>Ga0326726_10002648_pt1 | contig 16399 bp, 14 predicted proteins | sample MHFenrmetagenome_2_FD_207603 | JGI IMG/M metagenome (GOLD analysis project Ga0326726, IMG submission 207603) | Lab enriched peat soil microbial communities from Michigan Hollow, Ithaca, NY, United States - MHF15MN | ecosystem: Environmental > Terrestrial > Soil > Wetlands > Peat | place: USA... | reverse complement strand
CGGCCATGGCCGTCGCCTTCGCCGGCCGCGTGCCCCACCCGCGGTTCATTCTCGCCACGGACTTCTTCTTCATCGCCTTGTATATCGGTTCCCTTGCCGTCTTGCGCCGCTTGAAGACGCCCTGGCTCCGCTTCCTTATCCGGACCGGCTCCGTCCAGCTGACGTTCCTCCAGATCTATAAAACGAGCAATGAGCTCCAGCGGCTGTTCTTTCCCTGGCAGGACGACCGCGTCCTGGCTTGGGAGAAGGCCATCCTGGGCTTCCAACCGCTCGTCGCCATCCAAAAGTACTATTCGTTCGCCCTGACCGAGTGGATGTTCTTCGTCTATGTCGGCTATGTCATCATTTACCCCGTCCTCGGCGCGATCCTCTTCTTCAAGCACGGCGAGGAGGCCAATGAGGATTATCTCTTCCACCTCGGCCTGATCAATCTCATCTGCGGCATCGGCTTCATCGTCTTTCCCGTGGCCAGCCCCATGAACTGGCCGAAGATCCGTTCCTTCCTCACGACCCCTCTGACGTCCGGGTTCTTCGGCGCGATCGCCGAATGGATCCGGGCCAATATCCACCAGCCGGGCGGGGCCATCCCGAGCCCCCATTGCTCCGTGGCCACCGTCATGTGGTTCATGTCCCTGAAGTACACGCGGCGGGGGTTCTTCTGGCTCGCCCCGGTCATGATCTCGCTCTACATATCGACGGTCTACGGCCGCTTCCACTATCTGTCCGATATGGTCCTCGGCATCGCGGCGGGCCTGTTCGTCATCCTTCTGGCGCCGTGGATCGAACGGGCCTGGAACGGGCGGTCCGGCGCGCGGTCGGGGGCGCGGCCGTGAGCCGGGTCTTCATTACGGGGGCCAACGGCTTCATCGGCTCCAACCTCTGCCGCTGGTTCCGCGAGCGGGGCTGGGAGGTCGACGGCCTCGTCCGGGGATCCTCCGATCTCCACTTCCTCGAAGGTCTCGACATCCGGCTCATCACCGGCGACCTCCGCTTCTCCGAGCGGATCGACCTGCCGGCCGCGACGACCCACATCATCCACTCGGCGTCTCTCGTCTCCGATATGGCCGGCGACGAGGAGTGCGACCCGAACATCTTCGACATGACGCGGAGCTTCGTCCGCCGGATCCGCGCCTCCGGCGTGCCCGTGCGGCGCTTCGTCTATGTTTCGACGGCCTTGACCCTCGGCTTCGACAGCCGAGACATCTCCGAGGACCGGCCGGGCCGTTCGGCGGCCTTCGTGCCCTACGTGCGCCATAAGATCCGGACGGAGAACGAGCTCCGTGACCAGCACGCCAGCCACAGTTTTCCCGTCGTCATCCTTCGCCCCGGCGACGTGTTCGGTCCGAACGACCGGGTCACCTGCGCCAAGGTGCTCCGGAGCTGCGAGCGGGGCATGCCCCTCGTCGCCGGCCGCGGCCGCTGGCACTTCGGCTACTGCTATGTCGGCAACCTCTGTCAGGCCGCGGAGCTGGCCCTGCTCACTCCGGGGATCGAAGGCCGGTCGTACACGGTGACCAACGGCGTCCTGCCCACGTGGCAGGATTTTTTCCACGCCTTGCAGAGCGGCTTGGGCCAAAGGCAAAGGGTCTACGTGCCTGTCAGTCTGGCCCGGGCCTTGGCCCGCCTTTCGGGCTTGGTCAAGGTCCTTGTGCCCGGCTTCGAGCGCAGGCTCAACTATTACCGGGTCCGCCGCATCACCTCGGAGACGACGTACGATATCTCGAAAACGATCGCCGACCTGGGCTACAAACCCGACGACGATTTCGGCCGGCAGTTCGCCGAGATCGTCGCTTGGTACAAGAAAGAGAGGGCCTGTGGCTGGCTGGCTTGAGCGGGCTTCGGGGCCGGGAGGGCCGGCCCTGGCCCTCGTTTATCTGGAGCTCGCGCTCGGCCTGACCCTGCTGGCCACGGTCCTGCATTTTCGAAGTCTGAAGCGGACCCGGGATGAGCTCCCGGCCGTGCGCCTGTATTTCCTGGCCTTCTTCGGCCTCGCCTTGGCTCTCCCCTGCCTCATCGTTATCTTGGCGTCGGGACGCCCCGCGGACGTGCTGGCTTCGTTCGGCTGGACCTTCGGGCGGAGCGGCCTTGGAGTGGCGCTGACGCTTGCGGGGTTGCCGGTCGCGGTCCTGGCCGGCTTCCTCGGCTCACACGATCCCGCGCTCCGGAAAATGTACCCGTTCGCGAAGAGCGCATGCGCCGACGCCCGGACATTCGCCGTCTACGAGCTGTCTTATTTCGCCCTCTATTATCTGCCGTGGGAATCCGTCTTCCGGGGGGCCCTCTTCCTGCCCCTCGTGCCGGCCATCGGTCTCGTTCCGGCCCTGGCCGTTCAGACGGTCATCTCGACGCTCCTCCATATCGGACATCCCGACTCCGAGGTCTTCGCGGCGGCCGGCGCCGGGCTGGTCTTCGGCCTTGTCGCTTATGTCACCGGGTCGTTCGTCTACCCGCTCGTCCTTCACGCGGCGACCGGGATCTCGACGGATACATTCCTGTTCCTCCGTCTCCGGCGGGGCCGGCCTTGATGATCCTCGTCACCGGGGCGACCGGTTTCGTCGGGGCCGTCCTCATGCCCGAGCTGGTCCGGCGATACGGTCCCGCCGCCGTCGACGCCTTCGCCCTCCCCGGCGACGAGATCCCCGCGACGTGGCGGGACGCCGGCCTGCGGACGTTCCGCGGCGACATTGCGGACGCCGCCGCGGTGCGGGCGGCCGTGGACGGGCACAGCCACGTCGTTCACCTCGCCGGCTTCATCTCCTATTGGAAGGGGGACGAGGAGAAGCTCAGGGCGGTCAACGAGGACGGCGTCAGGTCGGTCGTCGAAGCCTCGCTCGCAACCGGCGTCGAGCGCCTCGTCCACGTCTCTTCGGTCGGAGCCGTCGGCTTTCACCGGGACGGGACGCCGGCTGACGAGACGTCGCCGTACAACTGGCCCGGAGACATCCTTTACATGGCCTCGAAGCGGCGCGGCCAGGACATCGTCGAAGCGGCGGTCCGGTCGCGCGGGTTGAGGGCGGTCATCCTGAACCCCGCTTCGATCATGGGGCCGGGCGACCACAATCCGGCGACGCCTCACAACGAGCTCTACGCGCGGATCTGCCGCCGGACCCAGCTCGGATCATTCTCCGGCGGCCTGGCCATCGTCGACGTCCGCGATCTCGTCGCCGTCATCCTCAAGGCCCTCGAGGGACGCGGCCGCGACGGCGAGAGCTACCTCGTCGTCGGGGCCAACCTGACCTATCGCGATGTCGTCCGGAAGATCAGCCGCGCCTGCGGCCGCAAGGCCTTTCCCTTCCCCGTTCCGGCTCCCCTGCTTACGGCGGCCGGGCGCATCCTCGAACGGTCCGCCCGCAGGACGGGACGCCGGCCCCTGCTCACCGCCGCATACGGACGGCTCAGCGGTTGGACGGCCTTCTACGACAACGCCAAGAGCCGGCGGGATTTCGATCACGCCTATATCGACCCGGACACGACGATCGCGGACGGCTGGGGACACTTCCGCGACAAGATCGGCCCGATGTGCGGCCGCTAGGAAAGATCCGACCCCTTCTTTTTTCTTCTTTTCTTACCGGACACGGACGGGCGCCACGATCCGCGAGGGGTGTGCCTTGGACCGGTAGATGCGCTGGGTGGCCGGCCGGTAATCCGAGGCCTTGGCCATGAAGATGTTCTCGACGTAGGTCTGCGGATTCCTGTCGATGAGGGGGAACCACGTGCTTTGGACTTGGACCATGATCTTGTGGCCCTTGAGGAAGCGGTGGTCGACCCCATGGAGGTCGATGGCGAATTCGGCGACCTGGCCCGGGACGAGCGGTTCGGGCCGCTCGAAGCTTTTCCGGAACCGGCCCCGGAAGACGTCGTTGGCGATCATCAGCTGATAGCCGCCCATCGTCGGCTCGGCCGGATAGTCCTCGGGATAGACGTCGATCAGCTTGACGATCCAGTCGCTGTCCGTGCCGCTCGTCGAAGCGAAGAGGCGCGCGGTGAGCCGGCCGGTCAGGGTGACATCCTCGGCCAGGGGTTCCGTCTCCCAGCTCACGACATCCGGCCTCAGGTGGGCGAAGCGCTGGTCCCCGACGAGCCAGGTCCTCCAGCCGGAACCGCGGGGGTCGTAGGTCGGCTCCACCGGCCGGGGCCGGTAGGGCACGGGATGGGCCGGGTCGGAGACGTAGCTGTCGAAGGCCGCCGCGTCGTCCCCCGCCGGCGGGTCGAACGACAGGCGCCCGTCCTCCCGGAAATAGAGGCCGCGATCCTCGGTCAAGCCGCGCGGCGGCCAGGCGTCATAGACCTTCCAGGCGTTCGTTCCGGTCTCGAACGTGATCGCCTCGGGGACGTCCCAGCCGTCCTTGTCCTTCAGATAGTGGGCGAAGAACGGGGCCTGGATCTTCTCGCGGAAATATTTCGAGGCGTCGAGTCCGAACCTGATCCGGCCGAGGGCGCTCCCGTCGGTCCGCATCCAGCCGCCGTGGTTCCAGGGGCCGGCGACGAAGAAGCTGATCTTCCGGCTGTCCAGGGGCTCGAGCGTCTCGTAGATCTTCTGCGGGCCGTAGAAGTCCTCCTGGTCCCACCAGCCGGCGACCGTGAGCGTCGGCACCGTCACCGCGGTCAGATAGGGCGCCATGGCCTGCTTCTGCCAAAAGGCGTCATAGTTCGGATGGGCGACGAAATCGTTCCAGCTCGGGATCTTGCCGTGGAGGAACTTGTCATTGACCGCCCCGAGGGGTCCGAGGCGAAGGTACCATTCGTAGGTGTCGTAGCGGTCGAAGCGGAAGGAGGAATTCTCCTTGGATGTTTCCATCATGGCCGCGTATTCGAAGCCGTAGCTCAGGCGGAACGCGCCGTTATGGTGGAAATCGTCGCCCAGGTACATGTCCGCCGGAGACGCCTGGGGCGATACCGCTCTCACGGCCGGGTGCGGGTCGAGCATGGCCATGGCCGTGAGCCAGCCGTCGTAGGAGACGCCCATCAGGCCGACCCGGCCGTTGTTGCCGGGGACGTTGGCCAGCAGCCAGGCGACCGTGTCGGCGGCATCCGTCGATTCGTCGATGGCCCCCGGGTCGCGCCGGTCGCGCGGCGGCCGCTGCATGACGAACGTCCCCTCGGACTTGTAGCGTCCCCGGATGTCCTGAAAGACGAAGATATAGCCTTCGGCGACGAGCTCGCGATAGGGCTCGCCGGCCAGGGGCCGGGTCGATTCGGGGGCCCCGTAGGGCGTGCGCATGAGCAGGAACGGCAGGGCGACGGTGGCGGCTTTGGGCGCGAACACGACCGTGTGCAGCTTGACCCCGTCCCGCATCGGGACCATGGCCTGGGTGATCGCGAGATCGGGGGCCGCGGCCGGGGCCTGGCCGCGGGCGGCGATCGCGGCGCCGGCGGCGAACGCCGCGGCGATGGCGAGAGCGAGCCAAACGACGTTCCTTCGCACAGCGACATGGATCATGGGCGGGCTCCTTCTCGGACGATGATATCGTCGGCCGGGCCCCGAGTCAATCGCCGGACAAAGGGCCCCCTTTTTCCCTTCGTTGACAGCGCTTCGAGCTTGCGCATAAAATGCCAAGCGTCCCGAGCTGAGGTCATGAAGATCGTCCTGTCCGAAACCTTGAGCTACTGCTTCGGCGTCCGCAAGACGCTCGAGCTCACGGACCGGCTTTTAGCCGAGCGTCCCGGCCGGACCTACTACATGCTCGGGGAGATCGTCCACAACGAGCATGTCGTCGAGGCCCTGAGGGCCAAGGGCCTGCGCATCGTCCAAGCGCTCGAGGACGTTCCGCGGGGCGGCATCGTCATCCTCCAGAGCCACGGCTCGGCGCGCAAGCGCTATGAGGAACTGGCGGCGCGCGGCCTCGATTTCGTCGACGCGACCTGCCCCATGGTCCGGATCATCCACGACCGGATCCGCGAGGTCGAGGCCCAGGGCCGCGTGCCCGTCGTCATCGGGCAGTTCGGGCACGAGGAGGTCCGGGCCATCGTCGGGCAGGTCTCCCGGGCCATCGTCGTCAAGTCCCCGGACGAAGTGACGCCCGATCTCTTCGAAAACGTCCGGCGTGCCGGCGTCGTCTCCCAGTCGACGTTCATCGAGGCCGAGGCCCGGCGGATCGTCGAGCGCATCCGGACCCTCGTCCCCGACGTCGTCGTTCACGACACGATCTGCCAGCCGACGAAGACCCGCCAGCGCGAGGTCGAGACCCACACCCGGACGGCCGACTGCGTCATCGTCATCGGCTCGCGCCACAGCGCCAATACCATGCACCTGTTCACCATCGCCAGCGCCATCAATCCGGCGACCCACCTCATCGACAGGCCGGAGAGCGTCGAGAACATCGCCATCCCGTCCTCGGCGACGGTCTTCATCGCCTCGGGCGCGTCGACGCCCATGGAGCTCATCGCCGAGGTCGTCCGGCGCCTCGAAGGCCGTGCCGACGCGGCCGCCGGAAAGGGGAAAACCCGATGACCATCGAATCGTTCCTCGGGAAGGCGAGGCAGCGGCTTCGCCACGACCTGCGGTCTTTCCTGGCAGCTAAGCGCGCGGATGTCGCCCATGTCCGCCCGTGGGGCGGCGACGTGTTGCGCCGCCTGGACGCGTTCACCGGAAAGGGCAAGATGATCAGGGGCGGGCTCGTCGCCCTCGGCTCCACGATGGCCGGCGGGCGCGCCGGCGCCGCCGCCATCCGCGCCGGGACGGCGTTCGAACTCATCCAGTCGGGCCTCCTCATCCATGACGACATCATGGACCAGGACCCGAGGCGGCGCGGCGGGCCGTCCATGCACGAGCAATATGCCCGGCTCGCGCCGCCCGCGGAAAGCGAGGAGTCGGGCCGTTTCGGCACGAGCATGGCCATTTGCGCCGGAGAGATCGCCATCTTCCTGGCCTTCGAGGCCATCTCCGGACTCTCCGGGCCGGCGAAGCGGACGGCGGCCGTCCAGAAGCTATTCGCCGCTGAGTTCGGGCTCGTCGGGCTCGGCCAGATGCTCGACATCGAGGCCGGAACGTCCCGGGAGATGCCCCCCGAGCGGAAGATCCTCGAGATCTACCGATACAAGACCGCCCGCTATTCGTTCTCGCTCCCGCTCGCCGCCGGCTGGATCCTCGGCGGAGGACCGACGCGAACCCTGACGGCCCTCGAGCGGCTGGGCCAGTATCTCGGGCTCGTGTTCCAGATCAAGGACGACGAGCTCGGCCTGTTCGGGAATGCCGGGACGACGGGAAAGCCTGTGGGCTCGGACGTCCGCCAAGGCAAGAAGACCCTCTATGCGACGGCGCTTTTCAGCCGCGCGACGGGGGCCGAACGGGGACGGCTGGCTTCCGTTTTCGGCTCCGCCGCCGCCACGGATGCCGATATCCGCTTTGTCCGCGACCTCGCCGCCCGGCTCGGCGTCCGCGACGATGTCCGGCAGGTCATGGACCGCGTTGGCGGCCGGGCCGAACAGGGCATCCTGGCCCTTCCGGTGGGGAGAGGGCACCGCGAAATGCTCCTGAGCCTCCTCGATTACATCCTCAGCCGGAGAAGTTGAGCTCCCCGCCGCCGGGGGGGTGAGATATCACCTCGCGAATCACCCTTAGGGGTGATTGACCCGTCCCGCCGCCAGGGCGAATATGGTCGCGAAAAGACCTCAAAGCCTCCCTGGAGGATGTGGACGATGGACAATCGGAAAGACAAGCGGTTCCTCGAGCGGAACACGGTATTCATCAAATCGACGTCGGAAAGCGCCGAGGCGTATTACGGGCACGGCATCAACGCCCACACGCACGACCTCTCCCTCTCCGGAGCGAGGATCTGCACGCCCCATTATTTCCCCGTCGGCAGCGTCGTCCGCATCGTCATCGACCTCGAGCGGACCCACCAATCCATCAAGGTGGACGGCGAGGTCAAGTGGACCAAGAAGTGCGATGATGACGACGACCTCTTCGAGAGCGGCGTCGAATTCCTGCACAGCATCTCCCAGACGCTCCTGTCCCTGATCAAGCACCTTTACGCCGAGCGGAACGGCGGCATCCCCGCCTCCGTTTCCCACTGATCGGGCCCCGGCTCTCCCCGGAGCCCCTCGACGGAATCCATTCCCCAATCCGAGGTTTTGGCCTATAATCAGGGACCGCGGACACCCATGAGCGATCTTGCGCGCTTCCTGTCGACGGAGGTCGGGCCCCTTGGCGAGCGGGTCGAGGAGCTCGTCCGAAGCCACGCCCAGTTGTGGCAGAACGCCCCGGCCGAGGCCTCGCCGCCCAGGAAACGCTACACCCGCGCCGAAAAACGGGCCGTCGAGCGCGAGCTCTCCGGCCTCGTCGCCCGGCTGTCGTCCGAGGAGGTCCGGACCGCGTTTCTCGAGGGCTCTCTCGACGCCGCCCGATTGGAGGGTCTGTCCGTTGACCTCCGCCCCGCGTTCAGGCGGCTGCTCCGTCTCATCGACCTCCCTCTCGAGGCCGTCTATGACGCCCGCTTCGTCGATTCGACCCGCCGGTTCCTGCAGACCGCCCGCGATTTCGATCCCGGCCTCAGCTTGGGCTCGGCGTTCCAGGCCCTGCGCAACGTCTGGATCATGAATTCTCTCCAGTTCGACCTGGGCCGGCCGGTCGAGCACACCGACGCGATCTTCGCCTATAGCATGGTCTATCCTTACCTCGACAACATGCTCGACGACGCGCGGACCGCCGAAGCCGGCAAGCTCGCCCATGTCGCCAAGCTCAAGAGCTGGCTCGAGGGCGACGCACGGCCGGCCGACTCGCCGCAGCAGGAGAAGCTCCTCGCTCTCGTCCGGCTCATCGAGGGCTGCTTCCCGCGCGCGGCCTTCCCCGGCGTCTACCGGTCCCTCCTGGCCATCTACAACGCCCAGGTCAAGAGCCTCCTGCAGCAGAGGCCGGACGCGGCCCCTTCGAAGGATGAGATCCTATCGATCAGCCTGGAAAAAGGCGGCACCTCCGTTCTTGCGGACGGCTACCTGGTAGCCGGGTCCCTCGAGCCGCCCGATGAGGAGTTCTGCTTCGGCTTCGGGACGTTCCTCCAGATGGCCGACGATCTCCAGGACATCGCCGAGGATTCCCGCTGCGGCCACCGGACCCTCTTTTCGGATGGAGGCGACGGCCCTCTCGACTTGACCGCGCTCCGGCTCGAATCCTACCTGGCCGCCGTCCTGGAGAAGGCCCGGCTTGGGACGGCCCCGGGCAGGTCCGCCCTCTGCGACGCCATCGGCGGCGGGCTGTCCCTGATGTTCCGTGAATCCGTGGGCAAGCAGGCGGGGTATTTCCGCGGCGGCTTCGTCCGCAGGGCCAAGACGGCCTTTCCGGTGCGGTTCTCATATCTCCGCAAGCTGCGCCGGCGGCTCAAGAACAAGATGCCCGTGGGATGCGAACGTCTGGCCGATCTCGATCCGGGCCTGGTCGCCCTCATGGCCCTGTCGTCCCGGGCCTTCGCCCTGGACTGATCGCCCGGCGGCGGCGCTACTTGGCGATGGACACGGCCGTCTTGGGGTCCCGCCGGGCCTTCCAGGCGACCGCGGCGGCCTTCGGATCCCCGGCGGGCCTGACCGTGCCGACGATCGTATCCCCCGAAACCTTCCCCTCGTAAAGCTCGGTGACCATCTTCCCGTCGGTTTCGGCGGCGAGCGTGAAACTGAAGGCGTCCCCGACGAGGGCGAGGTCGCCGATCGAAAGAGGCCACTCCCCTTCCTTCCCGGAGGCGGTCACGACCTGGAACTGCTGGCTCGCCTCGACGGCATAGTGTTTCCGCTGCGGGCCCTCGCCGAGGTCCCACTCCCAGCGTCCGGTCACGTTCGCCGGGACGATCCAGAAGTGGACGTCGCGCCGATCGCCGAAGCTCGTCGCGACGACCGTCGTCTTATCGGGACGCCACTCGCCCATCTCGAAGCTGTGGGAGACGAGGCGCGTCCCCGGCCTGAGGTCGGCGAGAAGCTTGGGGCGGAGGCGGAGATTGACCGAAGTCAGCAGGTACATGGTGACGACCGTGGCGTCCTTGAAGTCCGCCTCGAAAAGGTCCTGCTGGACGAAACGGACCTTCCCGGCGAGGCCGGACTTGGCCGCGTTGTCGTTGCTTTCGCTGATGCGGACGGGGTCGATGTCGATGCCCACGGCCTTGATCCCGTACCTCTTGGCCGCGGCGATGACGATCCGGCCATCGCCGCAGCCGAGATCGTAGAGGACGTCGCCGGCCTTGACCCCGGCCAGGCGAAGCATCTCGTTGACGACCTCCGGAGGTGTCGGCACGAACGGGACGTCAAAACCTTTGAACTGGATCCAGGACGGGTCCTGGGCCGGCAGGGCCGGGGCCGCCGCCAGGAATCCGGCCAACGCCAAAACGCCGAGAGCCCATGGTCTTTTCATCGCGTCCCTCCTCGCGACAGGAAGACGGCCGGGCCGGGAGCCCGGCGATGAAAACATGATATTCTCGGCTCCGGGCGGTGTCAAACCGGCGGGGCGGCCGGCTGAGGGATCAGGGCAGGACCTGGCCGTCGAAGAGGCGGATCGTCCTCTCGGAGCAAGCGGCGATGTGGTCGTTGTGGGTGACCATGACGATCGTCCGCCCGCCGCGCCAGAGGTCCGACAGGATGGCCATGATCTCCTCGCCGCTCTTCGAATCGAGGTTGCCGGTCGGCTCGTCGGCGAGCAGGATGGGGGGATCGTTGGCCAGGGCCCGGGCCAGGGCGATGCGCTGCTGCTGGCCGCCCGAAAGCTCGGTGGGACGGTGGTCGCGCCATTCGAAGAGCCCGACGGCGTTGAGGAGCTCGGTGACCCGCGCGCGCCGCTTCTTCCCGTTCTTGCCGTCGAACAGCATGGGCAGCTCGATGTTCTCCCAGGCCGTGGCGTAGGGCAGGAGATTGAAGTTCTGGAAGACGAAGCCGATCTTGCGGTTGCGCACGGCGGCCAGCTCGTCGAACGTCAGTCCGGCCACCTTGCCGCCGTCGAGAAGATATTCCCCCGCCGTCGGCGTGTCCAGGCAGCCGACGATGTTCATCAGCGTCGACTTGCCCGACCCCGAAGGGCCCATGATGGAAACGAACTCGCCCTTGCCGATCTTCAGCGAGATGCCGCGGAGCGCTTCCAGGGACTGGCTGCCCGTCTTGTAGACCTTGGTGATGCCTTCGAGCTCGATCATGATGGCCCTCTATTCATAGCGCAGCGATTCGATCGGATTGGCCCGCGAGGCCCGGAGCGCCGGGAAGATGCCCGACAGGAAGCACAGGGTGCCCAGAACGATGACATAGGCGACGAAGATCCTCAGGGAGAATACCGGCCGCAGGAGGTAGGCCTCGATGCCGAAGGAATCGTAGTTGATCGGGGCCAGCCGGACGAGATGGACGATGTTGAAGGCCGTGATGAACCCCCAGAACGTCCCCTTGGCGAAGACGAACACCGTCTCCAGGAAGAACTGGCCGACGATCGTCCGCCGCCGCGCCCCGATGGCCAGCTTGATGCCGATCTCCTTGGTCCGTTCCTTGGCCATGGCGTACATGAGGTTGGTGACGCCCACGGCGCCGATGAGGAGGGTCAGAGCGCCGATGATGCCGAGAAAGATCTCGATGCCCTTGAAGATGGCCATCCCCTCCTTGGCGTCCTCGATCGTGTTCCAGAAGCTCGTGGCGTAGCGGTCGTCGGGATCGAAGCGGTACTTGCGGCCGAGGAGCGTCTTGACCCGGGCCTCGATGAGCTTGGATTGGGAGGCCTCGCGGGGCTGGATGTGGATCTGGTTGAGGCGGCGGCGGTTGTCGATCTGCTGGTAAGTATGGAACGGCAGGTAGATCTGGTCGGCGTCCGGCCCGTTGTACATCGAGTCCTGGACCTTCTTCACCAGGACGCCGACGACCAGGAACGGGACGCGGTCGATGACGATGGTCTTGCCCACGGCGTCGGCGCCGCCGAAGAGGTCGACGGCGACCTTCCAGCCGATGAAGGCGACCTTCCGCCCCGTCGCGGTGTCCTCGGCGTTGAGGAAGCGGCCCCCGAGCTGGGGCACCTGGGTGCGCATGAGGCCGAAGTCGGCGGTCGTGCCGTGGATGTTCCTGTTGATCTCTTTGCCGCCGGCCGAGACGGGGAGGTAGTTGTAGGATTCGGGGGCGATGCGGAGGATCTCCGGGATCCTGTCCTTGAGATAATCGATGTCCTCGGGATAGAGCGAGATCTGTCGCCCCTTGGGCAGGCCCTCGAACGGGAGCGACGTCTGACCGCCGTAAACCATGATCAGGGTCTCGCCCAGGCCGCTGAAGGCGACGTGGAACTGGGTGCTCATGCCCTGGCCGAAGGCCATGAGCAGGAGGATCGAGAGGGTGCCCCAGAAGAGGGCAAAGGTGATCAGGGCGGCCTTCTTGCGGCGCTTCCGGTACTCGCTCCAGAAGAATCGGGGCAGGGTGGCGTTCATGGCGTCGTTTCCCCTATTTCCTCAAGGCCTCGATGGGATCGGTCGAAGCGGCGGTCCGGGCCGGGATCATCCCAGCGACGACGCCGATCGCGAGCAAGATCAGCACCGTGGAGACGATGACCACCGGGTTGAGCACCGGCACGCCCACGAAATCGGTGAAGCCGCCCTTGGGGAAGGCCTTGGCTGCCTGGAGGACGCCGGCCGAGAGCCCGAAGCCGACCAGGCCTCCGAGGAGCATGATGACCAGCGATTCGCTGAAGAACTGCCAGAGGATCGTCCGGCGGCGGGCCCCGACGGCCAGCTTGACACCGATCTCCCGCGTCCGCTCGTCGACGACGACCCTCATGATCGAGGCCACCCCGACGCCGCCGACGAGGAGCGTGAACGAGCCGATGACGCCCAGGAAGATGGTGAAAGCCAGGAAGAAGGTCGTGAACGACTTCTCGAAGTCCATGGTGTCCCAGATGCCGAGGGCGTCCGGATCGGCCGGAGAGAAGCCGATGAGCTTGGACAGGTGGGTCTTGATGTCCTCCATGACCGCCTTGCTCCGGCCGAAATCACGGGGGCGGAAGATCATGTTGGAGACGTACTTCGTGCCGTAGAGAGAAGCGTACGTCGTCCAGGGGATGAAGACGCAGCGCTCGTCGCGCTGGCCGTTGTAGTTGGAGTTCTGGAGCTTGGTCCGCATGACTCCGATGACCGTGAACGGGACGGTGTCGATGAAAACGGGGCGGCCCACCGGCTCCTCGGTCGCGAAGAGGTCGGTCGCCAGGACGTCGCCGATGAAGCAGACCCGCTTGCGGCCGGACATATCCTCCGGGTCGATGAACCGGCCTTTCTCGGCGATGGTGTTGCGCATCAGCTCGAACTGGGGATTGACGCCGCGGACGGTGTCGCGGAACTCCTTGCGCCCGTACCGGATGAGGCGGCTGCCGACGAACTCCGGGCTGATGAGCGCGATGCCCTGGACCTTCTCCGGGATGGACTCGACCGTCTCGGGAGTGATCCGAACGGCCTTGCCCCTCAGGTATCCTTGCCAGGGAACGGTCGTCCTGGAGGGGAAGACCAGGACGATGCCCTGGCCCATGCCATGGAAGCGCTTGATCTGGGCCTTGGAGACGGAGTTGCCGAAGGCGATAAGCAGCACGACGGAGAACGTGCCCCAGACGACGCCGGACAAGGTCAGCGTGGTCCGCAGCGGCTGGCGGATGAGGTCGCGGAAGAGATTGCGGAAGAAGATCGCGATCATTTGATCTCCCGCGGCGGCCGCTCCACGACCTTGTCCCCTTCCTTGAGTCCGTCGAGGATCTCGATGTTCAGCCCGTCGGAAAGCCCGGTGTGGACCTCGATTCTCTTCGTCTTCTCGCCGTCGGGGACCTCGACGAGCTTCTTGCCGTCCTCGAAAAGGACGAGCCGCTCCGGGAGGAGGACGACCTGCTTGCGCTCTCGGATCTTGATGCTGGCCGTCGCGGAGAAGCCGGCCCGGAGGGTCACTCCGGGGGCCTCGTTGATGAGGATCCAGATATCGAAGAGGGTGGCGTTGCCCTCCTTTTTGGCTTTCGGAAAGATGCGGTCGACGTGTCCGGGGATCTTGGCGTCGGGCAGAGCGCCGATCTGGATGTCGGCCGCCATGCCGTCGGCGATCTTGCCGACGTCGATCTCGTCGACGGTGCCCTTGAAGAGGAGGCTGGCCATGTCGGCGAGCGAGCACATCTCGGTCCCCGGCTGGAAGTTCGTCAGCGGGACGACCGGGTCGCCCTGGAAGACGCTCTGGGACAGGACGATGCCGCTGATCGGCGAATTGATGAGCGAGTTGATGTCCCGGTTGGACATGCGGATGCGGCCTTTTTCGAGGAGCTCGAAACGCTCCGCCGACGTCCTGTAGCGCAGCTCGGCCTCTTTATAAATGCCCTCGGTGGTGTCCATTTCGGACTTGGAGATGAGGCTCCCCTTATAGAGCTCGAGCTGGCGGGTCCAATCGGCCTTGACCTTCAGCATGGTCACCTCGGAGAGCTCCATGGCCCGGCGGGACTCGACGTATTCGAGAGGCGTCGGGTTGGGCGAGATCTTGAAGAGAGGCGCCCCTAGCTTGACGGCGTCGCCGACCTTGAACAGGACCTCGGCGACGATGCCGGGGATGGTCGACTTGACCTTGATCTCCTTCTCCGGCTCGATCGTGCCCACAGCCAGGGCTTTCTCCTGGATGTCGCCCCGGGTGGCGGGGACGAGCTTGGTCTCCACTTTCTTGGCGCCGCAGGCGAAGAGGAAATAGAAGAAGGTCACGAGCAGGACAAGGGACAGGACGCGGAAGATCCACTTTTTCATAGTTCACCTCAGACTTCGACTCACATAGCCATAGACGAAACGGAGGGGAAGAAAGTTCTGGCGCCGGAGCAGAAACCGCCCCTGTTTACCTAATCTATTAAAAACAAATAAATTATCCGATGCCTTTCAGGGCCTCCGGGCGGCTTGGGTCAGGACGACCTCGACCCGCCGGTTGCGGGCCCTGTTCGCTTCGGTGTCGTTCGGCGCCACGGGATTCTCCGGCCCGAAGCCCTGGTACTTCATGCGGTTGTTGGAGATCCCTTGCGTCATCAGGAACTCATAGACCGCCCGGGCCCGGTCCATGGACAGCCGCATGTTGAGGTCGGCCGAGCCGGTGGAGTCCGTATAACCTTCGATGCTCAGGTTCATGTTGGGGAAGACCATCAGGATGCCGGCGAGCTTGGCCACGGAGAGCTGGGAAGCCGGCTTGAGCGTGGCCTTGCCGACATCGAAGAGGATCCCGGAAAGGCTGACGATGACGCCGCGGGCGGACTCGGTCGTCTCGGCGACGGACGACAGGGCGCCCTTCAGCATGCCGGCCAGCTCGTCGCGCTCCTTTTTAATGGCTTCCCGGTCCGCGGCCACCTTGTCGCGCTCGGCCTTGACCGCGTCGCGATCGGCGGCGATCGCGTCCTTCTCGGCGGTGAGCCTCTCGGTCTGCTTGGCCAGATTGGCCGATTCGCTGGCCAGGGCCTCACGCTGGATCTGGACCTCGCGCAGCTCCTGGGCGATGCGGGCCGACTCGCCCTCGGCCGTGACCGCGCGCTTTTCGAGGGCGGCCCGTTCCGCCACGCGCTTGGCTTCGGCCGCGGCGGCGGCCTTGGCGTCATTGGCCTTGATGGTGTCCTTGATCGCTTGGGAGGCCAGCTGGACGGCGACGCGGGCCTGGTCGGCCATGGCTTTCTTGTCGTTCGTCGAGGCCATGGCCTTGCCGAAGGCGATCTGGGCCCCGTCCATCGCCTTCGGGTTCACGTCGCCGGCGTTGAGCTTGCCGGCGATCTCCATGGCCTTCTTGGCCTGCTTGACGGCCGCCGGGGTCGGATCGTTGTACTGGACGCCCGAGATCGAATCGATCGCGGGCTTGTAATCCGTCGAAAAGCCGGTAAAGGCGAAGGGAGTATTGGCGATGTTCATGCCCTGGACGCCGCCGGCGACGAAGATGACCACCTCGGTCGGCTTCGTGACCGTGGCGAACGGCTCCGCCGTCACCATCAGGGCGAAGGTCTTCTTGCCCGTGTAGGCCTGGAGTGAGCCGGACGCGCTCTTCTTGTCGGCGATCACTTCGCCCAGGTTCTCGGCCGTGCCGTCGGGGGTCACGGCCCAGAGGACGTAGGCTGTGATATCGCCCGCGAAGAGGACGGCCGGCTCCATCTTCTGATAGGCAAGCTTGACCGAAGCCTGCCCGTTGTCGTAGCCGATCGTCGCCTGCATCGCGGCCCGGGAAGGGGCCCGGGTGGTCTTGGCGAAGCTGAGATCGAAGGTCTTTCCGGACTGGAGCGTCAAGGCCGTCAGCCGGACCTCGGCCGCGGCGAGGGCCGACGAAGCCAAGAGGACGGCGAGAACGAGAATGGCGGATCCGCGTTTGGACATGGGACCTCCTTCATGCGATGGGCTCGATCGTTTAGTCGGCACTTAGGCCCGCCCGTCCGACATTCGGGGCGATCGACCGCCCCTCTCCCCTGTCGAGCGGCCTGAAAGAAGGATAGCAC
>Ga0326726_10002647_pt1 | contig 16407 bp, 20 predicted proteins | sample MHFenrmetagenome_2_FD_207603 | JGI IMG/M metagenome (GOLD analysis project Ga0326726, IMG submission 207603) | Lab enriched peat soil microbial communities from Michigan Hollow, Ithaca, NY, United States - MHF15MN | ecosystem: Environmental > Terrestrial > Soil > Wetlands > Peat | place: USA... | reverse complement strand
AACCAGAAAACATGAACACAGATTACTATTTTAACAAAATTCTGAAAATAAGTTATTTATTAAAGTATTCAATAAATACATTTAAAACCACAGCTCGCTCGTTTTCAGACATATTAGAACCTGAAGGAAGACAAAGTCTCTTGTCAAGATATTCCCCAGAAATACCATTCAGATAGACAGGACAGGATGAAAAACCGGCTGAAGATGCATTGGCTTCCATAAAGGTCTGGATTCAGTGTTCTTCGTCTCCAATTCTTTTTGCAAAACCTCACGTGTTGTACCGGTTCTTGCAGGATCAACCAGAATAGGGGTTAGCCAGTGATTTGAAATGTATGATTCATCAGGCTCTTCCTGGAATTTTATCCCTTCATATTTCCACAGATTTTTTTTTGTAAAATGTAAAATTATCTCTTTCCCTTCTTGCCCGCTCATCGATAACCTCCATTTGTCCGAGTCAAATACCTGCCAGACATTGCTCACCTGGTAGTTATAACCGATCTGGTTGTGCTGATAATGGGGAACCATATCCTGGGTCTGAGTAGCAATGAAACTTTGGTTTTTCAACCAATCCTTTATCGTTCGAAATCAGTGGACCTCCACCTGAAGTAAAAAAACTTTGTTGCCATTGAAAGAACACACAGACATTTTCCTAAAGGATCCACTCAGTTTTGTTCGAAGTCGATTTTTATATATTTCATTTCGTCGCAAGATAAGTGGAGGCTGCACAGGTAGATTCATTTTTTACTTGTTGCCTTTTGTGAAAATTTGTCAATCGAACTCAGTTTGGTGCAAAGAGGCAATTGAAAAGAGTTGAGCGTGGTGCGTTGAGTGTTGAGATTTGATTGTCTTATCATTTTAAGTGTTAACCTATTTTAAACACTTATATTCCTACTTACACACTCTCGGATCATATTTTGAAAACTGTCTTTAAGATAATACGTAAGTCTCCCAGAAAGGTGTGGCTATTGTAATACTCAAGATTTATTCTGACTTTGTCCGGCCAAAGCACTTCATCATTATATTTCTGCGGGTCAAAAAAGGAGGCCAATAGTTCCTCTTCATTTGCATATTTCAATGTTGCCGGACCAGTTATGCCAGGGCGTAATTCAAGGATTTGCCTTTCTTCTCCAACGAGCCTATTTGCATATTCAGGCATATCTGGCCGGGGACCCACAAAACTCATATCGCCTCTAAGTACATTCCAGAGTTCAGGCAACTCATCAAACTTGTATTTACGTAACTTAGCACCGACCGGCGTTATACGACCTTCTCCTTTAACAGATATTGTGCTGCCTCGATTATCAGCTGCCATAGTTCGGAACTTACAGATTACAAAAGGTTTGCCATACCTGCCGGTGCGTTCCTGGCAAAAAATTACTGGTCCCGGCATAAGCAACTTAATGAGCAATGCAATAAGTAAAAGAACTGGAATAAGCAGAACTAGTCCAAAGAACGAAGCAACAATATCAAAACTCCTCTTAGCCAATATACTTCCTACTGAAATTACTACCTACTTTATACTCCTTGCTCGTCTCTTCCTAACTTAGTTCCTAAGTCGCTCTCATTCTCCCTATGCGTTGTGAACTCAGAGTATCCCTGACAAACTCTACAAGTAGATAATCGTTCTGCAACTCCTTGACTACAACCATTGTGGGATTTTTAGCATGTGCATGCATGATCGCCGAGTTATTACGAGAAATTGTTGAAAAACATCGGAAACCCATTCTCCAGGCTGTCTCATACATAATTATATTCATGACAAATCCAATGCCTTTACCTCTATAATCTTTATCAATTAACCGACCAACAAAACACTTTTTGTTGGCAAAAAACCGGAGAAAAAAATAGCCTACAATTTTTTCTTTATCAAATGCTCCCATCATATAGAAGGAGCGATTCATAAATTGATTTTTTATAGACTTAAGATCGAAACTATGAGGGCTAAAAAATTCAAGATCTGAGACTTTCTGTGACTTAATCAGATCATACAAGGGTTCAGTATCTGAGACTTTCAACCTTCTGTATAAAAATGGGGGTATAGCTAATTCTTTAAATACCGGTGTTAGAACAGCTTCCAATCTTGATTTAAAAAGTATAGAAAATAAAAGTCCATTAGCCAGGTCAATTATCTTCCATAGAAACTTGAAATGATGTTTAATGAAAATCAGAATTCGTTCCATTACAGATACTTTTCTAGCTCCTTTTTCAGTCCCTGCTTGACGGGCAGTTGCCATAAGAGCTTGCACCAGTTATGATTACCTTCAATAAGTTCCGGTCCATCTGCGGTGATAGCTATATCCCAGCCAACTGACCTATTCTCAGGAGTATGCAAAGCAGCTCTTTTGGCTAGGTCGATAACCTTATCCCAAAATGGAATGATAAATCCGGTGATAGGCTTTCCGGTAATAGGGTGAGTAGCCTGCTCCACCTTGGTAATATCGCTATAAACACCAGATCCTGTTACGACTCCGGTTCTCATATTAATAGCAGCAGCAAGATTACCTGCAGCCATATTGTCAACAGGAGAATTAATCGATATTCTTAACCGACCTCCAAGAAAATCAATACTATTATTATTGAACTGAGTAATTATTCTAACAGTATTTAGCCCCGAGGGAGATAATTCCATTAGGGCAGGATGCTGATCCACATAATCTTCTACCAGATCCAAATCATTCTTTTGCATATAGTATAAAAGGGATACTGGAGAATAATCATTAGATCTTATTATTTTAACCTCAGCACCTGCCTGTCCATGTGAGTTTTTTAGTACCAATTTACCTGATTTATTTGACAAAAACTTTTGCAGAAGGATTTTGTCTGATCTCAATGTTTCAAGATCAGAATATTGACGTTTAATGAAATGTTTAAAGTGATTTAAAAATCTTATTTTATCAGCCAGTACTTTCCGCGCATCTTTTGGATTCATCTTCAATTGGTACTCGTACATAAACCCGGTTCCAGCCCATTCGTTCCGTTCTGCCATATTTAAATCAAAGAACCTGAAACAAAAGTAATCTTTAAGTGAAGTATTAAATTTAAATACAGAGTAACCGGCGTCTAAAAGAATTCTCACTTTCGATTTCCCTGAAATTGATGAAGAGTAAAGAAGGAATGCTTTAAGTTGGTTGAAGTCTAACTCTTTCAGGTAATAAATTAAATAAAATAATCGTCTCATAAATATCATATAAACTTAGATGTAAGTTATTCTTCGCAAAACTCAAAATATCTATTAGCATTTACTTTGATATAGCTTTGCATAATCGTAAGAGATTTCGCTGGTGACTCAGCCCGAATAGCAGATTATTTTATTCAAGTACGAATGAGATTCTCCCATTTTTGTGACAGTTCTAAAGTAGAATTTTTGAGGGTCTTAGGTCCCTGAATATTCTTTAAGTTCAAGAATATCTGATGCTTTAGGGTTCATTTGATATTTCTCATAAAATGACAGCCTGTATATGGTAAGGAATTATGACTTCTTTATCTTCTCATCTCAATCGAAGGTATTTTGCCATTACTATCCAGATTTTCAATTATTTCAATCAATTTAAGAAACTTAAATTCTTTTAAGAGAGCCTCTAATTTGCCTTTTACAGTGTTTTTTCCCAAACGATAAAGCATTAAGGGTAGTCCTTTTCTTAACGAAACTGAGGCTCTTGCTTTATAAAAATATTCCGGGTACTTCAAAGTGTCAAGTTCGTAAGGATGGAGATATACTATAACCGGACGTTCTTTCTGAATTGCCTTAAATGCCTGCCTTGTAAAAAAATATGGCAAATATCTAAAATAGCCTCCACCGCAGGTCGGAATGTTTCTTCCCAAAACATTTACAACAGATAAAGGAACCTCAATCAATGGAGTACCATTTGGTAATTCAAGTCTTATTATGTGTTTATTAAATCCTTTCCAGCCGTACTTGCCCCCTTCTGCAGGGAAAATGCTGCTATCATACTTGAAACCGCTTTCGGCAATAATAGGAAGGGCCCATGAGGTTTGCTGCATAATAGAAAATGCCGGTGCCCGGAATCCCATAATTTTTTGTCCGGCTAAGCTTTCTATTATACCTTTAGCCCTTATTAGCTCATTTCTGAACATCTTAGGAGTTAATCTAAATAACTGGTCGTGGTGATAACCATGAATCCCGATTTCATGTCCATTTGAGTCAATCCTTTTAACAAGATCAGGAAATATTTCTGCTACCTCCCCTAAAATAAAGAATGTTGCTTTTACATTATTTCTTTCACAGATTTCTAAAATGATGTCAACATTGTCAACGACACGGCAAGTAGGTTTCATTTCAATTCTAAAATTGTCTCGCATGGATATATTTATTCCATCCTCAACATCAATAGTCAATGAAGAAACCATTTTACTAATATTTATTTGAAACTGATTTAATTATCATTAAAAGTTCTAATAAGCACTTGAAAATTATATGACAATAATAAAACTAAATTCTGAAAAGGTAGTTGATTCTCCATACAACGGGTATGTTTTTGTAAAACCATTGAACTCATTTTCGACGATTATTGTCCCACAATTAATTTGTCCTTTACACAAAATGCGAGCCGAAATAAATCCCAAATGCATGATGTCGCATTTTATACTCGATTGGCTTTTCTTGTAATTGTCGGTATTAAATATAGATTATAAATACACATCAGGCCATACATATATAAAATGATGTTGATAAAAGCGAAACAAAGTACTACGCGTCCTACAAGATAGTACCAACTGAAAATACTAAAAAAATATAAATAAACAGGAATAATGACATACAACAAAGGACTCTTAGTCTTAAATAAATGGTATAAACCTAAAATCCATAAGATTAATAAGATAATACTAATGAATATTGCGACAATATCATTGAAAATCCATGAAAAATATTGACCGCTGACAATAAAAAAAGTTGGAGCAATCATTATTCCGGTTCGGTATATCATGTTACGAATAAAAATAAATGGGTGTTCTTTTATAAATTTAAAACCTTCTTTCTTCAGTGTCTCTTCATAAATATTTGAGGTGTTTTCGCTATATTTAAACTGGTCATCCATCTTTATTTCGGGATTGAGCTTACTTCCAAAAGCCCAAATAACTTCGTCTTTATCTTTTATTCCATATGGATTATCAAACTGCCCCACAGCAGCAAAAAATGCATGCCAGAAAAAAGTTTGTGTGGGTCTAAAACTGCCAGTATTCTGATATCTATTAATGCTCAGTAATGATATAGATATTAGAACTGGTAGTAAATACATTACAAACTTATTAAAAATCTTTCGAGGATTAGTTTTTTTCTTAAACACGTAGTAAAATACTATCGCGAAAGCTAAGAAAAATGGAAGGAAATTAATTATATCCCTGAACCATAGTGTTATTGCGGTAAAAAGACCTGTTAGAAAAAAAATATGATTATTCTTCTCTACTGAGAATGCGTATAAAAATCCAAAAAAGCCGATCATTACGCTCAGAGGGGCCCAGAAGTTATAACTTACACATAGAGTATCTGAAATTGCAGCAGGGTTGAATAATAGGGAAAATAAAAGGACATATACGACTAATCGTGATAAATACTTCTTAGCTACAATATAAAGAAAAGTAATCATTATGGAATCAAGCAGAATTTGCAATATAATATAAGGGAAGAAATTATATATATGTGTTATTACCCACAAAAGGTAAATTGCATAAACTGGACCAGAAAGGCCATATAACCATTTATGCCGTTCTTTGAAACTTGTAAAATCATTAAAATTCTGAGTAAAATCAGTATTTTTAGTTTCTTCAATTTTCGAAACTTCTTCAAAATTATATGTCAGACCTTTCCCATGAGAAAGACCAATTGCTGCCGATCCGTAGAACTCCGCGTAATTATGTCTTTCGTTTGAATAGAATAACACAAAAAGGGAAATTCTGATGAGCACTGCTAATATAAATATTGCCACCGGTATAAAAACATTCAAGTGGAGAGTTGGTTTCATAAAAGGCATACTATTATTTTTTAATTCATAAGTACTTCAGAATCGAGTCTTTAGAATACTTTGTGTAAACGCTTAAATTTAAATTCTGCATCTATACTCAAATTTAATCAAAAATTGATGTAAGATCATACCCCAGTTCTGGATTGGCATAGTCCATTTCTTTTCAATATTCCCAATTGCCAGAAATACAGCTTTCAGAGCTGCCTGATCATGCGGGAAAATCGATTTTGTTTTAATGTATTTTCGGATTCCACGGTTCAGGCTTTCCATCATATTAGTTGTATAGACGATCTTTCTGATTTCCAGTGGATAATCGAAGAACTGAGTCAGGTTTTCCCAGTTGTTCATCCAGGATCTGACGGCATATGCATACTTAAGTCCCCATTTATTTTCAAAATTCTTAAGGGCTTGTTCTGCTGCTTCAATGGTGGCCGCATGATAGATTTTCTTCATGTCTGCGGTAAACTCTTTCTTTTCCTTACAGACAACATATCGGAGTGAGTTTCTGACTTGGTGAACAACGCAGAGCTGAGTCACGGCAAGAGGGAAGACACTTTTTATGGCATCTGTAAACCCTGTAAGATTATCGGTACTGGCAATCAAAATATCTTCTACTCCCTGGGCTTTCAAATCAGTTAAAACTCCCATCCAGAACAAAGCACTTTCTGTTGGTGCAACCCACATACCCAAAACTTGTTTTAAGCCTTCCTGAGTGAGTCCAATAACCAGATAAATAGTTTTGTTGACTATCTTCCCGTTATGCCGGATTTTGATAGATATGCCATCCATCCAGACCACAAAATAAACACTATCGAGAGGTCTGCTCTGCCATTCCTTTATAGAGTCGACTAAAGCATTTGTAATATTGGAAACGCTGGTGGAATCAACCTGGACACCGTAAATCTGTTCTATCTGTTCCTGTATATCGGTAGTGGTCATGCCTCTGGAATACAGGCCAATGATTACCTGCGCGATCTCATCAGACAACCGGCTTTCATGTTTGGTAACAACCTTGGGATCAAACTCACCATTGCGATCCCGTGGAACGTTTATGGTTACTTCTCCCAGGTTTGTTTTGAGCGTTTTAGGATAATCACCATTGCGGGAATTACCACTGTTACCTCCTTCTTTTGAATGTTTTTCATAGCCCAGATGATCGGTCATCTCGGCCTTGAGCATCTGGTTGATACCTTCTTTGAAAAGTTCACTGAAAAACGCATCAAAATCCTTTCGGTCTTTGAAATCTTTCCAGAAATCTTAAGGAATGTTAAGTCTCTTTTTCATCGCTAACTGATTTTAAAATTAAAACTAATAATCTTTCGAGGATGATTTTCTCGATTTTTGATGTCGAGAAAATCTCCTCTCAGTTAGCGTTTACACAATCTAATCTATACTACCTCAGAATCCTCAAAATTTAATTTCTCAGAAACCAGATATAAAGGCCTTTGCCTGGACTCATCTACTCCTCTCCAGATGTATTCACCTAAAATGCCAAGGGTAATCAACTGAATACCTCCTAAAAAGAGCATCACTACCATTATCGAAGTCCATCCTGCCGGTCCAATGCCAAAGAATAGTCTATTAATTATTAACACTATTGTATATATGAATCCAATAAAACTTATTAATAAACCTAAATAGCTAATAAACCTGATAGGAGCAAAAGAAAATGACACAAAAGTATCAATAGCTATTTTTACTAATTTCATAAAGCTCCAGGAAGATCTCCCGGAAATTCTCTCATTCTGTTCGTAATATACTTGCGTTTGCTTAAATCCCATCCAACTGATTAATCCGATTATCATTCTGTTGCTTTCTTTAAACTTACTCCATTGTTTGCAAACTTTTTTGTCTAAAAGAAAAAATGCAGATGGACCTTTTTTTGGATAGTTCTTTAAACCTGACCCCTGAATGAAAATTTTATAAAAAGCTAATGATAAAAACCTGCCAATTAGCGATTGTGCCCTCTTTTTCCTGATTGTCCAGATGACTTCGTTTCCTTCTTCCCATTTTTTTAATAATTCCGGGACCAATTCAGGTGGTTCCTGAAGATCAGCTGGTAGAACAATTATTGCATCTGCATCTGTTGAATTCTCAATACCTGCAGTAATAGCTATATGACTACCAAAATTTCTAGACAATTTTAAAACTCTTACATTCTTTCTTTCTTTGCTAATTTTGGCTAAATGTGCAAATGTATCATCTGAACTGCCATCGTCAACAAAAAGATAGTTAATAAGATAACCAACATTAGTAACTACTCTATCGAGCACTTGAATAAGTGCATCTATACCGTTAGCTTCATTAAAACATGGAACGATGATGCTTATTGACTTCATATTCAGCTGATTTTAGTCTGTATCCTTTTATAATAATTACGAACAATATTTTATTAATATTTTAGGATTTTTCGTAAGAGAAACTCTCATTGATTGTAACTCCGAGCCCCAAAATTACATTTGGCAAAAAATCAAAAGCGTGAGAAATAATAGCATAAGACAAAGCCTTTTCTGGTGGAATTCCCAACGATATAAGAGCCCCGGTAGCGATAGCATGATATACGCCAATACCCCCGGAAGTTGACGGGATTACCAGACCGAATACTCCGACTGCTATCAGAAAAAAGTATCCATAAACAGGCAGAGTAATGCTAAGTCCCCATAAAATTAAATATGCAGTTAGTAATGTTAAACCCCAAATAATGACAGATAAATAACTAACTGATAGTAGAACTTTACGGTCTTTAATGAATTTGAGGGCTCCCGTAAAAGAAGATATTATTTTTTCCAACCTTGACTTTATTTTTAGAGGAAGATTAAATATGAACCATGAAATAACTTTTGGTTTAAGCATAAGATAAATGGACAGCCCAATTGCACCCATCAAAAGATAAAACATCCATTGATTATTCAAGAAGACAATCCAGCCTGTTTGCGAAAAAATAAGAGAAAAGGCAAAAAGGAATATCACGATAAGCAAGTCAATTATTCTTTCAATAAAAATTGTCCCCAATAAGAAACTTCTACCAGCACTCCGTTTTCGTTGGATATATTCCATTCTTGCTAATTCCCCAACTTTGGCAGGCAACAAATTGTTGATCATGTAACCAATTGCTAAAGCTTTGAAAACCATTAGCCTACTTAAGTTTACCTGTTGACTAATCAGCAATTGCCACCTGTAAGTTCGTAAAAACATAGCAACAATATATACAAATAGCAAAACCAATAACACAACAGCTTTAAACTTTAAAATGGTTTGTTTTACTGAATTGAAATCAATTTTGTAAAAAAGATAAACAATCAGGATAACACTTATTACTAATCCAATGACTATTTTAAAATTCTTATTCAATTGTATTGGATTCTGTGTAACTAAGATTGCTCAAAAACAAATTATCTTAAGTCCTAACCTTAATAGTTTTTGCCGGAACACCGGCAACAATGTGAAATGGCTCCACATTTTTTGTAACTACTGCACCAGCTCCCACAATTGCACCTTTTCCTATTATAATACCTGGCAAAATAATTGAACCAATTCCAATATCTGCGTCATCCTCAATAATTACCTCTTTAAAAACTAACCTGCTATGTAAAATGGGCATACCAATGCCTTCTTCACTATGTAATGAGGTAATAATCCTTACACCTGGTCCTATTCCTACATTTTTTCCAATATGAATACTTCCTGCACTATGAAAAAAGCATTGTTGCCCTATCCATGTGCCATCTTCAATAATAAACTCTCCTTTAAAATATCCTTTAAGAATGGTTTGATGACCAATGTAGATATTACTACCAAGTGAAATAGTTTCCGGATGAAAGACAAGAACATTTGTTTCAAAAATAACATTTTCACCAATTCTTTTAAATTGTTCAGTACTAAACAATCCACTCCCATGTGATTTATGCATAATTTTGTTTAGTTAGATTTATTAATATATCTGAAATCCTTTGGATATCATTTTCATCAAGTTTGCAATACAGAGGCAAAACCAGGCCATTTTTATATGCTCTTAGAGCATTCGGGAACAACTTTTCACAAGATAATTTATATTTGCCCTGAAAATATTTTTGATACGGTATACATTGTGCACCATAGTTGGTTCCAATCCCCTTTTTTCTCATGCTAATAATTAATTGATCTCTATTTATTCTGCCATCAACCATTATATGAAAAGATTGCCAGGTATGCCTTTTATTTTGAGGAATTGCTGGTAGTTTTGTTCTGTCCGAGTTGCATAATTTGTTAAAATAAATATTGGACAACCTATCTTTATAATTCAAAATAGACTCCAATCTTCGAAATTGGCTATTCACCAAAGCAGCTTGGAAATCAGTTAGTCTGTAATTAAAACCGGCCTCAACAAACTCCATTTTACTATTTTGAATTTCTATGCCATGATTTCTCAGAATCCTTAATTTTCTGGCTATTTCATCATCGTTGGTTACCAGTATACCTCCTTCACCACATGTGATAGCTTTGCGTGGGTGAAATGAAAAAGAACCAACATTGCCGAAGGTCCCGGTAAACTTTCCGTTTTCCGTAGCCCCAAGCGCGCATGCAGCATCTTCTATTACTTTAATATCATATTGTTTTGCCAATTCACAAATTTCTTGAATATCGCAAGCCAACCCAAACTCATGCACAGGAATAATTGCTTTTGTTTTATGTGTTATTGCTCTCTCAATCAGATTTTTATCAATATTAAATGTACTGATATCAATATCAACAAAAATTGGTTTTGCACCAACTAGTTCAACTACATTCGCAGTGGCTATATATGAGAAAGCTGGAACTATAACCTCATCTCCTTTCCCAGTACCTAATGCTAATAGTGCCATATGCAGCGAGGCAGTTCCGTTGGAAACTGCAATAGCATTCCTAATACCTAGGTATTTTGCTATATTATTTTCAAGTTCTTCTACCTTAATACCCTGACTAAGCATGCCTGATTGCAGAACATTAACAACAGAATTAATATCCTGTTGCTGAATATCAAGAACCATTAAAGGTATAAAATTTGAATCTGTCATTTAAAGAATTGTTTTAAAATATTCAGCTGTTCGTAAGATTCCTTCCTCCAAATCAATTTTGGCTTTGAATCCGAGTACTTTATTAGTCTTTTCAACAGAAGGTATTCTCAATTCGATATCAGCAGAAAGCTGCTCTCTAAACAAGATTCTTGATTCAGAATTCAACACCCTGCAAACTGTCTGAGCCAACCCTAAAGTGGTGATCACTGCTCTTGCATTGCCAATATTAAAAGATTCTCCAATTGCATCAGGATTTTCAAGAACCAGCATTAAACAATCTACGAAATCATCTATATAACACCATGCCCTTATTTGAGATCCATCACCATTTATAAAAATGTTTTCATTTTTCAAAGCTTTTTTTACAAAAATTTGTAAAGCTCCCTCTCCTGTTTGACCTGGACCGTAAACATTGAATGGCCTTACCGTAACTGTAGGTAGTCCATATTGCTTATAATAGGCATGAGATAAATGCTCCCCGGCTAGCTTGCTTACCGCATATACCCAGCGTGCCTCACCAGCAGATCCTGCAACAGTGTTGCTTTCTTCTGTTGATTTATATGCCATTGAGCCAAAAATTTCCGAAGTAGAAAAGTCAACAAATCGATCCTTGACACCACAAGTTTTTGCAGCCTCCAATGCATTCGCGGTTCCAATCATATTTACAGACATAGTCCTCACGGGGTTCAGAATTACTGTATCTATTCCTGCAATCCCTGCTGCATGGACAACAATATCTGCCCCTTCCATTGCAGCAGTTAATCTTTCTTTGTCCAAAACATCGCCCTTTACAATTGCAAGGTTAGGATGATTTGCATAGCCGCTTTTAGTAAGGGTATCCCGATGGAAATTGTCATAAGCAATAATTTTATTATGAGCGATTAAATTTTTAATGATTGTGTTAGCTATAAAACCTGCTCCACCGGTTATAAATAGTCTCTTATTTCTTATCATATCAATCTATTATTAGTATTTAGCCAACTTACTTTATAGCAATGCTATAGATTTATCTTATCAATATTATAAATTTTTGTTGGATCCTCCCATAATTGAAATTTAAACTCAATTCAAATTCAAAAAACTAACTGAAAACTAAATGATTTTACCAAAGTCAATTTCAGAAAGAAAAAATGGTTCACCATGACCAGGATATATTTTTGTAAAAACATTGGTTTCATCTTGAATATTTTTTAAGCTCTTTATTAATTTATTCTTATCTCCGTCGGGTAATATGATAACCGATTTCAGATTTTTTAGCAACGTATCTCCTGTGAACAACATATCCTGGACTAATACACAAATTGACCCTTCGGAATGCCCGGGAGTGGAAATCAAAATAATCTCGATATCATTCCAGAACTTTAGTTTAAAACGTTCTTTGATTAATACCTCTGCAGGCTCGCATGAAAAGCCAATTTGGTCAATAAAAATAGAAAAATTACGCTTTGGATCATTAATGTTGAATGAACATTCTTCGCTCGAAATGACTTTGCTGGATTACAATTCTATTAGTGATTCCAACCCTACTATATGGTCAAAATGCTCATGAGTAATAATAATATATACAGGTCTAAGGCTCTTTTCATTTATGAATTGATTAATTTCGATTAAATCTTTATTCCCTGGATCAATAATAATACAGTCCCTGAAGTTATTTTTGTAAATAAGATAGCAAACAGATGGAATTGGATCGTTAATGAAACTCTTTACCTTTATTTTGTTATGATTATTATCCGGAAATATTAATTGTTCTTCCTCCATCAATAATAAATTGCTGACCTGTTATCCACTTTGATTTATCCGAAACCAGGAATTCAACCAGATTTGCGACATCTAACGGTTGCCCAAGTCCTAATGGATAATCCAATTTCATTCTGCTAATTAACTCTTCATTACTGAAGATATTTTCTGTCATTTCAGAATAAATTGCTCCCGGTAAAATTGAGTTTAATCTTACATTTGGAGCAAGTTCAACTGCCATACAACGCATAAAAGCATCAAGGGCACATTTTGAAGCAGAATAAATGCCGAATGCTTTGGCACCAAAGTTGCTTGCTATGCTTGAAATAAAAACCGCATTTCGAAATGCAGATTGATTTACTTTTCGACTGATAAGAGATTTGATAAGTTGAGTCACTGAAATGAAATTAACATTGAGGGTTTCTTTTATTTCAGCGATGGAAGTGACTTTAATTGGCATAATATTTAAGACACCAGCGCAATGGATCAGACAGGTTACCCTTATTTGATGCTGGGATATAAATTCTGAAAAATCTGATTCAATTTTGTCGACAGTATTCAGATCATATTTCCATAACAATACCTCAGAGGTTAAGCTGCACAGATTTTTTATCTGCTTAAGCTTTGATTCATTTCTGCCATGCAAAATAAGATTATATTCTGAACATAATTTTTCAGCAATTTTTTGACCTACAGCCGAAGTTGCTCCTGTTAATAAAATAAAATCTTTCATAATAAGTCTTTTTTAGCTTTAAAACCACCATCAATAGGGATAACTGCTCCATTAATCCACTTATAAACTTCAAATACTAGGTAAGCCCTTAAAAAAGAAACATCTTAGGTCTCCATAAACCAGAAGCAGCGCCAGTATGTAAAATTATGTTCTCTTATAAATTAAAAGATAATAAATCACAATCCCTTATTATTTCTTTTATCATTTATCAAATTTCTTAATCCTCCAACTGTAACAGAATCAACAATTTCAGCGGCTGACAATCTAATTTTGTACCGTTTCTCAGCCCAAACAATTATTGACAAACAGGTAAGAGAATCCCAAGCATCAAAATCTATCAGTTTATCATTTGCAGAAATTTTATCTGTTTCCAATAATTCACTTAGTCCGAATTCAAATTCTTCCATAGTTATTAATTAAAATTCAATTATTTCACAAAACTTCATGTTTCCGATATTCATCAATATAGAACCCCAGGTCAAACCAACACCAAATCCAGCAAAACATGCCAAATATGTTCTTGAATTAAGATTTACTCCTAGATTATAGCATATATTTATTGGGATTGAAACACTGCTTGCATTTCCAAAATTCTCGACAATATTGTTTGGCATTTTTTCCTGGGGAATGCCTATTTTTTCTGCTAATTTTTGCAGCATGAATTTATTTGGTTGATGGAACAAAAAATAATCAACTTTTTGTGCACTAAGACCTGCTATCGTCAATATTTCATTTATAAGAGGGGGAACTTCTGTCTGGACAAAATTAAATACCTCATCTCCCTTCATAACAAGGTGATCTTTTGCTCTGAAATTACCATTTAAATCTTCATATAATTCGGCTGTCTGAGTCGTGGATGGCAATCTGAACCCTCCTGCAGGAATCATAAGTGCATCTGCCCTTGTCCCATCCGTTTTTAAATTACTGTAAATTATCACATCTTCGGATGTATTCTCAATAATAGTAACAGAAGCTGCATCCCCGATAAGTGGATTACTATTTCTGTCTCTTTTAGAAACCTTTCTGCTTAAAACGTCCGCATTCAGTAAAACTACTTTTTGCACTGATTCCTGCTCCAATAACATAAATGCCTCGATCAAACCAATAATATAACCAGTGCATCCCTGATTTATATCGAGGCAAATCATATCTTGTTTCAAGTGAAAGTGTCCCTGAATAATATTGCTTGTTGGAGGCATAAAATAATCAGGCGATTGAGTAACAAGAATTAATGCATCAACTTCTTCTTCTTTCAAAAAGTTTTTTTCAAATAAATAGTTTAACCCATGGATACATAAATCAGATGAACATATGCCAGGATTGACTAACCTGTGTTTGTCATATCCCATTGTCATTTTCAGCTTTAATGATTTTGCAGCAGGAAAGTTATAGTTGTCCATCTCATCCTCAAATCTAATTTCATTTGAGGGTAATACGCTGAGAATTCCGGTTATCCTTTTATTTCTAAATTTGAATTTCATGGTTTTGCCCCATTTCTGATTAATAATCTTGATATAGTGTCAACATTTTTAAAATTATCAGGAACAATATCAACTCCATCTATTGATATTCCAAATTCCTCATCTAATTCAACAACTAATCTTACTGTATCGAATGAGTCAAGCATTCCTTGATTTATAAAATCATCGCCGGAACTGAAATCAAATTCAGGTCTGATATCATTCAGGATTTTAATTATTCTCTTTTTCATATTTTATTTGTTTGTTTATGAGTATCAAATCAACCAGATCTCCAGGTAAAAATCCAAAGTGCAAATAACGTTTTATTGCATTCTCATTCGTACTGTTAACCCAGAATAGATGACGGGTGGCATTTTGAGTTTCGTAGAAAAATGAATTTATTAGTTTTGATCCAATTCTTTTTTCCCGATAATCAGGATGTACAAACCAATACCTCAGATACGATGTAAATCCAATATCCTCAAAAATGATAAATCCCTGGATGTTATTCTCTCTCTTATAGAGAAGAATACACCCTTTATCTATCCAGCCTTTCAATTCATCAACATGAGGTAACTGGTCTGAATAACGGTCAAAATATTTATTTAGCAAGTTGCTAATCTTCATCAAATCGGAATCTTGTGCTTTTTCAATGTTACCTTCGAGAACGAATGATGCCCTTGTTGATTTTTGTTGATTCCTAGTCATTCTTATAAGGGATGTGTAATTAAAAAAACCAACTTTCAGAAAATGATCAGCGATTTCTTTTGTCCAGGATTCATTACCCAGAATATCTGCTGTGAAAATTCTATCTTTATTGTTGGTCATAAATTCAGAAAGGTCTGATATCAAAGAAATCTCGGAAGTTGAGCAAAAGTAAAGATGTGCAAAGCCATTATCACTTCTTAATAGAAAATCAGTTTTGTTTATGCTGATATTCTTCAATAACTTATGCTTTATCCAAATAGAAGCAACAGAAGGATTAAGGAAATAATTAGTAATAAATCCTTCTTTAAAATCACGGATTCTCTTTAAAGTATTATATAAATCATTAGAAGAAATTACTTTTCTTTCTGTCATATAAAAGCTCTGTTAAAAGTAATCTATCAATTTTGCCATTCACATTCCTTGGCAGCTCATCTCTCTTGTAGAATTGTGAAGGGAGCATATATTTTGGCAATATTTCAAGCAATGATTTCCTGATATCTCCTGCAGAGATATTATTCTTTGATTCATAAAATAATACAATTTCTTTTTTCTCATGATTGTAAATTACACAACCATTATCAATAATTTTCAAGTTATTGACTAATATATGCTCAATTTCCCCTAACTCAATCCTGTAACCTAAATGCTTTATCTGAGTATCTTTTCTTCCTTTAAAAATGATCTCCCCCAATTCATTTATATAAACAAGATCACCAGTGCGATAAATCAATTCCGGATAGTTGGTGTTCAGC
>Ga0326726_10002646_pt1 | contig 16410 bp, 12 predicted proteins | sample MHFenrmetagenome_2_FD_207603 | JGI IMG/M metagenome (GOLD analysis project Ga0326726, IMG submission 207603) | Lab enriched peat soil microbial communities from Michigan Hollow, Ithaca, NY, United States - MHF15MN | ecosystem: Environmental > Terrestrial > Soil > Wetlands > Peat | place: USA... | reverse complement strand
AAGACGCACCGCTCTGTCAACTGACTCGGGTTGGCGGAATTCGACCGTCACTTTCACGGGTGTCGATACAATGAATGGCTTCGGGGATGATCCATTTACCAGGTGCAGAACTGCCGTTCTCGCTGCCTCCCTGATTTTTGGCAAGGTTACTTTAAGCGGAAAGCACTCGGCTGAAAAATAACCAGATGCATTCTTAACCACAGCTGTTTCTATTGAGCCGATCAATTCAACTGCCTGGGAGCAAGCTGTCTGGTCTCCGGAGATCATAATTACTGGAACATTAAAATGTCCAGCTAAAGCAGCGTTCAAGCCATATTCACCCACCAGAATATCGTTCAGCCAGACATTGGCTATCCTTCCGCTAGACCAGGTGTGAGCCAACACGGCATTTTGAGAGCCTGCCCGGGCATGATAGCCTATGAAAATAACCCCTGCCGTTTCTGAATCAACGCCCTGCATCATTGACAATGGTGAGGCCCCGCCGGAATTCAGCCTGGCACGTGAGTCTAATTCTTCTATTAGGATGTTAGTTCCACCCCCGTGTCCATCAGCGACGACAAATTCCTCAGCTCCAGCTTCAGCCGCTCCGGTGATTGCCGCGTTAACCTCGTCGGTCATAATCTTGCGAAAACGCACATATTCGTGGTGGGACGAATCCGTCTCCTCCCAGCGAGTTATGCCAGATACCCCTTCCATGTCTGCGGCAATCAGGATTTTCATTTTTTTCTCCTTTCAATCAATTTGTTATTCCGGGACTACTGGATGAATTTACAAGGGGGGGTCGAAGGTCGTATTAGTTCAACTATCCCCAAACTAAATAAATTAATAAATGGACTTTTTGAAATTTTAGATTTTTTCCAGACAATTTCGTTAAGTTGCCTGCCAAGTCGTCACAGGTCACAAATCGATTATACTTGACCGGACGGGTCTGTTGAACTGGCGATAAAAATTATAGCTTTGCATAATTTCTAAAATTGAATGAATCCGCAGAGTTAAAATGAATATTTGTGGCGCAGGAAAAGAACCCGACGAGAAAACAATACCTCCATACCCTGGGCAAGCGATTATTCACAGTCAGAATATAAAATCTTAGCATGGAAATACACGTGCAGTCCAAGAGATCACTTACTTCAATCTTCATGTTCCTTGTGGGGGGAATTTTTGTCGTAATTGGACAATACCTGAGTGATGTTTACCCCTATGAAAAACGCGCTGAATTGCTTCTTTTGGAGGCGTTTGGATTAATTTTCGTCTTTTTTGGGGTCTGGACGCTTGAAAAAGGGCTTCCGCGGTGGTTGATCGGCTTCCTTTCGAGCATATCGAAATATTCGATATCTGAATGGCAATTCCTGTGCTTGGTATTGTCCGTGCCAATCGTAATGATTGTGCCATTTGCTGCCGGAAGCGATCCAAAAATGGCCAACCCATTGGTTGCTCTGTTTGCTTGGATTGCAGCAATTTGTCTTGTTCTGGTTGGCTCCTGGATTCAACACGTACCTTTTCATTGGCCTTCCTGGAGGCTGGTGGCATTGGTCCTCGGTCTGGCAATTTCCGCTTTTCTTTTGCGTGTGGTTCTGGCGGATCGTATACCTATTCTTTTGAGCGGGGATGAAGCCTCGGTCGGTATTTCCGCAGGTGATTTTGCAACTGGTGCTTGGAATAATATATTTATAACCTCCTGGTATGGCTTCCCTTCCTTTTTTTTCGCAATTCCATCGATTTTTATTGGGCTTCTGGGACATACCATTTATGCATTGCGTATCCCCTCTGCTCTTGCTGGGGCATTAACTGTTACAGCCTTGTTTTTCGTATCACACGCAATGTTTGGGAAACGTGCGGCCTGGTTTTCTGCAATTTTCCTGGCTTGTTTCAATTTTCACATACATTTCAGTCGGATTGGGCTGAATAACATTTGGGACGGGCTTTGGTATATAGTGACCATCGGCGCTCTCTGGGTTGGATGGATGAATGACCGTCGCAACGCTTATTTGCTCGCGGGTTTATCACTCGGAATTTCCCAATATTTTTATCCCAGTAGTCGTACTATTCTAATACTTATCCTATTATGGATTATTTTGGCCGCTATTTTTGACCGCCCAAGGCTGAAACGTGCCTGGGTTAATTTAGTATTATTAAGCCTTATAGCATTAATCGTTACCCTGCCTTTGATATGGCATTATATTAATTTTCCGAATACTTTTTTTGAACCGCTAAATCGTGTGGCTTTGACATTGGATTGGGTGAAACAGGTGGCAAGTAACACCGGCATCCCTGCATGGAAAATAGTCTTAAATCAGGTCGGACTTGCGATTGGCTCTTTTACCTATGGCCACCTTCAAGCTTGGTATACTCCGGAATCACCTTTTCTCAGGCCATTTTCAGCAGGCTTATTTTTAATTGGGACAGTTTTATTATTTTTCCGGAAACAAAAATGGCACATTATTCCTCTGGTTCTATGGGTGGTTATGTTCATGATCATAGCAGGCCTCAGCGAAAGCACGCCGGCTGCGCAGCGTTTAGTGGCGGCTGCGCCTGTATCCGCCTTATTAATTGGCTTCGGACTAAGTGAGAGCGCGCTATTGGTTGAAAACGCTTTTAAAAAAGGGAAGCGCTGGATCATGGCTGTATCTTTCATCCTGGTGACGATCCTGGCTGTGGAAGAATTGAATTTCTATTTTCGAATATATACCCCCCATAGCGCGATTTCATTAGCTCGGACGAATGGTGTGGTTGCACAAACTTTCGCAAATTATCTGGAGTCACAGCCCCAAGATACACAGGTAATATTTTTTGGTTCTCCAGGTATGGGATACTATTCCATTCCAAGCATCCAATATCTTGTGCCGGATATTATGGGTTTTGATGTAAATGAACCTTGGCCTTCGGCAGTTAAACCCGCGATAAGTAGCAGCCATCTTATTTTCATCTTTCTTCCAAATAATTTGGATCAGATCCCAAGGGTTCGATCTGACTATCCAGAAGGTCAACTGGCCTCCGTCCAGGCTGTTGATGGGGAATTGTTATATACATTATATGAGGTTGATGCCTCTCCATAATTAATGGGACAGTAACTTATGTATTTGCGCATATATTCAACTAATAATATGCTATGTGCCTCAATGGGAATTACATAAAGGTTTAATGAAGGGATGGCTAATTTTAGGAGTGACCATCCGCTCGGGATAATAATCCTCGCTACACTTGAATTGGGCAACGCGATTTGGAACGGACTTCGTCTATGCGAAGCGATCTTTTTTTGGACCGTATTGGAAAAATATCATGCGTCCCCTCTTTATCTCGCTCTGACGGGTGCATTCTGGTTTGTTGTGGCATCGATCTTGGCCATCGGATTATGGGGTAAAAAAAAGTGGGCTTGGGCAGGGACGCTGATTGGAATATCTTGTTATGGGGGGTGGTATTGGCTGGATCGTTTAACGGTTGAGCTTCCTCATGCGAATTGGCCTTTTGCACTTGGGTTCTCCATCCTGCTCCTGGGAATTTCTTTACTGATATTGTTCAGTGGCAAAACACGGGCATATTTCAACTTAGTGAAATAAAGAAGCTGATGAGAATAAATTCTTTACAACTGGATATGGAGCTGTAAATGACCATCTCCGAGAATATTCGCAACCTTCGAAACCGGAAAGCCAAATCCCGGATGGGTGGAGGCGTGGAACGCATCGAAGGCCAGCACAAGAAGGGAAAGCTGACCGCGCGCGAACGCCTGGATTTGCTGCTCGACAAGGGCTCCTTCCATGAAACCGATGCATTTGTTGTCCATAGAACGAAAGATTTTGGGCTTGATGAGCATAAATACTCGGGTGATAGTGTAGTGACCGGTTGGGGAACGATCGATGGGCGACTGGTTTATGTATACTCGCAGGATTTCACCGTGCTGGGAGGCAGTTTGGGCGAGGTCCACGCTGGAAAAATATGTAAAATCATGAACCTGGCGATTCAAAATGGCGCTCCAGTGATAGGTATAAATGATTCGGGGGGAGCCCGTATCCAGGAAGGAGTATCCTCCTTGGTCGGATATGCAGATATTTTCCTGCAAAATACCCTTGCTTCAGGAATTATCCCTCAAATATCGGCTATCCTGGGACCTTGCGCTGGAGGAGCGGTCTATTCACCCGCGTTGACTGATTTTGTCTTTATGTCGCGCGGGACTTCAAATATGTTTGTAACCGGGCCGGATGTGGTAAAGGCTGTTACACATGAAGAAGTAACTTTTGAAGATCTGGGTGGAGCGGCTGTTCATGCTGAAAAATCAGGGGTTTGCCATGTCGCTGCGGAAAGCGAATCTGACACGTTGTACCTCATTCGGAAACTTCTTTCTTACCTACCTCAAAATTACCTGGAAGACCCACCTTTCCAGCCAAATGGTGACGACGCACTGAGAACTGATGAAACTCTTGATACTTTCATTCCAGGGGATCCCGGGAAGCCCTACGATGTAAAAGAAATCATTCGACGCATAGTTGACAATACCCAGTTCTACGAAATCCACGAAGTATTTGCCCAAAACATAATAGTTGGGTTCGCTCGCCTGGGTGGTCACTCGGTTGGGATTGTGGCCAATCAACCAAGTGTACTGGCCGGTGTGCTCGATATCGATGCAAGCGAAAAAGCCGCCCGCTTCGTCCGTTTTTGCGACGCATTTAATATTCCGCTGGTTACCCTGGTGGATGTTCCCGGATTCATGCCGGGTCCGACCCAGGAACATGGTGGTATCATCCGTTCTGGCGCAAAATTACTTTACGCCTATTGTGAAGCAACTGTTCCGAAAGTAACCATTGTCTTGCGCAAAGCGTATGGCGGAGCATATATTGTCATGTCCAGCAAACACCTGAGAGGTGATGTCAACCTGGCGTGGCCTGGCGCAGAGATCGCCGTTATGGGACCTGAAGGGGCAGTTAGCATTGTTTTTAAGAAGGAAATTGAAAAAGCCAATGACCCGGGACAGCGCAAAGATGACTTAATCACCGAATACCGGGATAAATTTGCCAACCCCTATGTTGCAGCTGAACAAGGTTACCTTGACGACATCATCGAACCAAGCGAAACCCGTCCGCGCTTGATAAATGCGCTGGAAATGCTTCAAAACAAGCGTGACGTCAATCCGGTAAAAAAACATGGAAATATTCCTCTATAACCATGATAGCTGTCAAGTATTCCTATAGTTAAGCCGAGGGAGTGGTTCTTGGAAAGAAATCTTCATAATATTATGCATCTTGTATTAATTTTATTCAAAAAAGCATTGTTAATTACTCTGGAAAGATAAACCATGCCCAGCGAACTGAATTCCCGAATGCAGAAAATATCTGACTTTGTCCGGACCCATTTGATTGATAGTTATCAAAGACGTTCAGACGAAGACAAATCCAACTTAAATCGTTACCTTTCCAACTCCGAGTATCGGTGGAAGCATACGCTGCGGGTTGCCCAGTTTGGGAAGGTGATTGCTGAAAATGAAATTGCTGACGTTGAATTGGTGGTTGCTGCCTGTCTCCTGCATGATATTGCCTGGTTTGACACAAACGCTGACAATTGTCGCGAACACGGGCGAATCGGAGCTGAGAAAGCAAAACCAATCCTGGAAAGTCTTGGATATGACCAGGAACAGATCGATTCTATTTGTTACGCCATCTCCACCCATGTCGACGATGAAGACCCCCATACACTGGAAGCCAGGATCCTAAGTGATGCAGATAATGTTGACCGGTTCGGACCTTACCGAATACTGCAATGGTGCTTCTCGGATATTGAAGATTATGACAAGCTGGCAGCCAAACTAAGCGAACGGATTCACCGACTTGAGCAATATCGAAAGAATAACCCCCTTTTCACAATCACTGGACAGCAGTTGTTCGCTGAACAACTCAATTTGCAAATCCGGTTTTTTAGTGAATTCGTGGGTGAAAAAGAGCTAAGCGTTATTCCGCGAATTTAATATGTTCAAGAAAATTCTAATCGCCAACCGCGGTGAGATAGCCGTACGCATCTTGCGTGCCTGTCGGGAACTCGGTATCAAAACGGTGGCTGTCTACTCGCTGGCAGATCGGCAGGCAATGCACGTCCGTTATGCGGATGAAGCATATTTGCTTGGGCTATCCCCGGCTCGCGATTCATATTTACGCGGCGATAAAATCATTGACATAGCACGAAAATCCGGAGCAGATGCCATCCATCCCGGGTATGGCTTCCTGGCGGAACGCGCGGATTTTGCAGTCGCGTGCGAGGCTGCCGGACTTGTCTTCATCGGTCCAAAAGCCTCGTCGATCGCTGCGATGGGAGACAAAGCTGTTGCCCGTGCCACGGTAGCCAGGGCCGGAATCCCGGTTGTCCCTGGCTCAGAAGGGGAAGGCTCTCTCCGGGATGAAGAATTACTTGCCTACGCACCTAAAATCGGTTTCCCGTTGATCATCAAGGCTGTTTCAGGGGGTGGCGGAAAAGGAATGCGGGATGTCCGCAATATTGAAGAAATGCCGGACTTGATTCAATCCGCGCGACGTGAAGCAGAATCATCTTTTGGTGACGGAAACGTATATTTGGAAAAATTGGTGGAGGGAGCTCGTCACATCGAGTTCCAAATCATGGCCGACAAGTTTGGGAATGTCATCCACCTTGGAGAGCGTGAGTGTTCGCTCCAACGCCGCCACCAAAAACTGATCGAAGAATCCCCTTCCCCCTTTTTGGCTGATGATCAGTCATTGCGACAGCAAATGGGGGTTGTGGCAATCCAGGCTGCTCGTGCCGTCGATTATGCCAACGCGGGGACAATAGAATTCCTCCTGGATACAAATCGGAGGTTTTACTTCCTCGAAATGAACACACGTTTACAAGTGGAACACCCGGTCACTGAGGTGGTGACAGGCATGGATATTGTTACCGAGCAGATCCGGGTGGCATATGGGTTGAAATTAAGCCGGAAACAGGATGATATTCAATGGCGTGGAGCAGCTATAGAATGTCGCATTAACGTTGAAGACCCATACAATGATTTTCTACCTTCCTCGGGGAGAATCACACTTACGCAACCCCCAACCGGACCGGGAGTCCGTATAGACTCAGGGGTTTATGCAGGTTTCGAAATCTCTCCATATTACGATCCATTAATATCGAAATTGATCGTGTGGGGTGAAACCCGTCCCCAGGCTATCGTCCGGATGCGACGTGCTCTGGAAGAATACAAAATTGTGGGTGTTCGCACGAATATTCCTTTTCACCAAAAGATGATGGATACCTACCCGTTCATTTCGGGCAAGTACGATACCCGCTTCGTCGAAGAGCAATTCTCTATGCTGGATGCAGCTGAGAATCGCGAAATGTATTTGGACATTGCAGCCCTGATGGCAACTCTGGTTGCGCACAGCCAGATGGAACACCGGGCACAAGTATATGAAAAACCTGTGCAAAAATCAACCTGGAAGTGGGCAAGCCGCCAGGCAAGGCCGGATAAATGAAATACATTGCCGAGGTTGATGGGCTGGAATTCCCGGTTGAAATAATGGATGAGCATCATATTTGCTTTGGTGGGGAAATCCTTGAAATAGATTTAGCTGCTGTCAGTGGACAACCGCTCTATTCATTGATCGTGAACGGTGAATCGTTCGAGGGATATGTCTATCCCGACGAGCAGAGTTGGCAGGTATTATTATTGGGGCGTTCTTATTCCATCTCCATCGAAGATGAGCGGGAGAAACGGCTGAGAACTTCTGATACCAGTGTCGTAAGCCCGGGTCGGGAATACATTCTAATAGCTCCCATGCCGGGACTGGCGGTTGCAGTGCCAATCGAAGAAGGTCAAAGAGTGGAAAAGGGTCAAATTCTGGTTATTTTAGAATCGATGAAAATGCAAAATGAACTTCGGGCTCCGTTTGCCGGGAATATTGCAAGACTAAAAATAAAAGCCGGGGATAGTGTTCAGCAAAAGCAAATCCTTCTGAACTTAATTGCCCCAATTGCCCACACCTCACCATAAATAAAGAGCCGGTTTTGCCGGCTCTCTTCCTTATTTGAGGATTTTGCCTTCCTCCCATCTGACTTTCTGGACCTTACATTCCAGGTCGATTAATTTAGGGAGTAAGGATTTAAATGGGAGCAATTTCCCACTCGTATATGCCAGCGGCAGGTCAGAATGTTCCCTTTTTGCCTTTATACCGTGCAAATCCAGCATGCGTGCTACCTGGCGAGCTACCGCAGGGGCTGGGTCGATAACACGCACGCCTGGCCCGACAATCTCCTGGATGACTGGTATGACGAAAGGATAGTGGGTACACCCCAAGACGACCGTATCGATACCCTGGTCCAGCATGGGGTTTAATGCGGATTCCAGGATTGCGCGGGTCTTCTTTGTATCCAATGCGCCTCGTTCGATCTGCTGAACCAGTCCCGTGCAGGTACTTTGAAGCAAAGTCACGTTGTCGGCAAAACGTTCAACTACAGAGGCGTACAGCTCTCCCTGGAATGTTGCCGGGGTAGCCAATACTCCGACCACACCGGTTTGAGTGTGCTCTGCTGCCGGCTTCACAGCCGGTTCCATACCAACGAACGGAATCTCTGGAAATCTCTTTCGTAAATCGATGAGCGCCACGGCTGAGGCAGTGTTGCAGGCGACAACGATTATTTTGGCGCCCATCCCCAATAAAAATTGGGTAATTTTATGGGAAAACGCTAAAATTTCTTCACTGGGTCGTGACCCATAAGGTACGTGACCCTGGTCGCCAAAATAAAGAAGGGTCTCGTGAGGAAGTTGTTGGCGAATAGCTCGCAATATCGAAAGACCCCCCACCCCGGAATCAAAAATACCAATCGGACGAATTTCCTGGTCGTTACGCATTGGCGTTATTGGCCGCTTCAACCAGCGCACTGAATAGACGTCTCATGCTCGGCTGGTCAGTTAACCACTCCGGGTGCCATTGGACTGCGAGTCCAAACGGATGATCTGGCAATTCGACTGCCTCGACCAACCCGTCGGGAGCCCATGCAGACTGAACAAGCCCGGCAGGTACATCATTCGCACCCTGGTGGTGCAAACTGTTCACCGATAAATTTGTTTCACCCAATATTTCCGCCAAACGTGTTCCCTGTTTCACCTCAACTTTGTGAGCCAGGTAAGTGCGGGGGTAATTGGGATAATAATCATGTTTCAGGGCGCCTTGCTTTTGATCTTCGATATCCGTATATAAAGTGCCTCCCAGCCAGGTATTGATCATCTGGAACCCCCTGCAAATCCCCAGGAAAGGTTTCCCCATTTGCATCATGGAATCGAGGATCGACAATTCGATTGAATCGCGTTCCAAATCAACGTTGTTGATGCGTGCATGTCGTTCACCGCCATACCGATCGGCGGCAATATCCCCTCCACCGGAAAAAAGGACTCCATTCAATCGATCCAACAACGCCAGGAGCGATTCGCGCGCAAGACTTGGCGGTATTAATATCGGCACACTCCCGGCCTGCTCTAATGAATTTATATAAGCTCTCTGAAGCGCCACGATCGGGTAGCCTTCTTCATTTTTCCCCTGGTATGATGTAACTCCAATAATTGGGTATGCCATTTCCACGTTGTAAATACAAAAGGGCGCAGAAACCATCTGCACCCTTTTATTGTAAGCGATTTTTATCCTATTCGAATTTCTGCTTCAGGTGAGCCTTTTTACCGGTTAGCCCGCGCAGGAAATATAACTGAGCCCGGCGTACATGCGTGTGTCGATCGACGACTACCTTGTCAATGCGTGGAGATAAAAACAAGAAAGTACGTTCGACACCAATGCCATTGGACGCAGTACGTCGCACGGTAAAGTTGGCGTTGTTGCCGCCTTTTCGCCGGCGAATTACTGTGCCCTTGAACTCCTGGATGCGCTCCCGGTCACCTTCCTTGATGCGAACGTGTACGCTTACCTGGTCCCCGGCTTTTAAATCGGGTATATTGGGGTTTGCCGTCGTATTGAAATTTTGATTCAAATCAACCATTGGAAATCTTCCTTAGTATAAAGTATTTAGTTTATGTGGTGCGGGGCGAGATTATAACATGCGTGCAGGAATGGGACAAGACTGATATTCGAGTATAATTTCTTGGCCTGCCCCCGTAGCTCAATGGATAGAGTAATGGACTTCGAATCCAGTGGTTGGGAGTTCGAGCCTCCCCGGGGGCGCTGGGACGCGGGAGGCCCTTTAAAAGGTCTCCTGCGGTTGTTTTCCGGGCAACCAGATTGTGAATATTGCCCCTTGCCCCCCCGCACCATTCTCGGCATTTATTTGCCCGTGATGGATGTCCACCACTTGTTTCACGATTGCCAACCCCAGGCCGGTCCCTGGGGCTCCTGAATCATGCCCTGCTTTTCCCCGGTAAAATCGCTCGAACAGATGAGGCAGGTCATTGCGGTCAATCCCTTGACCAGTATCCTGAACCCTGCAACCTACCCAGCTTTCTCCATCACGGAGTTCTGTCATTGTAGATACCACGATATTTCCACCCCGCGGTGTATAGTTCATGGCATTCGTAAGCAGGTTTGAAACCGCCTGGGTGATGGTCGGTTCATCGATCCAGACTGATTCCAGGTTTGGTTGCAGATCTGTATTGAGTGTGAGTCCGCGTTCTTCCGCCAGGGATCGTCGATCATCTATAAGTGTCTGTATCAGGGAATTTAAGTCGGTCGGAACGTACCTCGGTCTTACCTGCCCAAGATCAAAGCGTGACAGGTTGAGCAATTCTTCGATTAGTGTCCGTAAACGCTGCAGTTCGCGTCCAATTACTTCCAGGCGCTCGGCTGACTTGATCGTTGGCTGCGCTCGCAGCATTTGGTAATAAAGTACCAGGTTTGTTAACGGGGTACGTAGTTCATGGTTGACATTAATAATAAATTCTGACTTCAATTGGTCTGCTGCCTGCGCTTTTTGTAAAGCAGATTGAAGCTCAGCTGTCCTCTCGTTCACACGGATTTCAAGTTCAGCGGCATGTTGCACCAATTGCTCGTTCAGCCGGGTACGGTGAATGGCATTACCGGCTATTTCGGTCAAGGTCACCAATAAATGAGCGTTTTCTATCGTAAATTCCCGTGGCAATTTCGTCGAAGCGAATAAGATCCCAATCGGTTCTTGTTCACTATGGATTGGTAGGCATATCGCGCTGCACCCTTCGGGGACTAGGCTCCGCATCGATTCAGATGTTAGGGAATCTTGTGCGACATCGTGGGAAAAGTAAATGTCGCCTGTAATGAATACTTTTCCTGGTAAACTCTCTTCGCGATCCAATTCCAGCTTGGCTAATTGGGTACACCATCCTCGCCCGATAGCTTGAAGCAATTTGCCGCGTTCTGGATTTAATAACCAGATGGCTCCAGCCTTGACATCCAATATTTTAAGAGTTTCATCCATTAAGAGCGGCAGCATTTCCTGCAATGATTGGGCTAGGCGCAAAGATTTTGATACTTTATTTACAGCTTCCAATTCATCCAGTCGTACCGTCGTTTCCTCAAATAATTTGGCGCGCTCTGCAGCAGATCCAACCTCGCGCCCGATTGCTTCCACCAATGCGATTTCTTCTAATGTCCATTGATGAATATCCTTGGAAGCTATCGCCATTCCCCCGATTCGATTTTCTTTGGATGTCAAGGGTACGATGATTGTTGAATATATGCCTGCAGATACGAAAAGATCTGAAAGTTTATGCTTGTTGGTTCGCCAATCGTCCACTACCAGGGTGTGCGTTTGGGAGTAACCAGCCATAAGGGTGGAATTTGCGAAAGCGGAACTGATGGAGGGCGATATGTTTTTGGAAGCCATCCTTTGAACGCCGCGGGTGGACCAGGATAACCACAAGGAACCCATATCCAGGTCGAGGGCTTTTAATGTTTGCTCCAGGGTGGTATTTATGATTTCAGCAGGATCAGTCCCCGCAAGCGCCGTTACAGTAATTATCGAGTTAAGGACCGCCTGGTGGCTGGCGCGTCGCCGGGTTTCTTCAAATAAACGTGCGTTTTCGAGGGCGACCGCAGCCTGGTTCGCGAGTGTTATCAGTAAGCGTTCATCGTGATCGTTAAACGCATTCAAGACCTCGCTCTCCAAATTAATACATCCAATTGTTTTTCCGCCGACCTTTAGCGGTACGCAGAGTACTGAGAGTGTTTTATCATGAGTTGCGATGTTATAAGGTAATTTGTTTACATTTCCGGTATTAATGGTTTTTCCGCGCTTGCATACCCGACCAATGACTCCATCGTCAAGGGATGTTATGAGATTATTAATCCGGTCGATTTCTATCAGGAACTTTTCTCCAGATAGACCCATTGAGCAATGTGCCAGCATGATTGGTTTTTGGTCATCAACAAGCCAGATCGATCCATTCCATTTAAGTAATTTCTCTATCGTATCCACGATTCGTTGAGCAACTGCCACCGAGCTGTGTATTTGTGCTGCTGCCAGGCTGGCGTGATAAAGCAATTCCAATTCGGTTAAGTTTCTGCGGGTTTCCTCAAATAGCCGGGCATTTTCAATCGCTGCTCCAGCATGAGCAGCCAGCATTTCCAGAATTGTGGCGTCATCACCCGTGTATGTATTCGGCGTATAACTCTGGACCGAGATCATTCCAATGATCCGTTCCCCTGCTCTCATTGGAACAGCAAGAATCGAACGGGTCATGCCCTCATCACTAAATAGATATGGAGAAATGTCTTGCGGTGAGATTTGAAAATCAGGGATCAGGAGCGATTTGCCGGTAGTAATGACCTTGCTTGAAATCCCCTGACCAACTTGAAAGACATTATTGGGATGGCGCACTCCACGAGCAATCAAATATACGCCACGAATTTCTTGTTTGGACTCATCGAATAAAGTAATTACAAATACATCCGCAGGCATTAACTGGGTGGCAGCCGAGTGGACCGCGGAATAAACCTCTTCAGGGTCCTGGCTTGAACGTGCTATTTCCTGGCTCGCCTGGTGAAGAATGGAGCGTCTCTCTGCTGCACGTAATGCTTCTTGATATAAGTTGGCATTGTCGATCGCACTCGCAGCTTGGGCAGCAAGTGTTGACAATATTTGTTGATCGTGTGCACCAAAGGCGTGCAGCTCCCGGCTTTCCACATTTATACAACCGATCGTTTTTCCACTAATTTTTAAAGGCACGCATAATATAGAAATCGTCCCCTTATTCTCAGCAACGTTCGTGGAAAGAGTTCTTACATCTCCGGTAAGGATGGATTGACCTGACACACACACAAGGTTCACAACGGATGTGTTTTCATCTGGTTCTGTGTCGATTAATTCGGCCTTGTTTAATAGTGCCCTGTTTTCCAACGTGTCTGCATTGCTATGCGCAATTTGCCTTGGTTTTTGGTTTTTTGCATCAGTCAACCAGATGGAACTATTTTGCCAATTCATTAATTGTTCAAGCGTTTCGACGATGCGCTGTGCTATGGAGTGGACGCTATTGATTTGTATGGCTGCTAGGCTCGTTTGGTAAAGGACCTGAATTTCAAGCAGCCGTTGTTGGGTTTCATCAAATAAACGGGCATTGTTCACGGCAACGGCCGCAGTATCTGCAAAAACTGCGAGCAGGTCCAGGTCTGCTTGTGTATATTGCCGTGATTCTGGATTGTCTCCCTTGTCAATTTCGTAAACGGTAAGAACTCCTATCACCTTGCTGCTATATACCATCGGCACGGCAGCTACTGCAATGGCATTTAGATCTGCTAATTTCGGAGAACGACCTGTCCATTTTCGAAGATCGTCAACAACCATCGCTTGAAGAGTCTGCGCCACTCTCCCGGCAACACCTTCCCCTAATTTCAGGCGAACTCCTACCATCCCGGGTAAACCTCTTGAAATAACCCCCTCTAATTCCTTCACTTCTTCATTATATAGATAGATCGTGCAGCCTGGAGATTTTAATAAACCGGTAACACGATCTGCTACCGTGTTGAGCAGGGTATTTAAATCTTTTTGATTGGCAAGATCCCGCCCTGTTTCATACAATGCTGCCAATTCGTCAGCTCGACGATGAAAGCGCTCTTCGCTTTCTCGTATGGCGTCCTCTGCTCTTTTCCGGGTTATCACCATGGCAACTTGGGAGGATACAAACTCAAGAATCCGTTTTTCACGGTCGCCATAAACTGTTGGATTGGAGTAATGCTGCACTACCATCACACCGATAACTTCAGAATCGACAATTAAAGGAACGCCCAACCAGATTGGAGATGGGACTCCCACGAGTTCAATTTCTCCTTGTTTACACAATTGGTCGTGCATGGCCAAATCGACCAATTGAGATGCTCCCGTTCGCAACACGTATTCAGTTAAACCTTTGCCGGGCTTGTTCGGTGGTGGCGCTACATCCAACTCATCTACAAAATAGGGGAAGCTTAGTAAATTACTTTCGCTATCAAAAAGTGCGATATAAAAGTTGTCTGCATTCATTACTTCTGCAATAATTGCGTGTACGGCTGAAAATAGATCGTCCAATCCTTTTGAACGGTCTGCTGCCAGGGCAATTCTGTAAACTGCATCCTGTAAAACTTCCCCCCGTTTGTGCTCTGTTATATCAAATGCTGTCCAGATTGCTGCCTGGCTGTTATTGAGATCAATCGCAGAGGTCGTTAGGTCAACCCAGCGCTCTTCTCCGTTTTTTGTGGATATTTTGAATTCGCCATGCGCAAACGGGGGATTACCCGTCTGTATCCCCGCCCCCCAATCGCGTATTTGATTTTTATAGTTCCCCGAGAAAAGTTCATCGCATTTCATCCCCAACAATTCCTGCTGAGTGTAGCCAGTCAGAGATTCGGCGGCAGGATTTATGTATATAAATTTCGTGCCTTGATAAATAAATATTGCCGATGCAGTCAATTCAGCCAGGCTTTGGAATGCACCATCGCCATTTTGGTCGAAATCATTGGTTTTCAGGTTGGACGTAATATTACCGGTGACTTTCGCCATGTGCTCTCTCGCGCTTGAATATCCTCAAGCTGTAAGTATAGCACGAGAAAATAGCTCAAAAGAGTGGAACCTGATTTCCACAATTTCTATGTACTGGTAGGTCTGGGTTATCCTGCTGATCCATGTATCACCACAAAATCAATTGGCAGCCTTGCTTGGACCGAAGGTACCCATCATTCGGGGCGAAAAACCCAGCTATCGAAAGAAAAAGGTATAGTTAATTTATTCTTTTTTATCATCATTCCCCCCTAAGCCACATGATCATAGATTTTGTATCAGTTTGGAAGGTTGGGAACAACTCATAAGAATTGATAATTCTATGGATATTTAATTGGAGAAAATTATCAAGACCGTAAATTTTGGAGAGGTATTGGATGACCGATTATTTACGAGTTAAATAGATAGATGGAATTAAGGTTTGAACGCACAGGTTTGCATTGAAACAATTTTCCTGAATGGAAATTCCTCGTAAGATTTATCACCGCGCCAAAGATTATAACCCTGCGCAGAATGATAATATGTATCAAGGTCATCTACCATTTTTGTATAATATTCGTTGACCATTTCATCAACTTGCTGATGAATTTGATTATCGTCGAAAAATTGAGGGTTTTCCAATCTTATTTGCCTATAAAGGATTTCTCTTAATCCCATATCATGCCATTCAGTTGTTGGACCAGCAATCACAAGGTCGGTGCAATGAATCGAATAACCACCGTTCTTGAGATAGTAAGTAATACCGTTAAACACATTCTGCAATTTTGGGTGAGGTATATGTTCCAGCACAGAAATTGAGAAAATACAATCAAATGATTTTTCTAGAAGTCCGGGGGTTTTGTTTTCAAAATAACCTTTTACTATATTTATATGAGGGTAGTCTGTTACATACTGCTCATATGCTTGGGGTCCGTTTCCTGAGCCATCATACGGGTCCACAATGGTGATATCATAACCAAAGTTTTCAAGAAAACTGGCTGCCAATGGTTCACCACCACCTATCTCAAGCAATTTTGCACCTCGTGGAAACTTTCCTAAGATAGACTTTACCATCCAAGGGCGCTGGACATCTTTTAAATCCCCATCAAAACGCATAATATTTTGAAAATGATCTGCGCTATCACAGTAATCTCTGACAGTCGCGTATCCTAAAAATGGAATTAAAATCCCTATATGTGGTTGATTGTTTGAAGCAATCTTTGTATTTATCTGATTTGTATTAGTTGATAACTGTGGGTCATATTTATGTTTTCTTGATGACATTGCTTCCTCAGATCTTGATTTTTGCGAATAGACTTTGGTAGAATGCATTTAAATTCTCTGCGCTACGACTCCATTTGAGGTTCTTTTGGGCAAAACTGCGCCCGCCTTCCCCAATCTTTTCACATAAAATTCTATCTTGAAACAACATTTCCAGTTTTTGAGCTATTTCAAGGGCATTTCCTTTTTGCAGTAAAATGCATTCCTCCCCGTCTT
>Ga0326726_10002645_pt1 | contig 16410 bp, 12 predicted proteins | sample MHFenrmetagenome_2_FD_207603 | JGI IMG/M metagenome (GOLD analysis project Ga0326726, IMG submission 207603) | Lab enriched peat soil microbial communities from Michigan Hollow, Ithaca, NY, United States - MHF15MN | ecosystem: Environmental > Terrestrial > Soil > Wetlands > Peat | place: USA... | reverse complement strand
TTATATATCCAGTTTCTTTCTTCCGATGGATTCTTAATTGCCTGACCTTTGTTACCGGAACCATCCGGGACAGTAACAGGATAAAACCTGTTATATTTCCTGTTGGTATAATTATTGGAATAGTTAAATTCATAGGTCAATCCTTTTATCCATGGAACTGTTATTTTGGCATTTCCAACAAGCAACAGGTCATTCCTGTTATCTTTATGATCAACATATAGATTATTAAGAGGATAAGGCATATAGGCCTCCCCTGTGAGATACATTTTATAATTTGGCGAGCCAATCAAATTGTTAGCCAGAGGGCTGCAGGCCCTTGCATCGCCAAGACTGGCTTCCAGTCCCGAATAATCGCGGAAAGAATATGATGAATTCAATCCCACTGTAAGCCAATCGGTTACTTTACTTTCAACATTGGAGTGAAGCGTTAGCCTTTTGAATTCATCATTCAGCTGAATTCCCTGCTCATCGGTATATGAAGCAGAAACATAGTAATTTGACCTGTCGCTTTTCCCTGACATGCTGAGGTTATAATTCTGTACAGGGGCGATTCTCAAAACTTCATCCACCCAGTTAATTTCATTGCCTGCAAGATAATTATCCCTTTCCTCCTGGGTCCTCAAACGTGCAGCAACAATTGTTGGATTGGTAATATCAGGTCTGACAGGTTTGCCTGTGGCACTTGTGGGTTTGGTTTTATACCAGGTATACAGATCCTGCTGATAATAATAATCAACCAGCCGTACCGCATATTCCTGTGCATTCATAACCCTCATCGGATTATTAGTCATATCCTGATAACCGTAATACATATTGAATGATATGACCGGCTTGTCAGTTTTTCCCTTTTTGGTGGTGATAAGCATAACTCCGTTTGCCGATCTTGATCCATAAACTGCAGCAGCACTGGCATCCTTAAGTATATCTACTGACTCAATATCGCTTATATTAATATTAGATATAGAACCGTTGTAAATTATACCATCGAGAACCACCAAGGGAGCATCGCTTGCTGATAATGAAGTCTGTCCCCTGATTGAAAGGGATGGATCGCTACCGGCCAGACCTGATCCCTGAACATTCACTCCGGGAGTAGTTCCCGACATAGCCTGTGATAGGTTCATGTTTGCAAGAGTTGCTTTTTCATCCATCGTAACTCTGACTACAGAACCGGTAAGGTCGCTTTTCTTCTGAGTACCGTAACCGGTAACAATTACCTCTTGAAGTTCCTTTAATGAAGATACAAGGGCAACATTAACTGTTGTACGGCCTGATAGAGGCTGTTCTAATGTGTTATAACCAATAAATGAGAAAACCAGGACGGCATTCCGATCGGAAACAGCCAGTGAGTATTTCCCGTCAGTGCCTGTAAGGGCACCAAGAACAGTACCCTTGATGATGACATTCACTCCCGGCATTGGATCGCCTGTGGTTGCATCGGTCACTGTTCCTGAAACGGTTATCTGCTGAAGCTCAAAACCTGAAAGGGAATTTGAAGCTCCAAGCAATAAAACGAGGATCAGAATTTTAAGATCCATAAAGAACTTTTTAAGGTACCTTACAAGCGGCACCCCATGATAAGGATTTTCTTTCATAATAAAATTGATTCGTTAGGTATTAAGAGAATTAATAAGAAGATACAGAAAATACAATAAGGGATTTCGGGATATTAAATCCCATGAGCAATTGTAGGAAATTTGCATAGGCAGGTTCAATTAGGTTAGTATTCCGTTAAGGTTAGTAGTACATGTAAATTTAACATTTTCTTTTAAATATACCCCTAACACTCCTGATAATAATTTTTCAATATTGGCGTTTATCAGAAACACGGGAGTTATAGAACGTAAACCTGACTATTAATGGGGAAGATGAATTTTGCCGGAATCAGAATTGCATTTGCAGTTGGCTTGATGACAATGTTTCCTTTCGCGGGACGTGCTCAGACAGCCATGCCTGATATGCTGCTGAATGGTACACTGAAGGAGCAGATGGATTATGTCCAGGAAAAAACCAGGATTTATGAAGATTTCCGGGCTATCAGAGAGGATATGTTTCAGAAAATCAAAGGCAACGCCCTTGATTCACTTAAAGCGGCAAAAGCACAGATAAATGGGTTAAAGAACAATACAAAGGCGCTGAATCTTAGAATCGATACGTTAAATGTCTCTGTTGGGACAATCAAGACAGATCTTGAACAGATGACAAAAACCAAGAACAGCATATCATTGCTTGGCATAGAGATCAATAAAACAGCCTATAATGCAGTCCTGTGGACAATTATAGTCGCACTTGCTGGCTTTCTTACAGTCGGATTTCTGGCATACCAGAGAAACCACAGGGTTACGGCCCATACCAGGAAAGAGTGTGAAGAACTGAAAAAGGAATTTGAAGCATACAGAAAAGCGTCAAGAGAAGCAAGGGAGAAAATGTCGATGACCCACTTTAATGAGCTTAAAAAAATACGCGGAGCCTAAGAAGGCTCAGGGCGCGGGCACAGGGCTCATGGCTAAGTGATTAGACAAGCAACAAGCACCCAGCGACTAGCAACTAAAGTAATCCGGCACCCAAGGCAACTATATATTATAAAAACTTTCCCAACCCCTCCGTGGAGGCTTGTCGGTCAACAGTGAATTTGCGAACTTATCGTTAGTTATCTCCTTTGTATCGCGGTTGAAGATAAGCTTCTTGTTACGTCGCATTGCAATAATGCCCAAAGAAAATATCTGTGCAAGGGGTGCAAATGTCTGGAACGGCGAACGGGTCTTCTCCTCTCCCATGCAGGCTTTAAGGAAGTTCACATAGTGATCTGACGGACTTTTGGGTACGACCGGCAATTTTGGAGCCATTTCTTTTGCTTTTGCCTCAGGAATTATTGAGAGAGGCGCAGAGTGTGTACCTCCCTTGAACATTAGTTCCTTGCTGAAGATGATCTTACCTGCCTGAGGTATTTTCTGCTGACTGCCCCTGGGTGCAGCGGCCTGCTGAGGTACACCTCCCGGTGGGGGTATTGTATTATCAGTAGCGGCATTTACTGAAAAATACCCATCAGGTACCGGAGGTAAGTTTTGTACACCGTCATACCATGTTATATCACATGGAGGCATATCCCCGCGGCTCGGAAAACGGAAAAGGAGTGTAGTTTCCAGAGGGAAGAAATAGTCATTAAGATTTTTGACATGAACAGGTTCAATTTCATAGGGCAATCCGAGATCAAGGAATTCATGGATAGTATCGAGTATGTGAGCTCCCCAATCGCCAAGGGCTCCAAGGCCAAAGTCATACCAACCGCGCCAGTTGCCCGGGTGATATTTATCATTGAAATCGTGGAAAGCAGCTGTTGTGAGCCATGTATCCCAGTCTTTATCGGTCATCCCTTTCGGAAGTGGCTGTGCCTCAGGGAACCTTGTAATATTCGGGTCATACGGGTGCCATCTGCGGCTGCCATTCATGAATGCAGTAACAGCTGTAACATCCCTGATAATGCCTGCTTCTTTCCATGCCTTGAACTGGAAGTAGTTCTCCCCGGAATGTCCCTGGTTGCCAACCTGGGTAACAAGTTTCGGATTTTTCTCAGCCATCTGCGCCAATAAATCTGCTTCAAGGAACGTACGGCACATCGGTTTTTCAACATAAACACTTTTGCCAAGCTGCATTGCTGCTATGACAACCGGAAAATGGGCGAAATCTGGGATAGCTACCTGGACGGCGTCAATATCGCCGGCCATCTTGTCGAACATCACCCGGAAATCCCTGAACTGTTTAGCTTTGGGAACCAGTTTTATTGTTTCCTGGGCACCCTGGGAATCAAGGTCCACATCACAAACAGCAACTATATTTGCCAGACCCGAGTTTATAAATTGCCTGGCATCACCGCCCCCCTGATTGGCAATTCCAATCAGAGCCATATTTACCTTTCTGGCCGGACCTTTTACCATACTATTCGGAATAACTTCAGTCCTGACAGTCTTTGCAGAGGCACTGCTTCCGATCATAACACCTGAAGCGGCTAATCCTGCCGTTTTCAAAAAATTAAGTCTTGATACTTTGTCTGCCATAATATTTACTTTTTAAGAATTAATACCTTAATTATACCTTCCGGCAAAATCGTTTGCCAGCATGTTAATATTATCATCATTCATATGAAATCCTGATGTGATTATTGTCCTGTATCTGAAAGTAACAGATTGACCTGCCGGTATTAAAAAATTAACAATCTCTTTCCCTTTAGTAAAGTCACTGGCTCCAAGCGGATTTGCCGAAAATAATCCGTAACCCCTTGCATGCCAGTAAGTAGGATATGAAGGATTTTTTGGATGGTCACAGATCACAAGTGAAACCTTTTCATTGTTGATAGTCCCATACAGGTCCATCCATTTTGCACGTGTACCCCATACTGCTACTCCTGTTATCCCCTCACTGCTCCTGTAATTGCCTGTTACACCTTTGTTTGATGATGCTTTTTCAGATCCTGGGTTACCCTGGGAATCAAGAAGAGGAACATCTTCGTTTGAAGGCAGTTCCAGCTGACGGGCAACACGGATGGCGAACATTCCCTCCTTTGTATCTTTCATTGAAATATCCTGACTACCGGCAGTAAGTGTTGTGATCCTGTCGATCCAATAGGACTGGCCATCAACAATGAAATGAAATTCGGTTTTTTCAACAAGCAGCTCTTTTCCTGAAGGATCCTGCCAGATAGCCTTTACAGAAAGAACCCCTTCACCGTTACCTCCTTTTGCCTGTTCGATACCCAAATGTTGAATAACACCGCCATTTTCACTTTTTTTCCCTGTGGAGCCATTTCCCCAGAAATCGAATCCATTGACATTCCCATAATTGAGCCATGACCCCACCTGGTGAATGTGATCATCCCTCTCACCTTCCCTTGGTCTTAAAGGGAATCCTCTGGTAATTTCTGTACCTGAAAGAGTCCTGACCGGATATAGAACAGGCTTATAGATATTTTCAGGCCAGCAATATGAGGTCACCAGCTCTCCTCCAATCAATACGTCAACTCTTTGTTCTGATTCCCTTACCGAGAATTCAACCTTCTTCTTTTTTTCAGTCCTGACTTTTTCCCCCGGAGAAGCTGCTAAAACAATTGAAATGACTAAAGCAGCAATAAGAGTTGAAAACCTGGATATTCTCATAATTCAAAATCCTTTAATTATATTAAACAACAGCTTTTTGGGCTGCTTCCCTTTCAGCTTCCCTTATTACACTTTCGATAAGAACTGGTGCTCCGCTAAGCTTTTTGCTTTCTGCGGCAGCCGCCATGAAAGCAAAAATTTCAATTGTTTCTGTCTGACTGACCGGCGGCACTCCTGACTGAAAAAACTTAATGATCTCAATGAGCAGCGGATTATACCCGCTGTACTTGCCCAGTACAGCTATTCCTTTTTCACCGAAAACAATCCCTCCGTAATCGGATTTCCCTTTGCGTATCCCCCGGAATGTGCCTATCCTGTTGTCTGACCATAAGCCTGTAACCTGATCAGTCTCTTCGGTAAAAGTACCTGTAACACTTTTGCATCCGGTACCCATTACGGTGAAAAGAGTTTCAACACCATGCACTCCATACCAGAAAAGGTCAGGATGTGTTTTTTCAATAGTGGCTGGGCTGTATGTATCAGCTCCAAGCACTTTCCCTATGGAACCTTTGACAATTTCATCTGCCCCGGCAATGTATCTGAGAGATGATGATGAGAATACCGGCACATTATACTTTTGGCCAGCATTAAAGATTGCTATCGCATCCGATAACGATGCAGCTATTGGCTTATCAATAAATATCCTCTTTCCGGCTTTCATGACCTGCAGGGCTTGCTCGAGATGGAGCCGTCCGTCATTTGTTTCCAGAAGTATCACATCTGTTTTTTTCAGAAGATCCTGAACTGAATCCACAATCTCAACGCCAAGCTTCTTTACATCTTCAGTGTATCCGGCGATCCTGTCGACACTCGATTTTATATCGTTGCTTCCTTTGGGATAGGCAGCTGTCACTTTGTATCCACTGAATTCCGGACCTGCAGAGGGGTCATTCAGTGCTCCTGTAAAAGCAATCGCATGTGAAGTGTCAAGCCCGATAATACCGACCCTGCGTTTTGAAGTATCCTGGGTTTGTGCAAAAGCTGAGGTTTTGCCTAATAATCCAAACCCGGCAACACCGGCGGCAGAGGTTTTTATAAAACTGCGACGTTTGATTTGTTTTCTTATTGACATTGCACATTAATATCAAACAACCTCTGGCACAATATATGGTTTTCTGTATCTCCTGGTCAGCAGTGCATCAGCTTCCTTATCATTTACAAATTTCTCCTTTGCACCGTCAAATGTCAGTTCCCTGCCAAGGCGGTAGGAAATATTTGCAAGAAGTGGAAGTGCCGATGAAATAAATCCTTCCTTGATCTGGCAATTCAGTGTTTCATCTTTACCGGAACGGATAGCATCGAGGAAATTAGCAAAATGTTCAGTTCCTCCCGGAGCTGCCAGGAATGTAGGATCTCCGATACTTTTCTCACCGGTTTTTGATCCGGCAAATGGCTCACGCTCACGTTTACGGAAGGCTTTCCATGTTTCTTCATTCAGTTCAAGATACCCTTCGGTCCCGTAAAATGTATTCCCTATACGAATGCCAAGACTGGATTCATCATTTGTATACCTCCCCCTCGTTTCAAACTCCAGTACTTTCCCGTCCTTATATTTGAACATTGATGTTTGAGTATTTGGAGTTTCCTGTGCACACTCAGCCGGATCAATTCCGAAAAGACCTCCCATTGAATATACTGCAACAGGATGTTCATTTTTGTTAAGGCCCCAGCGTGCAATGTCAAACTGATGAGGTCCCTGATTGCCTGTGTCACCATTGCCCGTATCCCAGAACCAGTGCCAGTTATAATGTACCCGCTTTTCGTTATAAGGACGGAATGGTGCCGGGCCGAGCCACATATCATAATGAAGCGATACCGGTGGAGTTCCGTCAGGAGCAATTCCAAAAGAATCGCGAGGTTTATAGCAAAGACCTTTTGCCATAAAGACATCGCCGATGCCTCCGGTGTGCAGGAACTTCATAGCCTCCATAACATTTGGAATTGACCGGTTCTGGCATCCGGTCTGCATACGAACATTATATTTCGCAGCAGCTTCTACCATTTTTCTTCCTTCATGGATGTTATGGCAGGCCGGTTTCTCTGCATAAACATGTTTTCCTGCCTGGCAAGCCCATATAGCGCTTAAGGCATGCCAGTGGTTGGGCACTCCGAATGAGACACCATCAATTTCCTTATCATCAAACACCTTGCGCATATCCCATTCAGTGACTGCTTTTTCCCCTGATTTGTCCAGGATGAGCTTTGCGGCCGGTGCGTAAAATTGTTCATCAACATCACATATCGTCTTTATCCTGACGTTGCGGTTATCTTTTAGAGCACACCAGCTGTTAATATGATCCCTTCCTCTGCTGCGGAGTCCTACGACCGCCAGCGTGATACGGTCATTTGAACCAACTACTGAGGAATAAGCCTTTGGGCTCAGGCCAAGACCTCCAATCGTGATTCCTGCCGCGCCAATAGCTGTTGTCTTAATAAAATCTCTTCTGTTTGTCATTTTATCATTTGTTTGAATATTACTAATTGTTCCTTCATCGCTGCAATCCTGTCAGCCGGTTCTGTACGTGCTTCAAGAAGTATCCAGCCTTTATACCTGATACTGTTGAATAAATTAAACAGTTGGTGATAAGGATAATCACCTATATTGAGTTCACGAACATGCACCGTATCTCCAAACCATTTCTTTACCATATTGAAATTGCCTTCAAGTCCGGGCGGAAGCAGATCCTGGTCATTGCAGTTCCAGCACATTTTGACATTCGGTTCAGTGACATGGTCGAAAATAGCCCTCATATTCGGCAGTTCCTGGGTAAGGTTACCATGAACCTCAACTCTGACCAACTGGTTATAGTCCCGGGCAAACTTTCCGACTTCATTCAGTGAAGCTCCGATCTGTGCAATTGTCTTCTCTTTCGGAACACTTGCAGGAAGATCATTTGGTTTGACCTTGATACCAGTGGCTCCGATATCTTTACAAAGTATAATGTACTCTTTTGTTTGTTCTATATTGGACCGGAGCTGGGCAGGATCAGGGCTGTGATACTCAAAATTGGCTCCATAGCCGATGCATTCAACCGGACTGTCGGCAAAGCGTTTTTTTACTTCAGCACGCTGAATAGCAGTAAGGTTAGTCTCAACCTTATGGGCATGTTCAGTTCTCAGTTCAACACCAAGTAATCCGGTCTTTTCGCAATTAGCTATAAGTGTGGGTAGGTCCCAGTCCCTTCCCCATTGGTAAGTTACCATGCCAAATTTCATTCTTCCCTTTGCCATTGAAGGCAAATCCGGCAGGTAACTCAGTGCAGCCATTCCGAAGCTGGCAGTAAAGCTCTGCTGAATGAAACCGCGTCGAGTTATACTTTTCATTTAATAGCAGAATTAAATTTATTCAAGTGCTTTCATCCATGCTTTAGCCATTAGCTGAGCGCCGGCAAGTGTTGGATGGACGCCGTCACCTGTCCAGTATGATCCCGGAGCCCTTTTCTGAGCCTCATCAAAAACGCTCTGAAACGGAATGAAAGTTGCTCTGAACTGTTTGGCTATTTCCCTTGCTGACTTCTGGTAATCGTAGAATTCAGGATACCATTTATCATCAACAGCTTTTACTCCGTTAACGGCAAAAGGCTCACATATAATGAGTTTCACGTTGGGAAGAGCCTTCATTGTTCTTTCCAGGAGGGCTATGTAGTCATTCCTGTAAATTTCTATTGTGCCGTTGTACGTTCCGTTGAGCTTATGCCATATATCATTTACACCGATAAGTATACTAAGGACATCAGGTTTCAGGTCAAGACAATCTTGGTCCCATCGTTCGGCAAGTTGATAGACTTTATTCCCTGAGATGCCTTTGTTATAAACCTTCAGATTCAGAGCTTCATATTTGTTCAGAAGAGCGGCTCCTGCCAGCATGGGGTAACCGGAGCCCAGATTTCTGGCTGTATTAAATCCGGTATCTTCCTTATTTCTTCCTGAATCTGTAATTGAATCACCCTGGAACAGGATCACCTGATCCTTTAAAAGTTTTATTGCTTTTACTTTTCCCTTCGGCATGGCTGCCGAAAGGATTTCGGGAATGCTAATGGCAGCTACTGTGCCCAAAGCAGCCTTTTTTATAAAGGATCTTCGCGAATTAAAATTTGAGTCCATTATCAATTTTGGTTTATGTTAAAGTTATTTCTTGAATTCAATTTTAAATCCTGGCACCTGCCATGCCGGGAATTTTGATGGTTTCTTTATTATCATTCCGTTTGCAGTCTGGGTCCACCTGATTTTAACATCACTTCCGAGCATCTTTACAGAGGCAACCGGTCTTTCTGAAAACTTCGAGTTCTTACTCAACGACTTGATCAGGACATCCTCTGTTGGTATTCCCAGACAGAAAGCATACAATATACCATCTTTTGTTGTAAAACGGATATCCTTTGAGTTGAATTTATAGTTTTCATTGAACCGGCCTGGTTTAACAGCTTTTGATTCTGCAGATACCTCGCCAAAGGTTTTCCATGGACGTGTGCCATATATCCCTTCCCCATTTGCTGAGGTCCATATTCCTATTTCGTCGAGTATCTTCAGCATATCAGGTTCCAGGTCACCTTCAGGAGTCTGAACGACATTTAAAAGGAGATTGCCATTCTTGCTGACGATATCGACCAGCATCTGTACAACATCAGTGGCGCTTTTATATTTCTGGCCTGTCCGGTAATACCAGTCGCCAATTGATGTATCGGTCTGCCAGGGATACAAACTTGCCGTATCTTTGACTCCTCGTTCCACATCTTCCACCCATTTTCCTCCTGATGCCTGTTTACATGTATAGACAACATTTTGGTTCCCATTGTTCCTGGTAATGTCCTGATTATAAAAATGAGCAATCAGACTCCTGCCAACATCCTCAAATGGCATACCGCTGTCGGAGTAGAGCAGGTCGGGATGATAATTATCAATCAGCTCTCTGATACAACTGAACCATTCAATCTGAAAGACAAGATTGTTGGTCAGCCATCCCTTATCATCAGTTGTAGTGGCAGCATGATACAGGTCACTGAATTCAGGATTTGCTCCGTCATATGGCACACCGGCTTTAGGTCCCTGGCTGTCAGATTTATGAGCATCCTGATACCATGTAAAGCTTGCACCAAGATGTTCAGATACTCCAAATTTCAAACCCAGCGCTTTAGCTGCCTTCTGCCATGTACCAACGACATCCTTGTGTGGACCCATTTTTACGGCATTCCATCTGTGAATATTTGAATTCCATAGAAAGAAATTGTCGTGATGAGTTCCCATGCTGACAAAATACTTTGCACCTGCTTTTTTATAGAGAGACATTAGTTTTTCAGGATCCCATTTTTCAGCTTTCCATAGTGGGATTATGTCTTTGAATCCAAATTCCGAAGGGTGACCATAATGTTCAACATGGTACTTATAGGCAGGATCCTTCTCCTGGTACATTCTTCTTGCATACCAGTCACCCTGCCGGGGTACTGCCTGTGGTCCCCAGTGTGCCCAGATTCCGAATTTTGCATCCCTGAACCATTCCGGATACTTGTTCTGCTGAAGTGATTCATCCGTTGGCTTAAAGGGGCCATCGGCAATCGGAAGCTTTCCCTTCTGTGCAGATGAAGAAACAGAAAGAATCAGAGCCAGAAAGTTCATGATACATAAATGTTTGATTAGGTTTGTTTTCATTGCTGTAAGTATGAGTTTAAAATATTGTTTTAATATTTGATTTTAATCTTAATAGCATTCCCCACCAATTTATCTGAAACAACTATAATGTAACCACCTCCGCTGCCCGAAGTAATTGCTCCTGAGTAATTTGGAAAATAATTTGTTTCCATTTCATCCATTACCCAGTCAGGCACTGTAAGGGGCAGAATTTTTCTCCATGATAGAAAGGTTTCTTTCATCGCTATGCCTAATCCGTATGTGTCCTTCTTAAGTATTGCCTGCCAGCATTTTTCACCTGATTCACCAAGTTCTTTTATTAAAGGCCTTTCAAGATGCATTATTTTCAAAGGATCGTATCCATCAGGGCGGGGTTCAAGAGGTACGAGCCAAAGAACATCTGAAAGCCAGTCGCATGTTTCTTTATCTATGGTTGATTCTATCTGTTCAGGCCAGTAACCACCATTATAATAAAGCCTGCTAATTCCAGGATACAAAAGGCCTATATGATCCTGTGAACCTGAAATGTATTTTTTCCCCGGGGGATTTTCAGCACCGAAAAGCAATCTGGCATTCAGTTCATGATCGCCATCAGGGTATCTGTCACCCCAAAGTTTTATTCCAATATTTCTGGAACTTGTAGCCAGACCAGAACGATCATTAAAATCAATGGTCGGCCAGATTTGAGCAACCACAACTGAACCGGGGTACATCTCTGATACCCATGGCTGATCAATCCATCCGCCGGCAAGACATAACCTGTAAGGGAATCGCATATCCCTTTTTGTTCCTGAACTGGAGCGAGCCGGCAATCCCGGATCCGGTATCCGTTCAAGAACGACATACTCAATTCCAAGTTTTTTGCAAAGAGCTTCTTTGTCAGGTGCATGGCCGTCCTGATTGACAATAAAGATATCAGGCCTGATCCTTTTAATATCAGGTTCAAAATCGAGCAGGCCAGTACCTGAAGCAAGGAAAGCATCCTCCACATACTTTATTGATCTGACGATAAACAACCGCTCCTCCTGTGAAAAGTAAGGCTTCTTCCCTTTCAGTAAGAGAAGATTATCATCTCTTCCAATACTTACATACAGCTTGCCGTAATTTGCAGCAGTCTTAAAGAACGCGATATGTCCGCTGTGAAGCAGATCATAACAACCGCTGACCAATACCTTTTTGCTAACCATCAGTCGAAGTGGATTATTTGTTGTAGCGGCTTGTACCTTTTAACCTTCTGCTTTCTTCAACCATTTGTTCACATATCCAGTCATAAGTTTTCTTTAACCCCACACGAAGAGGTATTGATGGCTCCCATCCAAGATATTTTCTTATCAGGGTATTTTCACTGTTCCTGCCCCTTACACCTTTCGGAGCCTTAAGATCATAGGTTCTTTTAAGCTTATAACCGGCAATATCCTCAACAAGATTGACCAGTTCATTAATTGACACCATTTCAGTGCTTCCCAGATTTATTGGTTCTTTGATCTCACTGTACATAATGTCCTGTATCCCTTTGATACAATCATCAATATACATGAAACTCCTGGTCTGAAGTCCATCCCCCCATATCTCTATCTCTTTCTTATGAGTAATCCCTGCTTCAATAACTTTCCGGCAGATAGCGGCCGGAGCTTTTTCCCTTCCTCCATCATATGTTCCGTGCGGTCCATATACATTATGAAATCTGGCTACTCTGGTTATCAGGCCAAAATCTTCTGAGAAGTGGCGGCACATGCGTTCACTAAAGAGTTTTTCCCATCCGTATCCATCTTCGGCCATTGCCGGATAAGCATCAGATTCTTTAAGTCCGGGATTTTGGGGATCAGTCTGTTTTTCACCGTTATATACACAAGCTGATGAGGCATAAAAGAATCTGTCAATACCGCAGTCCCTTGAGGCAATTAAAAGGTGAGTGTTGATAAGAACGCTGATCATGCAGGCAGCCTTATTGTTTTCAATGAATCCCATACCGCCCATGTCAGCAGCAAGATTGAAGACTTCATTATATCCATTGACAGCCCTATAACAATTCTCTCTCAGCCGAAGATCCAGAACCAGGTTATCAGCTTCAGTGGAAACCTGATACCATTCATTTAATGGTTTGATATCAACGGCTCTGACCTGATTTCCCTTTCCAACAAGCTCTTTGACAAGATGTCCGCCGATAAAGCCCCCGGCACCAGCAACTAAAATCTTTTTCATAATTTCAAATTTAAAGTTCTATAATTTTTTTATTATTTCCTTTTCGATATATGGATTTCTTCCACAAAAATTCTTCCTCAATTTTAATTTCAACAGGTTTCCCGGATACATTTTTATCAATCATATCCAACAAAAGTGCAATTGCCTGCTGTCCCATCTTCCTTGGGTCCTGGTTTATGACGGTAAGAGGGGGCTGGAACATATCTGTTGTTTCATGGAATCCATATCCAAAAATTCCTATCTCAGAAGGGATTTTTATACCGCATTCGTTTGCTGCTTTGTAAGCACCAAGCGCAACCCTGTCGTTGACTGTAAAAACTAGTTCAGGTAATTTCTTCTGTTGAAACATATTCATAAAGGAATCGTAACCGTCTTTGAACTCGAAGCCTCCTTCAAGGATCCAGTTCTTCCGGAGTTGCAACCTGTGCTTTCTCAGTGCTGATTTATAACCTTCGGTTCTCCGTTTCCCGATATTAACTGATGAATAACCGGCGAAATGTACAATCCGGGTATATCCTGAGCCAATTACCTGATCAAGAGCATTCAGCGCTCCGGTCTTGTCATCAAAAACAACAACCGGAAAACCCATTTTCTCAAAAGCCCTGTCAAAAAAGACCATTGGTATTTTCATCTTCTTAACCCGGGAAAATATTTCTCTATCTTTTGTTTCCTGGGATAAACACACAAGTAATCCGTCAACACGCATACCGATCAGATTTTCGATATTCTGCCTTTCAATTGCTTCTTTTTCACGTGAGACTGTAAGAATTACGTGATAATTCCTTTCAGTGGCAAAGTCAATCATACTGTCAACAACGAAAGCAAAAAAGCTGTTTTCAAGGTCCGGGACCACGATACCAATTGTAAAAGTCTTTCTTGTATTAAGCTGTGTTGCAATAAGGTTAGGGATATATCCCATCTTTTTGACAGCTTTAAGAACCTTTTCTTTCATTTCCTGAGAAATATCAGGATGATCCCGCAAAGCTTTCGAGACTGTAACCCTTGATACATTCAGTTTTTTGGCGATATCTGACTGCCTTATATTGACCATAATTTATGTTTGCCTTATATATAAGAAAACTCAGCCTTAATCCATAAGTTTTTTGTTCAATCAGAACTGGTAAATTCCATTATTACTCTGAGTGTTTCTCCGGTATCTTCCATCTCATAAATACGGGGACGTGAATTCATATTATTGGGAGAATGAAGGATCAGCATAATTTTTCCTTCAAAAGTCTTAAAGATCATTCCATGACCTCCATCATTTTTATACAAGGGTTCAACTTGTTGTTTCCATGGTCCGGCAAGCTTTCCGGATTCTGAAATTGCAATACCGCAGGTGTATCCTTCATAGCCCCCGCTTGTCCATGTCATATACAATTTCCCGGTTTTCCCTTTATAAAGAAACGGGCCATCAGTTACATTACAGCCATATTGATCGCTTATTTTACTCCAGGAAGCCTGACTTCCGCGAAAAAGGTTTTTTGTTTCCCCGACGGTTTCAGAAAAGTCATCTTTGAGCTGAACATATCCCACGGCTCCATTGGTTACCTGTACCCATTCGTGGCAGTAAACCATATATGGAATTCCATCTTCGACATAGAGTGTCCCGTCGAGGGTCATCATATCGACAGGAAGAGTGGAATGGTTTTGAAAAGCTGTAAACGGTCCTGTTGGGGAATCACTTACTAAGATCTGTGATCCTCTTGTGACACGACCGTTGCGTTCCCAGTTGGGCCATTGCTCACAAAGTTTATTGCGGGTATCGAAAGTAAGGAAAAGATAATACTTCCCTTTATAAATGTGAAGTTCAGGAGCCCATATACTTACTATTGGAATATCACCCCAGACATCCTTGGGGGCGGTATAAATTGTAATCGGTCCTTCCCAGGTTTTAAGATCCTTGCTTTTATAACATTTTACACCTCTTCCTCCGGGCCCAACAATATAGTATGTTTTGGTTGATGGATCAGGCAAAATACACATATCACGCCATTGCAGACTATCGACACTGATAAGTCCTGACTGATTAGGTCTCCTTCCCGTTTGACGGAACTGTTGAGAATTCTGCGGATTCTGTGACTGGGCTTTTAAATCATAATGAATTGATAATCCGGCCAGCAATAAGATTAAGTAAAAGGTTTTCTTCATAATGGATTTTATTATTGGATTCGGTAAAGTCCGGTGCCATGCCGGTTAATTGTACGCGAAAAGGAGTCCTTAAACTTACCGAGCTTTTCACCTGTCCACAGGTCTCTTACTGTATGGGTTCCTGTCAAACCCAGCTGTTCAAATTTTATAGTAATTCCAGCTGCACTTATTGTATCGGAAGCGTTAAAAAAGGCCAGGTATTTATCACCTGTCTTCGGATCGTCAGCTGTCCAGGCAATAAGGTCATTCTCTCTGAAAAGCTGTTTTCCGTTTGTACTATGCTGGTTTACATTCAGAACATCTTTGTTGGTGATCAATGATAACGTAAAATCGTCGTTGCCTGGCAGATCACCTCCAAACATCAGAGGGGAACGAAAAATGGAGAACAGGGTCATGAGAGTATACTGTTCATCTTTTGTAAATCCTGTCCAGCGTGGTTCACCACGTTCCGCCCTTAACCCGATTTTTCCCAGAGGCAGCATATCTCCGTCAGGGTAGCAGCCTGGTACGCCAAGGCCCGCCCAGCTGTTAAGGATCGTAAACTGGTTTTTAAGTGCCGGCCAGTTATCCCAGAAATCATTGGAAGTCCGCCACATATTTACATTATTCTTAAGGAATTCAATAGTCTCGGGTCTGTCTCCACCCGGAGAGATGCTTAATAATATTGGCCTTCCACAGTTATCGATGGCTTTTCTCACCATCTCAATTTCTTTAGTTCGTCCTGAAAGATCATCGACTTTTACAAAATCGACATCCCATGATGCATATAACTGAAATATCGAATTATAATACTCCTGAGCACCTGGCTTGGCTGCAAAAATTGTGTACATATCCCTCAGCCACATGCACTGACCTTCAGGAGAGTAGATATCCTGAGCTTTGGCCTCGCTGCCAAAGATGGGAGTGTTTTTGTTAACCGCAATTACTGGTATTCCGCGCATTATATGAATACCGAATTTCAGACCCCTGGCATGAATATAACCGGCAAGCGGTTTGAATCCTTTACCTCCAGCCGCCGAAGGAAAGCGATTTACAGCAGGAGTAAACCTTCCGTACTCATCAATTGTATAGACAGGATCTGTCTGGTTATACCCGCCTGATTTGTCATTTTCAACAGTCCAGCGTATGTCAACAACAACATATTTCCATCCGAATTTTTTAAGATTTTTTGCCATATAATCGGCATTTGCCTTTACTTCGGCCTCAACAACTGTTGGACCATAGCAATCCCAGCTGTTCCATCCCATGGGAGGTGTCGGTGCCCACCTTTGAAATTGTAATT
>Ga0326726_10002644_pt1 | contig 16417 bp, 2 predicted proteins | sample MHFenrmetagenome_2_FD_207603 | JGI IMG/M metagenome (GOLD analysis project Ga0326726, IMG submission 207603) | Lab enriched peat soil microbial communities from Michigan Hollow, Ithaca, NY, United States - MHF15MN | ecosystem: Environmental > Terrestrial > Soil > Wetlands > Peat | place: USA... | reverse complement strand
AATGTGTACAGATCCTATCGACCTTCCTGATAACCGAGGCCGTCCTCCCGGCCGATTTGCGTTCGAAGCTCGTCAGGGGGAGGACCTATGTCTGGTCCGTATCGGCGCGCGACGGAGATGGGGCCCTTATGGCCTCCACCTCGGGGTCCTTTATCATTGAATAGCCTTTCTCGCGGATCTCTGCCCTCAGACCTTCACGGAGCGTCGCCCGCATCGCCGATCAGGACGAAAGAGGCCCAATAAAACGGATTGAGCTGGCCAGACAGGATCATACTCACCTTCGCCCGGGCGGCTGCGCGGGCCGGGGGTTCCCCCTCGGCCAGGAATCCATAGAACTTCTCCATGAAGACCGCTGTGGCCCGGTCGTCGACGTTCCACAGACTGACCAATAGACTGTCCGCACCGGCCCTTAAGAAGGCCCCGCTCAGCCCCTTGATCCCTTCCCCGCGAACAAGCGCACCGGCTCCCGTGCCGCATCCGGAGAGAACGACAAGGTGCGCCGGGAGGTCGAGATCGGCGATCTCGAGCGCGGTCAAGAAGCCGTCTTCGCCGAGGTCCGGCTCCGGCCTTAGCAGAAGCGCCGACCGCCACCAATCGTTATCGTCGATGATCCCGTGGGCGGCCACATGAACGATATCGAATCCAGCGGACAATTCCGCCTTGACTCGGCGCTCGCCGGCTTCTTTGTCGATAAGGACCGTCGCTCTGCCCCAGGGATAGGAGCCGGCCAAGGCTTTAATCTCTCCCTTGACGTGGGCCAACGGTGAGAAGAACCGTTTCAATTTCCGGGACCGGTTATCACACCTGATGCCGTCTGAATCCCCGATAGCCAGAAGGCTGGTTGGCCTCCGGGCTCCCAACTGCCATGGCGAGCCGCTGAGCGCCTGGGAGGCGGAAGAGGCGTAGCTGATCTCGGCCGTCGCCGTCCAGAAATCGGGCCAGGTCCCGCCTCTTTCCCTGCCGCTTCCCCCGGGTCCCTTCCCCTGCTCTCCGCCGTCCGCCCCGCTCCTCACCAAGGTCTCAAACGGCAGATAGAACAGCCGGCCGTCCGGAACGATGATGAAGCGCCGCGGCAGTACCGCCGCATCTTTAATGATCGGGCCCAACAGGATCCTATAAAGGAGCTCGCCTGCTCTCTCTCCATGGAACTCGCGGCCTGCCGCGATTTGGAGGAATCGAAGGTAGGAATCGACTTTCGCCTCTATTTCCTTGGCTGGGGGAAGCACGGCGCATCGGAGCTCCTTCTCCGTTGCCAGAAAAACGTAGGATCTCTTCTCACCAAGGACATAGGACAGCAGCGCCCTCCCCCCGAGTCTTCTCCTTACGCCGTCGTAGTCGAGAGGGGAGAGCAGAGGGGATGTCCCAGCCGAGGCCTGCGCGTCCTTCGCCCCTCGGGTCCATTCTTCTTTTGCCAACTCGGCCTGATAGTCGCTCTCAGCCTTCTCGAGGAGCGAAATGAGCTCTTCCTTCTTCCCGCTCGCAAGGTCCGGATCCTGCAACCGGAGCTGCAATGCGGCGATCTTCTCTCCTGCAGCAGCCCTTCCCGGGTCCCGAGGCCTCCCTTTCCCCGCGGAACGGAAGAGCCCGCTCAGCGACTTGGCCTTTTCCGCGTACCAAAAAGCCTCCTTGTCATGACCCGATCGAGGGTCATGGGCGTGCCGGTCGAGAAGCAAGCCGATGATCATCTCGAAGACGGGAGCTTTGTCCTCGAGAAAGTCGCCTTCATAGATCCCCCCGGGGACCGTGCCGATCCAACGCTCGAGATATTCGACCATCTTCCGATATCGTTCAGATGATTCGTCCGGTAATTTCTCCAGCCCCGCATTCCGGGCCGCTCCCGACAGGGCCTGCCACACGATCTCTCGCGATCCGGCCCGTTCACCGGCAGCGCGGGCCGTCTCATAGCTCATCGCGGCGGCCTTATGATCCTCCGAGCTCGCCTGGCCCTTGGCCATGACGAGCGCCAGGACCGCCTCTTTGGCCGCTTTATCGCCCTTGGGGGCGTCGGCTCTCGCCTCCTGGGGCAGTACGCAGGTCAGGAGGAAAGTCCGGAACTCGTTGAGCCGTTTTGGATCCCGGAGCGAAGCGGATGTCACGATCACGATATTCTTACCTGTCTCGATCCGACTCGTCGCAGGGGGCACAGGCCTGTAGCGGGTCGTTTCAGAGAGGGGAGCCCCGCAATCAAGGACCGCCGCGTCGTTCACCCGGAAAGAGAGGTGGTTATACCCCTGAAAAGCCCAGAGGCAATCCGCGATCAGGCAGCCGGAGACATCGATAAGACGGGCGTCGTTCGTAACTATGCCCAGGGACTTTCCGGAGCCGAACACGATGATCCGGCGCAATTTCGCCGATCCCACGTTAGCCTCGGTATCATTGACTGAGATCCCAGTCTGGCAATCGAGCAGGAGAAGATTCTCGGCTTCCCACCGAACGTCGGGGCTTTCGCGCTGCTCGATCCCGACGGCGCTCCCCTTCAGGACGAATCCGTCGATCCGGGCGGCAGCCTTGACGATGAAGATGGAATTGGGGATCTTTGTCGACCCATAGATCACCGCACCGAAGAGGTTCTTTGACTGAATGAGGATCTTCTTGGCGACTTCGATGTTCTTCTCGAGATATGTCCCGTTGTCCACGAGGACGGTGTCCCCATCCAAAGCGTGGCCGACGGCCGACTTGATGGTCGGATATTCGGCGGGGACGCAAAGGATCTCCGCTTGCAGCCGGACGCCCAGGAGGGCGCTGACGAGAGCTACGGCCGAAGCGATCCGTTTTGCGGCGCGGCTGGTCATTCTTCTCCCTGCGGGGCCCTATTTTCGGCCTATCGATCCCTCCACCTGCTTGAAGACCCGCATGGCGTTTCCACCCCAGATGGCCTCGATCGAGGCCTCCCCATAGCCTCTTTTGAGCAGTTGCAAAGTGAGGTTCAGGATTTCCCTTGCATCCCTGCAATCGGAGACCCCCCCGCCGCAGCCAAAAGCCGAACCGATCCCAATCGCCTCCATACCGGCGATATTCATCATGTGGTCGATATGATCGACGATGTCCGTAGTTGTGGCCTTGGAGGATCTTCTGTGTGCGACAAGCCGCCCGGGTTCAAAGGAAACCATGATCACGCCGCCCTTTGCCCCAACGGCCCGTATCATCTCGTCGGTCAGGTTCTCGGGCCGGCTATTAAGCGCCCTGGATGCTGCATGGGAGACGATCACGGGGGCGTGACTGGTGTCGAGGACGTCGAAAAAGGACCTTTCCGAGCAGTCGGCCAGGTCGATGATCATCCCTACGCGGTTGCATTCGGCGACGACCTTTCTCCCGAAAACACTGAGCCCGCGATCGTGGGGGTCGGTCCGGTCCAAGGCCGAATCGCAAATCACATTGTCCGAATCGCCGCAAAGGGCCAGATAGCGCGCGCCCTCCTCATAGAAAGCGGAAATAAGAGAAAGTCCCGCGCCTATCGGATAGCCGTTATCGAGCCCGACATAAACGGCGTGCCGGCCCTCCTTCTCGAGACGATAGGCTTCCTCGGGCGTCCGGGCAAAGCCCAGCAGTCGCGGACGGTCTTCCGCGGCCTTCCTGATCCGATAGATCGCCTCCAGTGCCTTTGCCTTTGCCGTCGCATATCCTTCGGGCGTCGGATCCCCTTGAGGGACGGCTACGACGAAGAAGGCCGCATCGAGTCCGCCTGCCTTCATGCGGGAAATGAAGCCGGCGATTCTGCCTGATTCAACGTGCACGTCCAGCGTCAGCATCCGGGCCTGAGCCTGTTTGATCTCATCCATCGTCCTGGGGGAGATCCCGTCAGTCCCACAACGGGTGAAGAAGAGGGCAGAAATTGCGACAAGCAGGGGATACGCCGACCTCGGGCCCATCGTGTTTAGAAAATACTCCAATCCTGCCCTTATGTCAGTAAAAAAAACCAGGAACGGGGCATCACCCTTCTCATCTTTAGGGGTGAGAAAAGCCATCGACATACCACCCATAAATTAACCCCTTGAGGTGATGGCGAGGGGGGGAGGGAAAGCCGATTCTTAGGCTTTCATGAACTATTTGACTATCCGCCCAAGATTAAAGGACAATGAACGAGGTTTCAAGGGAAGCGAAACTTTTTAGATGTCTTTATCTAGAAGGGTCATTCTGTCTTTTTTGCCGGTCATCTTTGGATGGGAACGGCTGGCTATCCGGGAAATGAGGAACACATGAAAATCAACAAGCTGGGGATCTCCCTGCTCATTCTGGCCGCCATGGGCGCCCCCGCCCTCCGCGGCGCAATCCCCTCGACCCAACGCGCGGCCCTGATCGCGCTTTATGATTCCACGGCCGGCGGCTCGTGGACCGCCCGGACCGGCTGGAAAGACGGGACTCTCGAATCCGACGGCTTCGGCCCGGTTGGGTCCGAGAACACCTGGTCTGGCGTCCAGGCGAACACGGGCAACACCACCGTTATCGGTCTGTCCCTCGCCACCAATCACCTCGTCGGCACGCTGCCTTCTGCGCTTGGCAACCTGACCGACCTGACGACCCTGAACGTCGGCGGCAATACCCTTTCCGGCACGATCCCGACCGAGCTGGGGAACTTGACGCAGCTCGTTTTCCTCCGGCTTGAAGACAACCAGCTCACCGGCTCGATCCCTGCGGGCATTGTAAACCTCACTGCCCTCACGACCGTCAACATGACCAACAATCAGCTTTCAGGCGCGCTGCCCTCCGGCCTGAACAGTCTGACCAACCTGCTCGTCCTCAATCTTCAACACAATTCTCTTTCCGGCACGCTCCCGGCGGCCCTGGGCAGCTTGGCCAACCTCCAGGAGCTCTACCTCGGGCGGAACGGCTTCACCGGCTCGCTCCCCCAGGAGCTCGGCAACCTCCACCAACTCAAGGACCTCTGGCTGAACAACAACTTCCTCAGCGGCTCGATCCCTTCCTCATTCGGGGGCCTGACGGCTCTCATCTATCTCTATCTCCAGGCCAACCAGCTCAGCGGCGTCATCCCCACTCAACTGGGCAGTTGCACGAATCTCGTCTACCTCGACCTCAGCTCCAACATGCTGGCCGGACCGATGCCGACCTCGTTGACAAACCTGACCAAGCTGGGCACCGGCGGAGCTACGAATATTGCTTACAATGCCCTCTACACTTCTGACTCGGGCCTCAATACCTTCCTGACAACGAAAGAATCCGACTGGGCCTCGACCCAGACGATCGCCCCGACCGGCGTCACCGCCACGGTGCTCGACAGCGCCGAGGTCCGCATCTCCTGGACGCCCATCCTCTTCACCGGCGCCACCGGCTATTACGAGGTTTTCCGATCGACCAGCGAGACCGGCCCCTTCACCTCGGCCGGAAAAACCACGAACAAATCAGCCACGACCTACACCGTGACCGATCTTACGGCTAATCAACAGTATTATTTTCTGGTCCGGACGCACACCGACTCCCACGGGGCCAATGCGAATGCCGTCGACAGCGGCGACAGCTCCGTCGTCACGGCCATCGCCCGAACCAAGGCCAACATCGAGATCAAGGGTACGATCCTTCTCAACGGCAACCCGGTCCCGGCCGTCGTCATGAGCGGTTTCCCCGGTAACCCCACGACGAACGCTTTGGGCGTTTACGACGTGACCGTGCCCGCCGGCTGGGGCGCCACGGTGACGCCCACCTTGGCCGGCCACATCTTCTCCCCGGACCACCGGACCTATGACAACGTTACAGCCGATGCCCTGTCCGACGACTACACAGCGACCCTCTACACTTTTACGATCTCCGGCATCGTCTCCGATGGCGTGAGCGGCCTCTCCGGCGTCGTCCTGTCCGGCTTCCCCGGAACCGTTGTCACCGACGGCTCGGGGGGCTACTCGGCCACTGTGGATTATGGCTTCTCCGCCACGGTGACGCCGACCCTTGTCGGCTATACTTTTGCCCCTGTCTCGAAACCTTACACGAACGTCACAGGGAACATCTCCGGCGAGAACTACGTCGCGACCATCAACAGCTACACCCTGACCGTCAACGCGGTCAACGGCTCGGTTTCGAAGAACCCCGATCAGCCGACTTACACCCACGGGACGGTCGTCGCCCTGACCCCGAACGCCGCCGCCAACCACCACTTTGTCAACTGGAGCGGCAATGCGTCCGGCTCCGACAATCCGCTCTCGGTAACGATGGACGGAAACAAGACGATCACGGCCAACTTCGCTCTCGATACCCATACGATCTCGGGCACCGTGACTATCGGCGGCAACCCGCTCGCCGGCGTCACCATGACCGGCCTTCCGAACAACCCGGGCACGGACGCCTTGGGGCACTATTCCGCAGACGTCGACCATGGCGCCACCGTCACGGTGACCCCGACCCTGGCCGGCCACACGTTCACGCCTGCGTCTAATACCTATACGAACGTCACCGCGGACGTGACGGGCCAGAACTATACGACCGTGCTTAATTCTTACACACTGACGATCAATGCCACCCACGGCTCGGTGACGACGAATCCTGTCGGGACGACCTTTGATTATGGGACACAAGTCTCCCTGACCCCCGACCCCGCCACCGGCTACCATTTCGTCGACTGGTCCGGCGACGCCACAGGCACTGTGCATCCTCTGATCGTGCTCATCGACGGCAACAAGACGATCACGGCCAATTTCGCCATCGATACTCTGGCCATCTCCGGCATTGTCACATCGGGCGGCATCGGCCTTCCCGGCGTAACTATGTCCGGCCTTCCCAGCGACCCTATCACTGATAGCTCCGGCGGCTATTCGGTCACGGTCGATTACGGCACCTCGTGGACGGTCACCCCGACCCTCGCCGGGTACGCCTTCACCCCCGCCTCCTCGACCCATACGAACGTCATAGCGAGCGTGGTCCAAGACTACACGGCCACCCACGCCATCCCGCTCGCCCAGCGCCAGGCCCTCATCGCCCTCTACAACGCCCTCGGCGGCGGCACCTGGACGACGAAGACCGGTTGGAAAGACGGCACCCCCGACACCGACGGCTTCGCACTACGCGGGACCGAAAGCGGGTGGTTCGGCGTGACTGTGAGCGGCACCACTCCGACGGTCACTTCCGTCATCCTGGCCTCCAATAACCTCACCGGCTCCCTGCCGGCCTCGGTGGACGGCCTGGCCGATATGACCACCTTCGATGTGCGTGGCAACAATATCACGGGGTCGATCCCGACGACGCTCGGCAACCTCAGCAAAGTTCTTGCCATCCACTTGGAGAACAACTCGCTGACCGGCGGCATCCCGTCCCAGTTGGGGAACCTAGCGACCCTGCAGGTCCTTCGCGTCGAGTACAACGGCCTAACCGGCACTATCCCGACTGCCCTCGGATCATCGATGACCAGCCTCTGGCGGCTCTATCTTTATCACAACGCGCTGACCGGGGAGATTCCCGCCAGCCTGGCCGCCATTCCGAACCTGATGGAGCTCTATCTTTCCGACAACCAGCTCAGCGGCGCCATCCCGACAGTCTTCGGCAGCGCTCCCAAGCTCCAGGAGCTGTTCCTTGGCCGCAACGTCCTCACCGGCTCCATCCCTTCTGATCTTGGCAACTCGACGACCCTCATGGACCTCGGCCTCGAGTCGAACCAGCTCACAGGCGCGATCCCGGCCTCGCTCGGCAACATCGCCAGCTTGAGGCTTCTCCAGATCAATGCCAACCATTTGAGCGGCACCATTCCCGCCGCCCTGGGCAGCCTCACGGGCCTTCAGACCCTGAACATCAGCGCCAACGCGCTGGCCGGGCCCATCCCGACCGCGCTGACCGGCATGGTCGGTCTGTCCGCCTCGGGCACCGATCTCGCCTACAACGCCCTCTACTCTAGCGATTCAACCCTCACGACATTCCTCAATTCGAAGGATGGCGACTGGGCCTCGACCCAGACGATCGCCCCGACCGCCGTGACCCCCACCGTCCTCGACGGCGCCGCCGTCCGCATCTCCTGGACGACCATCCCATTCTCCATCGGCACGGGTTCTTATACCGTTTGGTACGGGAACACGCCGGGCGGCCCCTATCCGGCCGCGGGCGGCCAAACCGCGAACAAGACCACCGGGAACCTCACTGTGAGCGGCCTGACGGCCAACCAACGCTACTATTTCGTCGTCCGGACGCATTCGGACGCCAATGCGGCCAACACGAACGCACTTGACAGCGTCAACAGTCTCGAAGTCACGGCCGTAGCCCGCGACACGGCCGCAGTCAAGATCTCCGGAACAATCCTGCTCAACGGCAGCACCCCGCTCCAGGGGGTCGTCATGAACGGGCTTCCCGGAAGTCTCTCGACCAACGCCTCGGGATTCTACGAAGGGACCGTGGATGCCGGCTGGACCGGGTCGGTGACGCCGTCCCTGGCGGGTTACTCGTTCGTTCCCCCGACACGGGACTATCTGACCGAGGTCAGTACCGACCAGACCGAGCAGAACTTTACTGCTTCCGATACGCGCCCGACCGTCGCGGGCGTCACGACGTCCGCGGCGGACGGCGCCTATAAGGCCGGCGCCGCGATCCCGATCCTCGTCACCTTCAGCGAGGCCGTGAACGTCACGGGCTCGCCGACGATCACTCTGGAAACGGGAACGACCGATGCCGTGGCCCCCTGCGTCTCCGGGACCGGAACGGCGACCCTCACGTTCCTTTATACCGTTCTGACTGGCCATACCAGTCCGGACCTCGACTATGTCGGCACTGGCGCGCTCGCCTTGAACGGCGGAACCATCCGGAGCGCGTCCGCATATGACGCCATCCTGACGCTGCCCGCGCCCGGCGGGACGGGCTCTCTCGGCCTGAACAAGTCCATCGTCATCGACACGACCGCTCCGGCTCTCATCTCCCTCGTTCCCACGGACGAAGCCTCGGGTGTCGCGGCGAACGCCAATCTCGTGCTCAACTTCGGCGAGAATATGGTCAAGGGCACGGGCAACATCGTCATCTTCAAGAACTCGGACAACTCGGTCCTCGAGACGATCGCCGTCGCCGACGCCAAGGTCGTCGTTACGGGCAGCCAGGCCACCATCAACCCCGGCACGGATCTGGCCAGCCTGACCGGCTATTATGTCCAGGTCGCAGGCACGTGCTTCACGGACGCCGCCGGCAACCCGTTCGCGGGTATTTCCGGCACGACCAGCTGGAACTTCACTTCGGCGGATACGGTCGTCCCGACCGTTTCGGTCTATCTCCCCGCCGACGGGGCCACGAATGTCGGCGCCAACGACAACCTGGTCCTGACGTTCAGTGAGAACGTCGTCGCCGGCCCCGGAAACATCTCCATCCGGAAGGGCTCGGACAACTCGCTCGTCGAACAGATCGCGGCGTCCGATCCGAAGGTCACGATCGCCGGGAGCCAAGTGACCATCGACCCCGCGGCGACGTTTGCTAGCGCTACAGACTACTATGTCCAGATCGACGCTTCGGCCTTCAAGGACACGGCCGATAATCCCTTCGCGGGTATCACCGATACGACAACTTGGAACTTCGCCGCGGCGGATACCGTCGCGCCCACGGTTAGCGGCGTCAATTCGATCACTGCGGACGGCACCTACATTGCGGGCGCGGCGATCGACATCCGCGTGACCTTCAGCGAGACGGTCAACGTCACCGGAGCGCCGACGATCACGCTCGAGACGGGAACATCCGACGCCACGGCGACCTACGCCTCGGGGAGCGGGACGGCGACCCTCACATTTAGCTATGTCGTCTTGGCCGGCCATACCGCCTCAGATCTTGATTATGTCGCCAACAACTCTCTGGCCCTGAACGGCGGCACGATCAAGGACGCGGCGGGCAACGATGCCACCCTGACCCTCCCATCGCCCGGATCCCCCAATTCTCTCGGCGCAAACAAGGCCATCGTCATCGACACCGCTGCCCCGTCCGCGCCCACGGTCTCCGGCGCGACTCCGACCGACGATACGACTCCGACCTGGAGTTGGGTCGCCGGCGGCGGCGGCAACGGGACTTATCGCTACAAGATGGACAGCTCCGACCTGAACACCGGGGCAACCACCACGATGGCCACGTCTTACACGCCCGAAACCCCTCTCACCGAAGCCACGCACACCCTCTATGTCCAAGAGCGTGACGCGGCCGGCAACTGGTCCTCCACGGGGAGCTTCGCGATCGTCATCGACGTCAATGACCCGCCGGTTATCACCGAGGGCGCAGGCCCGGTTGCGGTGACCTCCGACGAGGACGACAGCCCGACCCCCTTCGCCTTGACACTCAATGCGACAGATGCCGACACCGGCGACGCGCTGACTTGGAGTATCTTGTCCGCCGCCTCCCACGGCACAGCCACGGCCAGCGGCACCGGCACCTCCAAGGTCATTGGCTACACCCCGGCGGCCAACTGGAACGGCAGCGACAGCTTCACTATCCAGGTCTCCGACGGGAACGGCGGGACCGATACGATCATGGTCAACGTGACCGTCTCGCCACGCAATGATCCTCCGAACAATACCGCCCCGTCTACAGTCAGTGGCACATATCATGTCGGGAGCATGCTGACCGCCAATAGCGGGACCTGGAACGATATGACCGATGTCACTCCCGGAACGATCTCGTACACGTATCAATGGCAGCGGGCCGATGACGCTGCCGGCACGGGCGCTGTCGACATTAGCGGGGCGACCGCTTCCACGTTTACTCCGACGGCGACCGAATACGAGAAGTACCTCCGCGTCCGCGTCACGGCCACGGACAATGGCGAAGGCCTGCCGGCGACGGCTTCAGCCACAGTGAATACGGCTTGGACGCAGGTCAGCAACATTGCGCCGGTCCTGGCGGGCGCGGGGAACACGTTGGCCTATACGGAAGATCAGGCGGCGACTCCGATCTGCACGACGCTCACCGTGAACGATGCGGATGATACGACGTTGGAGACCGCCACGGTGGCGATCGTTTCGAACTACGTGAACGGACAGGATGTCTTATCGTTCGTCAATACTGGGAAAATCACGGGAAGCTGGACGACGAGTAACGGCACTCTGACCTTGACGCGCGTCGCCGGGCAGATGCCGACCCTCGCCGAATGGCAAGCCGCGCTTCGTTCGGTGACCTACTTCAACAGCAGCACAAGCCCTTCGACAAACAATCGCACGGTGAGCTTCGTCGCTAACGATGGAGACGCGAATAGCAACGTTGTCACTGGCACGGTAACGGTCACGGCCGTCAACGACGCGCCGGTTATCACCGAGGGCGCGGCGACTCCTCTGGCAATAGACGAGGACGGCCCCTCGACACTCAACCTGCACGCGACTGACGGGGATGCCGGCGATACCTTGACCTGGAGCATCTCGACTCCGGCCGCCCATGGCACAGCTTCGGCCAGCGGTACCGGCACCTCCAAGGTCATCGGCTACACCCCGGCGGTCAACTGGAACGGCAGCGACAGTTTTGTCGTCACAGTATCGGACGGCAACGGGGGATCCGATTCGATCACGATCAACGTGACGGTCGGTGCCGTAAACGATCCGCCTGTGAACACGGTGCCCATCGGCCAGACGGTCAACGAAGATACTGACCTTATATTCAGCTCCGGGGCCGGAAACGCGATAACAGCCGCCGATATAGATGTTGCGGAAACGGTCGGCGGCACGCTGTGGATAACGCTGACGGCAGGCCACGGAACGCTGACCCTGAGTCAGACAACGGGGCTGGTGATCAATCCCGGGGCGAACGGTACCGCGAGCATGACGATCAGGGGCCTTCCGAGCGATCTGAACGCGGCGATGAACGGCATGCGCTACCGTGGGGACACAGATTATTCCGGATCGGATACCTTGGGCATCACCACGAGCGACTTGGGATATACGGGCGCAGGGGGAGCGAGGACCGACACGGACAGCGTCGCGATCACGGTGAACAATACCAATGATCCGCCGGTCCTGGCGGGTGCGGGGAACACGCTGGCCTATACAGAGAACCAGGCGGCTACGCCGATCTGCACGACGATCACCGTGGTCGATCCGGATGATACGACTTTAGAGACTGCCACGGTTACGATCGTTGGGAACTACGCGAACGAGGATGTCCTAGCGTTCGCCGATACGGGGAAGATCGCGGGTGCATGGACCACGCCTCCTGGCAGGATAACCTTGACGCGCGTCGCCGGCCAGACGCCGACCCTCACCGAATGGCAGAATGCGCTGCGTTCGGTGACGTATGTCAACACAAACGATAATCCCTGGCTTAGCAATCGCACGGTAAGCTTCGTCGCCAACGATGGAGATGCGAATAGCAACGTAGTTCTCAGCACGATAACGGTCACGGCCGTCAACGACGCGCCTGTTATCACGGAAGGCGCAGGCCCGATTGCAGCGACCATCGACGAGGACAGCCCCTCGACACTGACCCTCCACGCGACGGACGGAGATATCGGCGATACCTTGACCTGGAGCATATCGACTCCGGCCTCCCACGGCACGGCTTCGGCTAGCGGGACCGGCGCGAGCAAGTTGATTTCGTACGCGCCGGCCATGGACTACAACGGCAGCGACAGCTTTGTCGTCCAAGTTTCTGACGGTAACGGCGGGACCGATACGATCACGGTCAACGTGACAGTCAATGCCGTGAACGATCCCCCTGTGAATACGGTTCCGACCGGCCAGACCGTCAACGAAGATACCGATCTCATATTCAGCTCCGGGGCCGGAAACGCGATCACAGCCGCCGATGCAGATGTTGCGGAAACGGTCAACGGCGATCTGCGGATAACGCTGACGGTAAGCCACGGAACGCTGACCCTGAGTCAGACAACGGGCCTGGTGATCAATCCGGGGGCGAACGGCAGCGCGAGCATGACGATCACGGGCGTCCCGAGCGCCGTCAACGCGGCGATGAACGGCATGCGCTACCGTGGAGACGCGGATTATGCCGGATCGGACACCTTGGATATCACCACGAGCGACCTGGGCAATACGGGTGCAGGCGGAGTGATGACCGACACGGATAGCGTCACCATCACCGTGCTGGATACGACCGCGCCGGTTGTCTCCAACGTCACCTCTCTCACTCCGGACGGTTATTACAAGGCCGGCGGCGCGATCTCCATCCAGATCGCTTTCAGCGAAGCGGTCACAGTCACCGGAGCGCCGACGCTCACCCTCGAAACGGGGACGTCCGATGCCGTCGTGACTTACGCCTCGGGCAGTGGAACCGCCGTTCTGACCTTCCTTTACACGGTCCTTGTCCCTCACGAAAGCGCAGACCTCGACTACGTGAGTACGAGCGCCCTGTCGTTGAACGGTGGCACGATCAAGGATGCGGCCGGCAACGACGCCACGCTGACATTGCCAGCCCCCGGCGCAGCCGGCTCCCTCGGCGCGAATAAGGCCCTTATTATCGACACCACCGCTCCGGCCCCCCCCGCAACGCCCGACCTTGAGGCCGCTAGCGACACGGGCTCCTCGAGTACTGACAACGTCACCGACATCACGATGCCCACGTTCATTATCACGGGCGTCGAATCCGGGGCCACAGTGATTCTGCACAGCGATGTCGGCGGGACCATCGGCACGGTCATCGTCGCCGAGGGTGCCAACACTTGTACGATCACCCCGGCTGCTGCCTTGGCCCAAGGAGCGCATGTCATCACGGCCACCCAGACCGACAAGGCCGGCAACGTCAGCGCGGCCTCAACGGCCATGGCCCCGAACCCCTATATCGCCGTGTCGCCTACGGTGACCTCTCAGGCGGCCACGGACATCACGTCCGCTGCGGCCACTGGCCACGGCAACATCACGGCCCTGGGACTTCCCAATCCGAGCGCCCACGGCCTGGTTTGGAACACCGCCGGATCGCCGACCCTGGCGGACAGCAAGACCAATGCCGGTCCCGCCTCCGCGGCCGGCCCCTTCACCGGGGCGATCACCGGCTTGAATCCGAACACGACTTATTATGTCCGGTCCTATGCCACGAACGACCTGCTGACCGTCTATGGCGATCAGATTTCGCTCGCGTCCCTTGGAGCCTATACCATCGCCATCACCTCGGACCACGGGACTGTCACCAAGGAGCCGGACCAAACGACCTATGATCACGGGAGCTCGGTCGTGCTGACCGCGACCCCGGCGACGGGATATACCTTCGTTAACTGGACCGGCAGCGTCACGAGCACCGAGAACCCGCTCACCGTGACAATGGACGGGGACAAGACCCTTCAGGCCAACTACTCCCAGAACACATTCACCATTTCCGGGAAGGTTACCGTCGGGTCCACCGGGCTCGGCGGAGTGACCATGTCCGGGCTTCCCGGCCCCCCCATCACGAACCCCGACGGCACCTACACGGCCACGGTCAGTTACGGATCCACCGTCACGGCCACCCCGACACATTCCGTTTACTCCTTTGATCCGGTCTCTCAGACCTATACGAACGTCACGGCGAACTTCACTGACCAGGACTACTCTGCCTCGCTCATCACCACCCCCCAGCGCCAGGCCCTGATCGCTCTCTATAATTCCACTTTCGGTAACAGCTGGAAGAACAACTCCGGCTGGAAGACCGCGCCCCTGTATCCTGATGGCTTTGCCATGCCCGGCACCGAGGGAACATGGTATGGCGTGATCGTCGACTCCGGGTCCAACGTGATCACGGTCGATCTGCCGGACAACAACCTGACCGGCTCGATCCCCGCGTCCCTCGGAAACCTTACGCGATTGACCTTCCTCCGCCTGAGCTACAATCCGATTGGCGGCACGATCCCTGCGGAATTAGGTAATATGTCCGATCTTACCTCTATCTTTTTGGACGGTACCCAGATCGCAGGCGCGATTCCACCGGAGCTAGGGAACCTGAAGAATCTGACGCAACTCTATCTTTCGACCGGCCTGATCACCGGTTCCATTCCTACTGAGCTCGGCAATGCGTCGAGCCTGGCTTATCTCTCGCTCCGCAGCAACCAGCTCACAGGCCCTATTCCCGCCAGCCTGGGGAACCTGACGAATCTTCATCACATCTATCTCGAAATGAACCACCTCACGGGCGCCATCCCCTCCGACCTGGGCAAGCTCGGCCAGCTCCAGGTCCTCTCGCTCTGGCAGAACGAACTGAGCGGTTCGATCCCGCCTGAGTTGGGTGATCTCCACAATCTCACCGAACTCTACCTCCAGATGAACGGTCTAACGGGCTCGATCCCGGCCAAATTTGGTGATCTGATCAACCTCCAGACACTGGGTGCGAATCACAACGAGTTGACTGGCCCGATACCGACCAGTCTAGCGGGCATGACGAGCCTCAGGAATCTCGATTTTGCGTACAATCACCTCACCGGGACGATCCCGCTTCAATTGGGGAGCCTCGCCAACCTGCAAACGCTTGACCTGCAAGCCAACCAGCTAAGCGGCCCCATTCCTTCCGAGCTTGGCAATCTGACCGCGCTCTTGACTCTTACTCTCAATTCCAACCAGCTGAGCGGCACGGTGCCGTCCTCGCTAGCCCTTATGACGAACCTCACGACGCTCCGGTTGGGTTATAACTCTTTGACCGCGAGCGACCCCGACCTCGTCACCTTCCTAAATGCGAAGAACCCGGGCTGGGACACCACGCAGACGATTGCCCCGACTCAGATCACTGCGACGGCCCTCGAAGGCGCCAACATCCTTGTCTCCTGGCTTCCGATCTCTTACACGGGAGACCCGGGGTACTACGAGGTCTATTCCTCTCAGACTGCGGGCAGCGGATACGCGTCCGCCGGGCATTCGGAGAACAAGGGGTCCACGTCCGTCCAGGTGAACGGGCTGACACCCGGTGTGACCTATTACTTCGTCGTCAAGACCCGCACGGATTCCCACGCGAATAACCAGAGCGTCCTCGAGAGCGACTACAGCGCGGAAGCGTCTGCCACAGCTTGGACGAATCTCAACGTCCACATCTCGGGTACGGTCAGACTGGGCAGTGCGCCATTGGCGGAGGTCGTTATGAACGGCCTTCCGGACACCCCTGTGACCGGTATCGACGGCACCTATAGCGCAATCGTCGCCGCCGGTTCGACTCTCACGGTTACCCCGTCGTTCGCAGGGTACACATTCTCTCCGGCCTTCTTAACCTACACAGCAATACAAACCGACCAAGCCAATCAGGATTATGTTGCGACACCGGTCGTCGTGCCGGCGATCACGGTGACCTCTCCCAACGGGGGAGAGAGTTGGTCGATTGGCTCAAAGCACGACATCACCTGGACGCAGACGGCCCTGACCGGGTCGGTGACGATCGACCTCTATAAAGGCAATGTCTACCGGAAGACCCTCGGTACGGCTGACGCCACTACGGGGACCTTCTCCTGGATCATCGCCTCCAATGAGACGGCGGGCACGGATTATAAGATCCTAATCTGGCAAAGCGGAGTTTCAGACGATTCGGCCGCGAACTTCACGATCAAGCGCACGGTCCGGGTCGATTTCAACAACGACGG
>Ga0326726_10002643_pt1 | contig 16418 bp, 11 predicted proteins | sample MHFenrmetagenome_2_FD_207603 | JGI IMG/M metagenome (GOLD analysis project Ga0326726, IMG submission 207603) | Lab enriched peat soil microbial communities from Michigan Hollow, Ithaca, NY, United States - MHF15MN | ecosystem: Environmental > Terrestrial > Soil > Wetlands > Peat | place: USA... | reverse complement strand
CGTGAAAAACAGGACGTTTTTCTCGAAGCCCCCAGGGACGGGTTTACGGCGGTCCCGAAAGGACCTCCCCGACTCGGCCTCAACGACTTGAACGGCGCGAAATAGATCTGACGCCTTCTTGCCCTAAGCGAGCACGAGCAGCAGATCTTTCGCGTCCACCTGCAGGCCGGGACGCGCGAGGACTTCGCTGACCTCGCCGTCGCGTTCGGCGCGCACGGACGTTTCCATCTTCATGGCTTCGAGCGTGAGCAGCACTTCACCGCGCGTGACTTTCTGCCCGGCTTTGACGGCGACCGTCGTGACGCTGCCTGGCATCGGTGCGCCGACGTGTCCGGCATTTTCCGGTTCGATTTTTCGGCGTGGCGGACGCTTCGCGACCTGCGAGCGATCGTTGACGTGCACGGAGCGCGGCTGGCCGTTCAGCTCGAAGAACACCGTGCGCGTGCCGTCATCGTGCGGTTCACTCACGGCGACAAAACGTACGATCAAGGTCTTGCCGCGCTCGAGATCGACGCTGACTTCCTGTTGCGGCTCCATGCCGTAGAAGAACACGGAGGTCGGCAGCACGCTGACGTTGCCGTAGCGGCTGCGATTGCCCACATAGTCGACGAAAACCCTCGGATACATGAGATAGGACGCGAGCTCGGCATCGCTCACCTGGCGGCCGCAGCTCTTCTCGGCCGTTGCGCGCTCAACCGCAAGATCCGCTTGCGGCAGAATCAGGCCGGGGCGGACGGTGAGTGGCGTGCGCCCTTGCAGCACCTTGCGCTGCAGGGCTTCGGGAAACCCGCCATAGGGCTGACCGAGATCGCCGTGAAAGAACTGCACGACCGACTCCGGAAACGCGACCTCGGTTTGCGGGTCGAGCACGTCGGCGCCGGTCAGGCCCTGCGTCACCATCATGATGGCAAGGTCGCCGACCACCTTGGAGCTGGGCGTGACCTTGACGATATCGCCGAAGAGCTGGTTGACCTCGGCGTAAGCGCGGGCGACTTCCGGCCAGCGATGATCTTCGATGCCGAGCGCGCGCGCCTGCTCGCGCAGATTCGTGTACTGACCGCCCGGCATGCCGTGCACATAGATTTCGGAGGCGCCCGAGCGCATGTCGCTTTCGAAGGCGCCGTACTGGCGGCGCACCTGTTCCCAATAAGACGAGAGCACGCGCAGCTTTTGCGGATCGAGTCCCGGATCGCGCGGCGAGAAGCGCAGCGCCTCGACGATCGAGCCGAGATTCGGCTGTGACGTGAGCCCGCTCAGCGCGTCGAGCGCGCCATCCACGGCATCGCTGCCTGCGTCGATCGCCGCGAGCACGCTCGCGCCCGCGATGCCGCTCGTGTCGTGCGTGTGGAAGTGCACGGGCAATCCCACTTCTTCTTTCAGCGCCTTCACCAGCGCCGCTGCCGCGCGCGGCCGGCAGAGTCCGGCCATGTCCTTGATGCCCAGCACGTGGGTGCCGGCCGCCTCCAGCTCCTTGGCAAGCCTGACGTAGTAGCGCAGGTCGTATTTTGTTTCGGCCGGGTCGCTTAAGTTTCCCGTGTAGCAGATCGCCGCTTCGCAGAGCTTGCCGGACTCACGCACCGCGTCGATCGCCACACGCATGTTCTCGACCCAATTGAGCGAATCGAAGATGCGAAAGACGTCGATACCCCCGCCCGCCGCCTGCGCGACGAAATAGCGCACCACGTTGTCGGGATAGTTGGTGTACCCCACCGCATTCGCGGATCGCAGCAGCATCTGCAGGAGCACGTTCGGCACCGCGGCGCGTAGCGCGGCGAGGCGCTCCCATGGACACTCGTGGAGGTAGCGCATGGCGACATCGAAGGTCGCGCCGCCCCAGCACTCCAGTGAAAACAGCTCCGGCGCGAGGCTCGCGTAGTATGGCGCGATCGTCACCATGTCGTGCGTGCGCATGCGCGTCGCCAGGAGCGACTGGTGCGCATCGCGCATGCTGGTATCCGTGATGAGCACGCGCTTCTCGTTGAGCATCCAGTCGGCAAAATTCGCCGGGCCCAGCTCATCGAGCTTCTGCTTCGTGCCCGGGGGCGGCGCGCCGAGCTTGATGCGAGGCGGGCGTACGTAGCCGGGCGTAACGGTGGGCGCGCGATTTCGCACTTCGGCGTTGCCGTTCACCATGACTTCGCCGATGAAATTGAGGAGCCGCGTCGCGCGATCGCGCTTGCGCGGAATGCGAAAGAGCTCCGGCGTCTCGTCGATGAAACGCGTGGTGTAATCCCCGCGCGCAAAACGCGGATGCATGATGAGCTGATCGAGAAATCGCAGATTCGTCACGACACCGCGCACACGGAATTCCCACAGCGCGCGATGCATGCGCGCGATGGTTTCCTCGGGCGTCGGCGACCAGGCCGTGACCTTGACGAGGAGCGAATCGTACGAGCGCGTGATGATGGCGCCCGCGTACGCCGTGCCCGCGTCGAGCCGGATGCCGAACCCCGCGGGACTGCGGTACGCGGTAATCCGGCCGTAGTCCGGAATGAAGTTGTTCTCGGGATCCTCGGTCGTGACGCGGCACTGCATCGCGTGCCCAGTCATGCGGATTTCCGACTGGGGTGGCACGCCACTTTCGGGCGTTCCGATGCGCGCGCCTTCCGCGACATGGATCTGCGCTTTCACGAGATCGATGCCGGTGACGCACTCGGTGACAGTGTGCTCGACCTGGATGCGCGGATTCACTTCGATGAAATAGAACGCGCCGCTGTCTGCGTCCTGCAGGAATTCGACCGTGCCCGCGTTGCGATAATGCGCGGCGCGGCCGATCTTGAGCGCAGCCTCGCAGAGCGCTGCTCGCTCGGCGTCATTGAGAAACACCGCGGGCGCGCGTTCGATGACTTTCTGGTTGCGGCGCTGTACCGAGCAGTCGCGCTCGAAGAGGTGCACGAGGTTGCCGTGAGCATCGCCGAGGATCTGCACCTCGACGTGGCGCGCCCGGCGAACGAGTTTTTCGAGATAGACCTCATCGTTGCCGAAAGCAGCGCGCGCTTCGCGCCGCGCGGCCGAAACCATGTCCGCGAGCTGTGACTCGCTTTCGACGACACGCATGCCGCGCCCGCCTCCGCCCCAGCTTGCCTTCAGCATCACGGGATAGCCGATGGTGGCGGCGAGCTGAGCAGCTTTGGCGGGATCCTCTGGCAGCGCTGGCGTCGCGGGCATCACCGCAACCCCGGCGGCGACCGCGAGATTGCGCGCGCTGACCTTGTTGCCGAGCCGTCGCATCGTTTCGGGAGCGGGGCCGACGAACGCGATGCCTGCGGCGGCGCACGCGGTTGCGAAATCCGGATTCTCGGACAGAAATCCGTAGCCGGGATGAATCGCATCGACGCGCGCCTCGCTCGCGATGCGAATGATGTCGGCGATGTCGAGGTAGGCTTCGACCGCACTCTTGCCCGCGCCGACGAGATAGCTTTCGTCCGCTTTGGTGCGCGCCAATCCGAAGCGGTCTTCCTCGGAATAGATGGCCACGGTGCGCAGCCCCAGTTCGCTCGCGGCACGCATGACGCGAATCGCAATCTCACCGCGATTCGCGATCAGCAGACTGCGGAAATTCCTCTTTTCGGACATGCAGGCGGGGATCAGATCCGGCGCGCGGAGCGGAAGGCGCCCGTATCCAGCATCGTGTATTCCTCTTCCATGAAACGCGCGCAGTTGCGCCCGCGCTCCTTGGCTTCGTACAGCGCTTCGTCGGCGAGCTGGATGAAGCCCTGGACGCTGCGGCGCATGTCGGGGCGCACGTAGGCGACACCGATGCTTACGGTCAGTTGGGCGGCGCAGGTGGACGCAGCGTGCTCGATCGCGAGCGCGGCGATCGCGTTCTGAATGTTGATGGTGAGCTCGGCGACGTAATCGCGCGTCGGACTGTGCAGGACGAGAGCAAATTCCTCGCCGCCGTAGCGGGCGGTGAAATCAAGCGGACGCCGGGCGCAGCGGCGCAGCGTCGCCGCGACCTGGCGCAGACACTCATCGCCCGCCTGGTGTCCGTAGTGATCGTTGTAGGCTTTGAAGCAGTCGATATCGACGAGCGCCAGCGCCACGTGCTCCTTCTCGCGCACGGCCTGCAGCCAGGTCCGGTTGATGTGCTCGTCGAACATGCGGCGGTTGTGGATTCCCGTGAGCCCGTCGTTTGCCACGAGCTCATTCAACAGAATCGATTCCAGATACGTCGTGCGGCTAGTGGTCTCGAAGGCGTAGCTCACCGAGCCGCCGACCAGGTTCGCAAAGAGGAGCACGAAGGTGTTGTAGACAAGATCGGCGTTCGGCACCTCCAGCCGCCACGCGGCGACGAGATAGCCGGCGAGAATCACGAAGTTGGCGCTCGCCGCCTCGAAAAAGAAAAGGCCCGGAAAGAAGTAGATGTAGAGCGCCGTGAGAATGAGGCTCGGCACGAGAATATGGATGCCGGAACCGTAGATCTGTGCCTGACACGCGACGACCGCGAGGCCGATCAGCATTGCGAGCAGCATCGCAAACCAGCGGAAGTTTCGTTCGACCACGCGCGTGCGGATGCCAAGCAGCGCGAGTACGAGGAGCGGCGCAATCACCAGTCGCTCGATATCGTTGACCACCGCGAGCACCGGGCCCTCGATGATCAGCCGGTCGAGAAACGAGAACGCCAGCACCAGCGCGAGCGCAATGCCGATGTTGACGCGAATCTCGGCCATGCGCTCGCTGACCGACGCAGCGCGAAACTGCAGTTCGAGGGCCGTCTCGAAACGCAGCCACGGGAAGCCGTTCCGTAACTGCGCGGCGGCAGGTGAATCCGGAAGATCCTTCAGATTGAGCGTGCGTTGTATCGGCAAACGGCGGGTCCGTGTTCCAGACCCGAATCTTAACCGCGTCGCGCGGCGGCGAGCGTCACTTCTGCGCGAAACATGCCCGTACGCACCATCGAGGACTCCGATTCATGCGCTGCGATACGATTGCCGCCAGCGTCATGAGCCTCGCGCAATGCGTCCTGCGCGAGCGCGACGAGGCCTTCCCGCGAATCGGTGGCGCGCGGCACCGTAAGCGCGACCCCGACACTCACGGTGACATGCCGCCCGTTCGGCGAATCCGGGTGCGCGATTGCGAGCGCGGCCACAGCCGACCGCACCCGCGCCGGCAGGTCCTCGGCATAGAGCCGGTCGGGATTCGCGAGCAACACGGCGAACTGCACACCGCTGTAGCGCGCGCAGTGATCGAGCGGCCTCGTGGCGCTCGCCGCAACGGCGCCCGCCACGCGGCGCACGCAATCGTCGCCCGCCGCGAGCCCATAGCGATCATTGAATTTTCGGAAATTGTCGATATCGACGAGCAGCAGCACCAGCAGCGCTTTGTCGTCGATGCACTGCTGCCATGCTGCCTCGAGGTAGCGATTGAACGCGCGGGCGTTGGCAAGCTGCGTAAGCCCGTCGCGTTCGCCCAGGTGATTGATGAGCAGAGTCTGCAGGTACGCAAGCCGCTCGCTGTGTTCGCGCAGATACCCGAGGATTGCCGAGAGCAGCAGCACGCCCCCATGGATCGCTGCCAGCGAGAGAGTGATCCCCTCCGTTTGCGGCGCTCGCAACGAAGCCACAATCCAGTAGAGCGCCAGGGCCGCCAGGGCGAGCGCAATGCTCCACGCCCAGGTCAATCCGATGCAGAGGAAAGCCGCTGGTATGAGTACTGCGGCCAGGGCCGCCGCGGGCAAAGCTTTGCCGTAGAAGGCGCACAACGCCACGATCGCACACAGTGCGCCGTAGCCGATGGCGCAAGCGAGGCGATAACGCGCGCCGTAGGCCAGTGCGAACCCCCATTCCAGCTCGGGTTCGAATCGGAGGACCGGAAAGCCGTGCGCCAGCTGCCGCCCGGCGCTGGTGTTATCGGCGTCCGTAGCGACGCGGGGCAATCTCATGGGACAGGGCGCCTCTTCAAGGGCTCGAACGAGGCGCCCACCCTAACGGCAGGAGCGACCCCTCACAAGCGATGAAGGATCGAGCGACCCGCCCGTTATACGGACGATACGGACAGGTTCAGTCTTTCGTTCAGCTCTTCGGGCGGTCGGCCGAGGGCAAGACGTGGCGTTCGCGCGGTTCCTTCACGCGGGTGCGCCACACTTCAAAGGGATCCCATCCGTGATCGCTGCTGTCGTTGCTGCGCGCAGGAACTCGCGCTGTGCGGCCGCCTGGTTCTTCATTCGCTGCGGCCACTGCCGTAATTATTCCGGCCAGAAGGCCACCATGGGTTATTGATTTCAATGCGGCGCCTTGTTGCTTCCAGTTCTCTATCGTTCTTCAGCGAGGGCGCGATTCTAGGCTTACAAGAATGAAAATGCTGTGAATATCTTGTGACGATTCCGCCTTGCCTTTATGTAAAATAATAGAAAAATCAATTTCTTAAGAAAAACGCGGGTGACACATGCTGGAGTGGCCCGCGCTTCCACCCCAACTCTGTTCAATCCGCCAGATATTGTTGCAAATAGTCGTCAAACGACAGGCGATCGGCCAGTTCGATGGCACGTTGAGCTTCAATCGAGTCGGCCGCCTGCGCAGCGAATTGCGCGAGGCGCCGCTCATCGGGCGGAAAGAGATCGAGGAAGTACTTTTTGTGCTCCGCTGACGTGCGCAGCGCCAGCTGGAAGAAGGATTCGCCGCTCGTCTTAAGTTCGGCCATCAGGCGCGCGGAAGGCGTGAGCTGGACGTTGTCGATTTTCGCGATCTGCATCGTCAAAGCGGTCACGTGTGGGCGCTGCGGATCGCCCTGATCGAGGAGTTCCGACAACCCCTGCATCGAATCGAGAATTTCGCGCGCCCAGTCGCGCATCGACACGCTCCGCCCTTCGCGCATCAGCTCCAGGCCCGGTTCGCGCCCGCGGCGCGCAACCGTTACGTGGTTCGCGTCGAGTGAGGACTGCTCGGAGTGCTCGATGGCCGCGCTGTCCTTGAGAATGCAGAAGGCGAGAAAGGCTTCAAGAAAGCGGAGCTTGTTCTGATTGACGCCAACGGGATCGAAGGCGCTCACGTCGAGCGCGCGCACTTCGACGTACTCGACGCCCGCGCGCCGCAGGGCTTTCGTCGGACGCTCGCCCGAGCGCGCTATACGCTTCGGCCGGATGAAGCTGTAGTACTCGTTCTCGATCTGCAGCAGGTTCCCGTTCAACTGGCGGTACTCGCCATCGACCTTGACGCCGAGCTGCTCGTATGGCGGATGCGGCGTACTGATCGCGCGCGTGAGATCGCGAATGTAGTCGTCCAGGCTGTTGACGGAGATTTCGACTCCGGCCTGACTCTTGTTCCGATAGCCAAGATCGCTCATGCGGAGCGATGTGGCATACGGCGCATACAGCGTGCCGCGGGTGAGTTCGAGCAGATCGGGATCCGGCGCCGGCAGAAACGAGCGGCACAGGGCCGGCGAGACACCGAAGAGGTAGAGCACCAGCCAGCCGTAGCGCCGGTAGTTGCGCAGGAGCGCGAAGTACGCCTCCGAAATGAAGTCCGCACCGCCCCGACGCGTGCGCGTCAGGTCCTTCAGAATCGGCCAGAAGTGCGCCGGAAAGGAATAGTTGAAATGGACGCCCGAGATCGCCTGCATCACCCGGCCGTAACGCAGCCCCAGGCCGTTGCGATAAACCGTCTTCATCCGGCCGATATTCGATGAACCATACTGCGCCAGCGGAATGCTCGCATCGCCCTCGAGCTGGCACGGCATGCTGGTGGCCCAGAGGAGCTCGTCATCGAGGTGGCGATAGACGAACTGGTGCATGTCGCAGAGGTACTGCAGCAGCTCCCAGCTCTCGGTAAACGCAGGCGTCACCAGTTCGATGAGCGCCTCGGAGTAGTCCGTCGTGATGTTCTCGTTTGTCAGTGCGGAACCGAGCGCGGCCGGGTGCATGCGCGTCGAAAGCCTGCCGGAGGGCATGACCCGCAGAGATTCCTTCTCGAGGCCTTTGAGCCCGCCCTGCAAGGCGTTCTTCTGACCGTAATTGACGAGTTCGGCGAGACGCCGCTCGAACACGCGATCGATACCAGGACGGCTCATGAGTCAAGTCCCATTACGTGGCGATCGCGCTGAGAATCGCAGTCGCGGTGGCAAAAAAAACCGGCGCCGGAGTCTCGGCGACTCGCGCGGGGCGCGTCAAGAGCCGCTCTGGGACAGCGATCCCACGGCAACCGGCAAACTGTTACATGGCGGTCCGGGACGCTGCCGGCGGCGGGACGAATTGTGATCGTGCGCGCGCTCGCAAATTCAGAAGCTCGTAAGATCTGGGCGGTACGGGAGCCTGGTACATGACCTTGAACGTCGGGATCAACACATTCAGATGATCGACCATGGATTTCTGGCCAGCCTCGCCATCGCGTTCGTGCTCGGCGCCACCCTCGGCTGGCTCGGCTGGCGCGCGCGGCTCGCGCGTGCGATCGAACGCGCGACGCTCGACCTGAAGCGCGAGCTGCAGCAACGGCACCACCACGAAATCGCGATGTACTATCGCTACGACGAGCTCGAGCGCCGGGTCAGCGAGCGGACCGCGGTGCTCGAAGCGCGCAATCGCGATCTGAACGGCATGCAGATCGAGCTGGAGAATGCCAATGCGCGGCTGCGTCATCTGGCCACGGCCGACCCATTGACCGGGATCGCGAATCGCCGGGCATTCGACGACGCACTCATGCGCGAGGTACGCCGTGCGCGGCGTGAGCGCCAACCCGTGTCGCTCATTCTCTGCGACATCGATGGCTTCAAGGCCTACAACGACACCTACGGTCACGCGCGCGGCGACGACACGCTGCGTCAGGTGGCGCGCATCGTGGCACTCACCTTTCGGCGCGCGGGCGATCTGGCAGCACGTTACGGTGGCGAGGAGTTCGGCGTAATACTTCCGGGTGTCGCTGTACGCGAGGCCTTGCTGTATGCCGAACGTCTGCGTCGCAACGTCTGGCGCCAGGGCATTCAGCATGAGCATGCCCCCGTCGGCGACCGGATCAGCCTGAGCGCGGGCGTCGCCAGCCTTGAACTGACAACCCAGGCGACCGCGGAGGCCCTGCTGAAAGCGGCGGACGAGGCGCTCTATCGAGCGAAGAGCGAAGGACGAAACCGCGTGGCACTACCAGCGGCCCGACCACTGCCGGCGTCCGCACTCGAACGCGCGTCATAGCAAGAGAGCGAAAAAGGGGTCAGACATATTCTGCGCCCTTCGTCGCCGCGAGTTTCGGCGGTGGCGGGCAGCGGATGGGGTCTGGCAAGCCCGGTCTGGCGATGTTCGCGGGCAGGCCGTGTAAGGGAAGTTGAGCTTGAACGCTGGAGCCGGGTGCAGACACGGCCCCTCCGCTGACTGCCGCCGACGAAACCGTCGAACGGGACAAATAGATCCGCCCCCTTTGACGCCCTCACGGCAGCTCGACAGTGACCTCGATCTCGACGAGAAAGCCGGGGTCGACGAGCCGCCGCACTTCCACCCAGGTGCTCGCCGGAAGATTCTCCTTGTCGTAGATCCCGAAGCGCATCTTCGATTCCCGCAGCAGCGCGTCCATATCGGTCGTGTAGATCGTCTCTTTCACGACCCGATCGAATCCCGTGTCGAATTTCGCGAGCGTGCGGCCAATGTTCTGGTAGACGGCCTTCAGCTGCAGGGCCATATCGTCGGGGCCAATGAGCTTGCCGTCGGCGTCCACCGCGACCGAACCCGAGATATAGATCGTGTCATCGACGCGGACAGCCTGCGTATAGCCGAAGTCCTGCTCGAACTTGTTGAGGTGATAGAGCGTCTTGATGCGCGTGCGGTGCTCGGGCTCCGCCGCCGGTTGCTCGCACCCGGCAAGCACCATGGTCAGGAAGCACATCAGTGCGGCGCGTCGGGCAAAACCCGCGAGTTTGGTCAGGGTCATGGCGTCGACTCAACTGCTGGGATGTCTGAGACGCTCGCTGAATGCCCGGATGCGCCGCGCATTCGCCCCGGCGTCATTCGCACCGAAACGTGAACTCGAGCGCACGTCGACGACACTGCCGCGGCCCAGGTGCTCCGAGCGCACGCGAATCGCGACGTCATCCTTCAAGCCGAAATAAAGCGTGGTGTCAGTCGCTTCGATGCGCCCTTCGGCCGGCACCACTGCGACCAATTGCCAGCCCATTCCGCGCGCGGCTTTTTCCGCAGCGGCGAACGCTTCGTTCGGCTTCATGCGCAGCAGCACCGGTCGGATGTCGGGATACGCTCGCTGCTGTTCCTCAGGCGCATTGATGGCGACGGTGCCCACGGTGTAATCGGCGACGTAGTCCGCTGCGTTGACCGCATGCTCAGCCTCGCGACTCTGGCGGACTTCGAGAAGAACGGGCGGATGAGCGGTATCCGTGCTGACGTCATAGAGCATCGGCGCTGCGGTCAGCTGGGCATAGCCATAGGCGCCACATGCCAGGACCGCGCCGCCAAACAGAAAGGCCAGCCAGTTCAGAACGCGGGGCTGCGCCTGGCGTCCGGCGCGACTCGCAAGGAGCGCCGCGCCACCGAAAAAGAAAGCAGCGAGCGCAGCGAGGGCAGCGACGACAAGGAGCACGTTCATCGCCACTTCGAGCGAAATCAAATGCCAGCGAACGCCGGGGCCCGCCGCGATCACAAAAACGAGTGTGACGATCGCGGCATAGCGCGCGAGCAATAGGTACAACGCGGGCCAGCGGGGCTCGGGGCTCACGGCATTCATCGGCATCCTCGGGCTGCGGTGGGCGGGGCGCTCTTCACGGATGTCGCTGATCTTGCTATGCACGCTTCGCGCTTGGCAACCCGCTCATGCTGGCGCGGGTCCGGACGCAAGTATGACAGCGGCCATGCCGCAAGCGCGCATCGCGCTCAAGCGCTTCAGTCAGTGTCACGCCCTGGTCGAACTCGCCGTCGTCATCGACCAGCGGGCACGCGTAAACGCGCATCTGCCCACCACGCTTGATGACCATCTTGCTCATTGCGCACATCAGGTCACGGCGCACACCCGCCATCGAGCTGCGATCCAGCTCGTCCGCATCGACGGCTTCGTCGCGCCGCTCTGACCCCGGTAAGCCGTAGTCAGGCAATGCGATGACCTCCAGGTCCGCAGGCAATTGCTGACGCGCAAAGAGCTCCCGAAACGCTTTGTCCACGGCCACACGATCCTCGCCCACCGCCGCCTGCCGCGTTACCGAGACGTGAAAGCCGCGCTGCTTAAGGAGCGCGAGGCCCTCCAGCGCCCGGCGAAAATTCCCCCAGCCCCGCCCTGCGTCGTGCCGCTCCGCGTCGGGATGATCGATGCTTACGCGAAACGCGAGCGGATTCGGTTGCGCGCGCAACGCATCGAGCTGATGCACACGCCGAATCAGCGGCGCCGTCCCATTGGTCAGGACGAGGCAGGGCGCGGCGCTGAGCGCGAGACCCAGAATCTTGACGATGTCCTTCACGATCAGCGGCTCACCGCCGGTGAACGAAATCTGCCTGACACCCAGGGCTCGTGCCTCTTCGACAAAGGGCCGCACGTCTGCGAGCGTCACGCGCTCGAGCCGGTTGTCTCCGGGGCGCGATCCCTCCAGACAGAAAGGGCACTCGAGATTGCAGGCCGTGCCGGTGTGAAACCACAGCTCGGCCAGTGTCCTGGTTCGCATGAGCGCTTCGGTCATGGCGCTGCCGTCATCATTGAGCCGCGAGCACACGAGTCGCGAGCGCGCGCAGCGCGATGCGTTTGGGGCGCGTGTCCGTCGCCAGATCTTCAGCGAGGCGCGCGAGATCGGCGAGCCCGTCGAGCTCGTAGCGGCGCAGGAGCTTCGCGACTCGCAGGCCCTCTCGTTCGCATAGGTAGGCGAGCTCCGCGCCGAGGCGCGAGGTGTTCCAGCCAAGCGCTGCGAGATCCGGCCACGGCCGCTGGTTCCCCATGAGCGTCACGCCGCCGGCAGCGGCCGGCACGATCGCCACATCGGCGTTTTCGAGCGCCGCGCGCGCGGCAGCGTAGTCTTCTTGCTGGTGTATCGGCGCATTGGTACCGACATACACGAGCGACCGGGCGCCCTGTCTGCGCAGCTGCTGATCGACGGCATTGATGCGTTCGCCGGCATTGCCGCCCGACTGACTGAGAATGGACCACTCGGCATGCGCCCAGCTGTTGGCCCAGGCGAGATCGCCCGCCTGAGCGAGCGCGATGATGACCGGACCCGGCCAGGCCGCCGCGTCCTCCAGCGCGCACGCCCATGTCGACTGCGCCAATTCCGCAGCGGCTTCGGGCCCGATCGCGGCGGCCAGGCGGGGCGCACCGACCATGAGCCGGCGGCGCTTGCACAGAATTACAAGCGCGGCTCGGTCGCTCGCAAGGCTAGCCTGATGAAGTCGCATGGGCGCCGCGATCGTGGAGAGCGACTCCCGTGAAGTCAAACCCGGCGCATACTCAAAGACCTGCGTTTTTGCGACGCAATAGCCGCATTTGACGCGCCCTGTGGCCGCGTCGCAGACTCGGGCCGCCAGAACAATAACGACGGCGAGTCACGCTCACAAAGAAAGGCGCTCGCCGCACCGTCAACTGCGTTGCAAGCAATAGAAGATCGCCCGTGGGGCGGTCAGCGGCGGCGCCCGCGATCTCTCGCGACGAGAGGCCCGGCGCCGTTTTCAATTTGTGCCAAGTGGAGTCAATCGCATGCCATCGAAGCCGTCCGCCCGCTCACTCTCACCCCGTTCGGTAAAGACTGTGCGGGACGCCCGTGCGCTCGTCGAACGCCTGCAGCCAAGTCACGTCAAGGTCGGAGTCTTCGACATCGACGGCATCATGCGCGGCAAATACATCTCACGGGACAAGTTCCTGTCGGCGCTCGATCACGGCTTTGGCTTCTGCGATGTCGTGCTCGGCTGGGACTCGAACGATCAGCTCTACGACAACGTGAAATACACGGGCTGGCACACGGGCTATCCGGATGCGCCGGTGCGCATCCTCCCGGACAGCTGCCGGCCGCTGCCGTTCGAGGACAATGGCCTCTTCTTCCTTTGTGAGTTTGCACCGCCCGCGGACAAGTTGTGCCCGCGCGGGCTCCTGCGCCGCGTGATCGAACGCGGACGCGCGCTCGGCTTCGAGGCCTATGCGGGACTCGAGTACGAATTCTTCGTCTTCGACGAAACGCCGGACACCGTACGGCAGAAGGGTTATCGAGACTTGAAGCCGATGGCGCCAGGATTCTTTGGCTATTCCGTCATCCGCAATAGCGTGCACAGCGAGTTCTATCGCATGCTGCTCGCGACTTCGGAGGCGATGGATTTCCGGATCGAAGGCCTGCATGAGGAAACCGGACCGGGCGTGCTCGAGGCCGCGATTACCGTGGATCATGCGGAGGCGGCCGCCGACAAAGCGGCGCTCTTCAAGACCTTCGCCAAGATCGTCGCGCAGCGTCACGGCAAGATGGCGACGTTCATGGCCAAGTGGTCGCCGAATTGGCCGGGTCAGAGCGGCCATACGCACATATCGCTCAAGGACAAGCGCGGCAAGTCGGCGTTCTACGACGCGAACGCTCCGCACAACATGTCGACCACGATGCGTCATTTCGTCGGCGGCCAGCAAAAGCTGATGCCGGAACTGCTCGCGATGATCGCGCCAACGGTGAACTCCTACCGGCGCCTGATTCCAGGCTTCTGGGCCCCGACCGATTCCACCTGGGGTATCGAAAACCGCACCTGCGCCTTGCGGGTGATCGGCGGCAGCCCCAAGTCACAGCGTGTGGAATACCGGATTGCCGCAGCCGATGCGAATCCCCACATCAGTCTTGCGGCAGCGCTCGCCTCGGGTTTGTGGGGTATCGAGAACAAGATCGAGCCGGAGAAGCCGGTCGAGGGCAATTCCTATGCCCAGACCTGGCCGAAGAAACTGAATCTGCCGCGGACCCTGTGGGACTCGGCGCAGCGCCTGAAGGGCTCCGCGATGGCCCGGGACTGGTTCAGCGGCGATTTTGTCGAGCACTTTGCGGCGACGCGCGAATGGGAAGAGCGTGAATTCCGCAAGCACATTTCCGATTGGGAACTCGCCCGCTATTTTGAAATCATCTGAAGATGCGAAGAATCCAAGCCTCATGAGTACTGTGCAGACGACCATTTCTCCCGTCGACAATCGTGTCTACGTCGAACGCCCGTACGCTGCGGCCGCCGACATCGAACGCGTGCTGGCGCGCGCGAAGACCGCGCAACGAGCCTGGCGAAACGTCCCAGTCGCCGAGCGGGTGCGCATCGTGCAGGCCTTCGCCACCGCGTTCGAGAAGCGGCGCGACCCAATCGCTGAAGAGATCACCTGGCAGATGGGACGGCCGCTTGCCGCCGCGCCCGGCGAAGTGCGCGGCACACTGGAGCGCGCGCGTCACATGGCGAGTATTGCCGTGGAATCGCTCGAGGACATCGACCCGGGACCGAAGGAGGGCTTCAAGCGCTTCGTGCGACGCGAGCCGCTCGGCGTCGTGCTGACGATCGCCGCGTGGAATTATCCGTATCTGATCGCCGTCAACAGCGTGGTGCCGGCGATCCTCGCGGGTAACTCGGTGGTACTGAAGCATTCCGCGCAGACGCCGTTGTGCGCGGAGCGTTTCGCGGAGTGTTTTGCGGAAGCGGGCCTGCCTGAGGGCGTGTACCAGTATCTGCACATGACGCACGCCGACACCGAGCGCGTCATCGGCGATCCGCGTATCGACTTCGTCGCCTTCACAGGATCGGTTGCAGGCGGTCATTCGATGCAACGTGCGGCGGTGAATCGCTTTGTCGCGACGGGCCTTGAACTCGGTGGCAACGATCCCGCCTATGTGCGCACGGATGCGAATCTGGCGTTCGCGGTAGAAAATCTCGTGGACGGCGCCTTCTTCAATTCGGGGCAGTCCTGCTGCGGCATCGGCCGCATTTACGTGCACGAAAAACTGTACGACCGCTTCGTGGAGCAGTTCGCAATGCTCACGAGAGCCTACAAGCTCGGTAATCCTACCGACGTCGCGCACAACCTCGGCCCGCTCGTGCGCACGAAGGCTGCGGATGATGTGCGCCAGACGATCGCCGCTGCGCAAAGCGCAGGAGCCCGCGCCCTCATCGATGAGCGCCCGTTCGTGGCGAGCCGCAAAGGCACGCCCTACCTCGCTCCGCAGGTGCTCGTGGATGTGCGCCAGGACATGCCTGTCGTGCAGGAAGAAACCTTCGGACCGCTGGTGAGCATTCTGAAGGTGCGCAGCGATGAGGAAGCCATTGCGAGCATGAACGACAGCCGCTATGGCCTCACGGCGTCCATCTGGACGAGTGACGCGGACGCCGCGCTTGCAATCGGCGATCGCGTCGCGACTGGCACCTGGTTCATGAATCGCTGCGACTATCTCGACCCTGCTCTCGCCTGGGTCGGCGTGAAGGATTCGGGCCGCGGCTGCACCCTGTCGAGCGTCGGCTTCGAGCATCTGACTCGGCCCAAATCATTCCACTTGCGCACTGTGGTGACCACATGACAAACGCGAAGACTGAACTCAAGGGCAACTGGAATTTTCCGACCAGCGTGCGATTCGGCGTCGGCCGCATCAAGGATCTGCCGGCGGCGTGCCGCGAGCTCGGCATGGAGCGACCGCTGCTCGTGACGGACGCCGGTCTTGCGAAGCTTCCGGTCGTCGCGCGCACGGTTGAGATCTGCCGGGAAGCGGGCCTCGGTTGCGAAGTCTTCTCCGACGTGCAGCCGAATCCCGTGGAAGCCAACGTCACCCAGGGTGTCGACCGGTTCCGCGCCGGCGGTCACGACGGCGTGATCGCATTCGGCGGCGGCAGCGCGCTCGATATCGGCAAGGCGATTGGATTGATGGTCGGACAAACGCGCCCCATCTGGGACTTCGAGGACAAGGCAGACTGGTACACGCGAGTCAACGTCTCCGGGATGGCGCCGGTCGTTGCGGTGCCAACCACCGCGGGCACGGGCTCGGAAGTCGGCCGCTGTTCGGTACTGACTGACCAGCGCGATCACACCAAGAAGCTTATTTTTCATCCGCGCCTCTTGCCCGCCATCGTGATCGAAGATCCCGAGCTCGGCGTGGGTCTTCCGGCCAAGATCACCGCGGCCGTCGGCATGGATGCGTTGTCGCACAACCTCGAGGCGTATTGCTCGCCGATGTTCCACCCGCTGGCGGATGGCATTTCGGTCGAAGGTATTCGCCTCATCAAGGAATGGCTGCCGGCGGTCTACAAGGATGGCGCTGATCTCGAGGCGCGCGCGTACATGCTGATCGCCTCCACGATGGGCGCCACCGCGTTTCAAAAAGGGCTCGGGGCGATGCACAGCCTGAGTCATCCGTGCTCCGCGAACCTCAACACACATCACGGCCTGACCAATGCCGTGGTCATGCCGTATGTGCTCGTGCACAACGAGCCGGCGATTTCGAAGAAGCTCGCGCGACTTGCCGCCTACATGGGCCTGCGTAAGGCGACGTACGCAGGCTTCCTCGACTGGGTGCTCGAGTTACGCGAA
>Ga0326726_10002642_pt1 | contig 16418 bp, 13 predicted proteins | sample MHFenrmetagenome_2_FD_207603 | JGI IMG/M metagenome (GOLD analysis project Ga0326726, IMG submission 207603) | Lab enriched peat soil microbial communities from Michigan Hollow, Ithaca, NY, United States - MHF15MN | ecosystem: Environmental > Terrestrial > Soil > Wetlands > Peat | place: USA... | reverse complement strand
AGACTGGCACCAAGTGATTCCGCCCTTGCAGAACGGCAAGCGGAAGTTCCTCCGGTCAAGCTGGAGCTCGAACTGGAGCTGGCACCCGAACCTGAGAGCGTGCCGCCGTTGCTGGTCGACATCGTCGAGGAAGTGACTGTCTCCGAGGTCATTGTTCCGCGCCGTGAACCGCAGCAGACGACCGCGCCCCGCAACGACATTCCGGCGGCAGCGGCGACTGCAGTCCCGCCGCACGCCCGACCTTCCCCGCCCGCAGCGGTCGTCGCAGCCCCGACGACATCGCTGGCGGACCGCAGCTTCGAGGTCCGGGCGCAACAGGCCGAAGCTAAGTTGTCCACCGTCGTACCGGGCGAGCCCAAGGCTCCCGCTACGGCGCCCGAAGCGAGGCCGCCTGCTGTCAGAACCGGCCCGCAAGCGCCGCCTCCGGTAAAGGTCGTACCGAGGGCACCCGAGACCAAGCGGGTCGAACCCAAACTGCCTGAGCCCAAACGGGTGAAGCCGAACACGCCTGCCGTTGCCCGGGTCGAGCCGAAACCGCGCGTGGTTCCGGTGACTGAGCCGAAGCCGAGGGCCGCTGCGACGGTCGACGCGAAGAAACCGCATTCGGCGGCACCAGCCGAAGCGAAGTCACACTCGGCGGCGCCGGTCAAAGCAAAGACGCCCGCTGCGCCGCCGGCCGAAGCGGCCCCCAAGCGCCCGGTCGTGATCTTCGATGCTCCGGTCGAGGATATGGACAGCACGCAGACCCTGCGCGCCCTGACGCCGCTCGAGCTCAGCGACGACACGCAGTCCAAGTGGTTTGCGGTGCAGCTCTCACTGGCGGAAGATCCTGTGAAGGTTGAGTCCCTGCCACATATCGACATCTTCGACGAATATCGCCTCTACTCGGTCTCCGGCATCGATCAGGGGAGATTCCTGCACAGTCTGCGACTCGGTTTCTTCTCCTCGGAGACCTCGGCGCAGTTCGTCGCGGGCTACCTGCGCACCTTCTTCGAGTCCGCCGTGATCAAGCGCGTCAGCATCGCGGAGCATGACCGCTTCGCGGATCGCAAAGCGAAGTCCGAAAAGACCGAGAGTGGAGAAACGACGTCGGAGCCTGCCGCCGGACAGCGCGCGAGCGCTGCGGAGCCGAGAAACTCCGGTGCCGGGGCGAGAGCCGCTGCCTCCAACGGGTCAGGCGATGACAGTGGTTCGAACCCGAGACCGGTGCATAAGGGGCGCAAATCATTCGACAGCTCTCCGACCGGACGCCACAAGGGGTTGGGCGAGGAACTCTACGAGGAGGCACGTCAGACTGTGCTCTCTCAGAGTGCCATACGTCGCTTGCCTAAAAGTGGGTCGATCTGGTCGCGCCTGTTCGGCCAGGATAAGGATTGAGGCGCTTCCGACCGCTCCGCGCTGACCGGTCCCACCACGTTCACATCTCGTTCATCGACCTGCGTTCAGGATGCTATCCTGCGCGCGTTTACAGTGGTTTCAGGATTGTGCGCCCAAATGCTTGGGTGGCAAGGCAATGGGATCTCACCGGCCATGTCAGCCGGACTTCTTTATCTCGCCTCCGCGTCACCCCGTCGCCGCGAGCTTCTCGGCCAGATCGGCGTCGTGTGCACCGTGCGGCCCGTGCATCTGGACGAGGCGCGTCAACCCGGCGAGGTGCCGGGCGATTACGTGCTGAGGCTGGCGCGTGACAAGGCTGAAGCCGGCTGGTCCCGATTCGCCGTGGCAGAGGGCAGGCCGGTGCTGGCGGCCGATACGGCGGTCGTGGTCGAAGATGAAATCTTTGGCAAGCCGCGTGATCAAATCGAATGCTCGACGATGCTGGCGCGGCTATCGGATCGCACCCACGAGGTGCTGACGGCGGTAGCACTGCGCACACGGGCCGGGCTCGAGGCGCGCTTGAGCACCAGCCAGGTGACCTTCCGGGCGCTGCGGCCCGGCGAGTCGGAACGGTATTGGAATACCGGTGAGCCCGCTGACAAGGCGGGTGGATACGCGGTGCAGGGGCACGGAGCGCTGTTCATCGCGCACTTGAGTGGCAGTTACTCCGGCGTCATGGGGCTGCCGCTGTTCGAAACCGCTGACCTGCTGCAGCGCGCGGGATTTGATCTATGGATGCCAACGCCTCTCCGGTAATGACCGCCGAGATTCTGGTGAACGCGACCCCGCGCGAGTCGCGGGCGGCGGTGCTCGAGAACGGCTTGCTGCAGGAAGTATTCATCGAGCGTGCCAGCCGCCGCGGCCTCACGGGCAACATCTACAAGGGCCGCGTGTCGCGCGTACTGCCCGGTATGCAGGCAGCATTCATCGAGATCGGGCTGGCCCGCACGGCCTTTCTACACGCCTCCGACATTGCCGCGCGCAATCCTGATGTGGAGGGACTGGAGGCGCGGACCGAGAACGTGCGCGAGCTCCTCACCGAAGGCGACGAGATCCTGGTCCAGGTGGTCAAGGATCCGATCGGAAGCAAGGGAGCACGGCTGACGACCTTCGTCTCGATTCCCTCGCGCTATCTGGTCTACATGCCCAAGGGGCGCGGCGTGGGCGTGTCAGCGCGCATCGAAGCGGAGGAGGAGCGGCGCCGCCTGCGCGAAGCCGTGAGCCTGTTCGCAGCGCCCGAGGAGAGCGGCGGCTACATCGTACGCACGGCCGCGGAGGGCGCCTCGCTCGAGGCGATGCGTGCTGACATGCTGTTTCTGAGGCGCCTGTGGGACGTCATTCGCGAGAAAGTGCTCAAAGCTGCGGCGGGAGAACTCGTGCACGAGGACCTGCCGTTGCCGGTGCGGGTCCTGCGTGACCTTCTCAACGAAGGCGTGGGACGGGTGAGCGTGGACAACGCACAAGCACACCAGCACATGCTCGACTTCGCGCGCATGTTCATGCCCGAGAGCGCGGCCAAGATCGAGCTCTACGCGCAACCGCGGGCGATCTTCGACCTGCACGGCATCGAGGAGGAGATCGAGAAGGCGCTCGATCGCAAGGTGCCACTTAAGTCGGGCGGGCATCTGATCATCGATCAGACCGAAGCCATGACCACCATCGACGTCAACACCGGCGCCTATGTCGGGCATCGCAACCTCGAAGAGACCATATTTCGCACCAACCTCGAGGCGGCGCTGGCGATCGCGCGTCAGCTGCGGCTGCGCAATCTCGGCGGCATCATCATCATCGATTTCATCGACATGCAGGAGGAGGAGCACCGCCGCCAGGTCCTGCAGGCGCTGCAGAAGGCGCTCGATGATGATCACGCGTGCACCAGCATCTCTAGCGTCTCGCCGCTGGGCCTCGTGGAAATGACGCGCAAACGTACGCGCGAGAGTCTCGAGCACCTGTTGTGCCAGCCGTGCCCGACCTGCGAGGGCCGTGGATTCGTCAAGACGCCTGAGACCGTCTGCTATGAGATCTTCCGCGAGGTCCTGCGGCAGAAGCGCCAGTTCGAGTTCCAGCAACTGATGGTGCTGGCGCACCAGGATGTCATCGACCTGCTGCTCGATGAGGAATCGACCGCGCTCGCGGAGCTCGAAGGGCTGGTCGGCAAGCCGATCCGCCTGCAGACCGAGGCGCTCTACGCCGTGCATCAGTTCGACGTGGTGCTGATGTGACTGAAGCTGTCGCCCCGCCGACCACAGCGGCGCCACCCGCGCGCTCGGTCACGCGTCGCATGCTGCGCTGGCTCGCGGGAATCGCGGCAGTACTCATCATTCTGCTGGCACTGCTCTTCGGCGCGATGCGCGTTGCGATCACCCACCTGCCGGAATATCGCGAGCAGATCCAGGCCTGGGTCAATGACACGAGCCACCTCGATGTCAGGTTCAAGCGCATGGACGCGCGCTGGCGCATTTTCGGGCCTGAATTGTACGTGACCAATGTGCAGGTGCGGGCGCCGCAGGGCGGGCCGCTACTCGCAAAGGCGCGCGCCGCCAGCATTGGTTACGACATGTGGCGCGCACTGCTGCATGCGGAGGCGCTCCCGGCGCGCATCACGCTGCTGCGGCCGGAAATCGGATTTGTGCGCACGCCGGATGGGCGCCTCGAGCTCGAGGGGCAGGCGGCGCTGCCGGAACACGAGCGCCGCTTCACGATCGACGATCTGCCGACCGGGCTGCTGCGCATCGATGACGCCAAGGTCACCTTTACCGATCAGCAGGGGAAGCTCCGCGACCTGAACCTGACCGGAGTCGAGGTCGGCCTGCGGCGTGACCGCAATGACCTCGAAGTGGAAGGCGAGATGGATCTTCCCGACCGCATGGGTACTCGGCTGGCCGTCGACGGCGAGGCGCATGGCGATCTGGGCGCACCCGCTGCGCTTGACTGGCGCTTCGACGTCAAGACGAACGATATCGACCTGCGCGGCTGGCACGAGTTCTTGGGCAGCGCGCTCGCGACGCCCAGCGCGGGCCGGGGCCGGGTGCGCCTGTCCGTGGCTTTCACTGGCTCGCAGGTCAGCGGTGGCTCGCTGCAGCTCAACCTGGCGGACGTGGAGGTTCCTGCTGCGGGGAACTGGTCAGACGATACCGCGTACACCAACCTCGCGGGCGATTTCCGGCTCGAGCACAAGGAGGGTCAGTGGCGTTTGACCGCACGCGACGTGAAACTCGCCACCCGTGCTCACAACTGGGAGCCGGCGCGGCTGTTCGCCGCCTGGAGTCGGGGCGCTGACGGGCGCACGAGCTTGCAGGCGGAAGCGAGTTACCTGCGCCTTGAAAACCTCGCGCCGCTCGCAGTCATGGCGCCCGCAGGGACGTGGCGCAGTCGCATCCTCGAGCTGCTCCCGGAGGGTGAAGTCCGCGCGCTGAAGTTGAGCTACCTGACGAACGGTGCGGAACATGCGCACTACCAGGCCGCGGCACGCTTCACTGACTTTGGTTTTTCACCAGTCGGGAAGCTACCGGGATTGCGCGGATTACGGGGCGAGCTCGCCGGCTCCGACGCCTCGGGACGGGTATCGATTGACTCGAATTCGGTCATCTTCTCCATGCCGTACAAGTTCCGCGGCCCGCTGAGCGCCGATGTCGTGCGTGGCGAGGTCGACTGGGAGCACGCGCTCGACGGGTGGCACATCTCGAGTCGCCAGTTCGCCGTGCGCAACGCGCATGCAAATGCCGTCGTGGATCTCGACCTCATGCTGCCGGGCGACGCGAGCTCGCCATTACTGAAGATCCACAGTCAGTTTCACGACGCCGTGCTCACTGAAGCGTGGCACTACCTTCCAATCGACAAGTTGCCCGAGAAGGTGCTCGCGTGGCTCGACGCGGCGGCACTCGCGGGACGCGCGCCCTCTGGCGAATTCGTGTTCGACGGCCCGACTCGCAATTTCCCGTTCCGCGACGGCAGCGGCGAGTTTCGCATCAGTTTCCCGGTCGAAGGGATGCGATTGCATTACGCGCCCGGCTGGCCGGATGTCGAGAATCTCGCCGCTGACATCGAGTTCCGCAATGCCGGCCTCACGGGCGTCGTACACAGCGCCGAGCTCAATGGCCTGAAGGTCGAAAATTCCAGGGCACAGTTCGTCGATTTCAATACTGGTGAGCTCGCCATTGCTGGCCGGGCGGCGGGCGATCTAAGTGCGGCACTCGGCTACCTGCAGAAGAGCCCGCTGATCGACAACCTCGGGAGCCTGTTTGCCGATCTGCGTGGACACGGTCCGGTCACTGCCAAGGTCGATCTGCTGCTGCCGGTCAAGGACATGCAGCAACACAAGGTTCTCGTCAGCGCGCAGATAGACCAGGGGAGCCTTGCGCTGGTCAACACCGGGCACACGCTCGAGCAGGTGCAGGGCGTGATCCAGGTCAACAACAAACTCGTGAGCGCCACCGATCTTACTGCCAGCTATCTCGGCGGGCCGGCGCACGTCGATATCGCGCCGGAGTCGAGCGGCAATCGCGGGCAGACAGACAACGTCATCCGCGTGCGTGCGCAGACTCCGGTCGCAGCATTGCATCGCGCCTTCGAGGTACCGGATACCGTGGCGGCGGACGGGACGCTCGACTGGCGGGGCGTCATGCGAGTTCCCGCCGACTCCGACTCCGACTCCGACTCCGACGACACGGTGCCGCGCCGCCCGCTCGTGCTGCGGATCAACACCTCGTTGCGTGGCGCCGCGATCAACCTGCCGGAGCCTCTCGCGAAGGCGGCGACCGACACGCGGCCGCTCCATGTCGAGGTGCAATGGCCGGATTCCTCCACCGCGCTGGTGCATGCAGCCTACGGCAGCGACGTCAGGTCGCAGCTCAGTTTCCGGCGCGAGGACTACGGTTGGGTGTTCGATCGCGGCGGCGTGCGGTTGGGCGAGGGTGATGCGCGACTGCCATCGAGTCGCGGCCTCGAGGTGAGTGGCAGCCTCGCGCGCCTTGATCTCTCTGATTGGCTTGCGCTGCACTCTCCTGACACCGGCACCAGGACCCGCTCACGGCCGGTGTCGGACTACCTGCGCAGCGTCGATCTCACGATCGGCGAATTTCGCCTGTTCGGCTTGCGCTTCCCGGACGTGAACGGGAGCCTGTTGGCTGGCGAGCGTGCCTGGGCCGTTACCGTCGATGGGCCGAAGGCGCACGGCACGGTGCTCGTACCGTTCGATTTCACCGCGGATGAGCCGCTGCTCATCGACATGACCCGCTTGAGTCTCGAGGAGGTGGACACCTCGCCGGCACCCGCGGCCGAGAGCCCGGCAGACCCAACGCTTTGGCCCAACGTCAGGGTCACTGTCGGCCAGCTCGATGCGTATGGCAAACAACTGGGGTTCACGCGCGCGGAGCTCAAGCGCATACCCGGCGGCCTGAGCCTGCAGTCCTTCAATGCAAGATCACTGAGCCATGAGCTGAGCGCCACCGGGAGCTGGACCAACCCGCCGACCGGCCAACACGGCACCCTTACGGCCAGCCTCGCGAGCACCGACCTGAAGCAGACTCTGGTGGATCTCGGCTACGGTCCCTCGGCTGCGGCCAAGCATGCGCTGATCACAGCGGATCTAACCTGGCCGGGCGCGCCGAACGCGACGGTGTTCGAGCGCCTGAATGGCACCATCAAGGTCGACGTCCAGGAGGGTCAGCTCCTCAACATCCAGCCGGGGGCGGGACGCGTATTCGGTTTGTTGAGCATTACGACACTCCCACGTCGGCTGTCGCTCGATTTTTCCGATCTGACCGACAAGGGGTTCGCCTTCGACAGCATTCATGGCGACTTCTCACTGGAGAACGGTGATGCTTATACGCAGAACCTGCTGCTCAAGGGTCCCGCGGCGGAGATCGGCATGGTCGGTCGCACCGGCCTGGCGCGCCACGACTACGATCAGACCGTGGTCGTCACCGGCAGCTTCGGTCCCTCACTACCGGCCGCCGGGCTCATCGCCGGCGGGCCTGCCATCGGCGCGGCGATGCTCGTCTTTTCGCAGATCTTCAAAGAGCCACTCAAGGGCCTGGCGCGCGGCTACTACCACATCACCGGGTCGTGGGAGAGCCCGAATGTGCAGCGGGTTGAGGCGTCCGAGATCAAGAAGAGCGAAAATGCATTGCATGTCGTGGAGAAGAAGAAGGACAAAGGATGAGCAGGGTTGCAGCAATCCAGATGACCTCGGGGCCCGAGGTGGCCGCCAACCTCGACACCGCCGCGCGGCTGCTCGAACAGGCTGCGGTACAGGGCGCGGTGCTCGCGGGTCTGCCGGAAAATTTCGCGATCATGGGGCGCAGCGAAGCGGACAAGCTCGCGGTGTCCGAGCCCGACGGCGACGGGCCGATCCAGCAGTTTCTCGCTGCGACGGCGCGCCGGCTCCGGCTCTGGATCATCGGCGGTACGATTCCGCTGCGCGCCGGCTCTGACGGGCGCGCCGCCGCAGCCTGCCTCGTGTACGACGAGCGCGGTGAGCGCCGCGCGCGTTACGACAAGATTCACCTCTTCGACGTCAAGGTACCGGACAAGGCCGAGGCGTATCGCGAGTCGGCCACCATCGTGCACGGACGCGAACCCGTGGTGCTCGATTCTCCGGCCGGCCGGCTGGGACTCGCCGTGTGCTACGATATGCGCTTCCCGGAACTGTTCAGAAAGATGTCCGCGGCCGGCGCCGAAGTATTCAGCCTGCCCTCGGCATTTACCGCACCCACCGGCCGCGCTCATTGGGAAACGCTGCTGCGTGCACGTGCCATCGAGAACCTGTGCTTCCTGCTGGCACCGGCACAGTCCGGCCTGCATGCCAACGGGCGCGAGACCTATGGAGACACGATGATCGTCGACTACTGGGGACGAGTGCTGGCGCGCCTGCCGCGCGGTACGGGCGTCGTGACGGCCGAGCTCGATCGCGCGCGTCAGGCCGAAGTACGCCGTTCGTTCCCGGCGCTCGAGCATCGAGTCTTCGCGAATTGAACGTCAGCCTATGAAGCCGGTCCCGGAGAATCCCCTCGCAATCGCGCGTGCGTCACTGCTCGCGCCCTCCGGCCTCGACGAGAGCCGGCTCACGCGCGTACTTGGCTCGCTCATGGGCAGCGCGATCGACAGTGCGGACCTGTACTTCCAGCTTTCGCGCGAAGAGTCGTGGGCACTCGAGGACGGCATCGTCAAGGACGGCAGCCACAGCATCGAGCAGGGCGTGGGCGTGCGCGCGATCAGCGGCGAGAAGACCGGCTTCGCCTATTCCGACGAAATCATCCTGCCAGCGCTGGAGGAGGCGTCGCGCGCCGCACGCGCGATTGCGAAGCACAGCGGACCGAAGGCGGTCCAGGCATGGACGCCACGAGCCGGACACCGGCTGTACCTGCCGATGGACCCGCTCGTGACGCTGAGCGATGCGGACAAGGTCGATCTGCTCGCGCGCATCGATGCCGAGACGCGCCGCATGGACCCGCGCATCGTGCAGGTGATGGCCTCCCTGAGTGGGTTGCACGAAGTAGTCCTGGTGATGACCAGCGACGGGGTGATGGCGGCGGATGTGCGACCGCTGGTGCGCATCAACGTGTCCGTGATCGTCGAGCAAGATGGACGCCGCGAGCAGGGCTTCAGCGGCGGCGGCGGTCGATTCGGGCTCAACGAGCTCACGCTCGAACGCTGCATCACATACGCCCGCGAGGCGGTGCGCCAGGCACTCGTCAATCTGGAGGCGATTCCCGCACCGGCCGGCACGATGCCCGTAGTGCTCGGTCCTGGCTGGCCCGGCGTGCTGCTGCACGAGGCCATCGGTCACGGCCTGGAGGGCGATTTCAATCGCAAGGGCACCTCGGCATTCACCAACCGCATCGGTCAGCGCGTCGCCTCGGAATTGTGCACGGTCGTCGACGACGGCACGCTCGCCGCACGCCGCGGGTCGCTCAACATCGACGATGAGGGCACGCCGACCCAGTGCACGACGCTGATCGAGAAAGGCGTGCTCAAGGGCTACCTGCAGGACAAGCTGAACTCGCGCCTCATGGGCATGCAGCCGACCGGAAACGGCCGGCGCGAGTCATTCGCGCATGTCGTGATGCCGCGCATGACCAACACCTACATGCTCGCCGGGCCGCATGATCCGGACGAGATCATTCGCTCGGTGAAGAAGGGCCTGTACGCAGTGAACTTCGGTGGCGGTCAGGTCGACATCACCTCGGGCAAGTTCGTGTTTTCGGCGAGCGAGGCCTATCTCATCGAAGAGGGCAAGGTCACCGCGCCGGTAAAGGGTGCGACCCTGATCGGCAACGGCCCCGATGTACTCACGCGCGTGAGCATGGTCGGCAACGACCTTGAGCTCGACGAAGGCGTCGGCGTGTGCGGCAAGGAAGGCCAGAGTGTGCCGGTCGGCGTCGGCCAGCCAACGCTCAAGGTCGATGCGCTCACAGTCGGCGGAACCGCCTGATCATTCCGGCGGCGTCCAGCGCGCCGCCTTGCCAACAACCACTTCAAGAAACGCCGGACGCACACTACACGTCCGCACCCCCAAGCCGCGGTGAGCCTGGCTCTTCCCGCCGGCATTTCTGTCGATACTCACCTCAAACCTTCGTAGTGGTCGACGGCGCGACGCGCGAGACTTTTCGCGCGGCAGGACATTGACCCGTCCGCGTGAGGTGCAGGATGCACGCCGCCGCCCTCGGGCAGGGCCCTTGCTGCAGCACCGGCCCGACCGGGGGGCGATCCGGGATTCGCAGGCGCCGATAATCTGAAACAGGGAGGAGCAGATTCTATGGCTACGACGCTCAGACCACCCACATCCCGAGACGCCGCGGATCAGCGCATCAATCTCCCGCGCGGCTGCTTCACCGTCGTCGCGACCGCGCTGGTAGTTGCTTGTCTGGCAGCGTTCGCCAGCGCGGCGCACGCGGCGAAGTTCGACGACAAGATCAAAGCGCCCGCGGCGCCGAGCAACGCCGAACTGGCGGCCCTCATTCGTGACTATTTCGGCACGTATGCGCGGGTCAACGCAGAGTCGATGACGGGTATCGTGAGGGACAGAGATGCCTACCGGCAATGGTTCGAGACGCACTGGCGTCTGCAGCGTGCGATCGACGCCAAGCGCCCGCTGGGAGACCTGAGTGAGTTCGGCCTGACGCCAAATGGCGATGGCTCCTATTCCGTCGATCTGGCCCAGTTCCCGCAGTGGGATCCGCTGCCGGCGCGCCTCCAGAGTTTTCGAGAACCACAGGCGTTCGCAGTCTATGGCGCAGCCCTCAAAGCCCGCGGCTTCCGCGACGAGGACATCGAGGCGATGAGGCTGTATGTGGAGCAGGGTGGACCGAGGCAACGGGCAAGCGCGCAGGAGCTGGACATTGCTGAAGGATTCGGGGCCAAGGTCAAGGCGCAGATTTCAGCCAGGCAGAAGACCGATAGCGCTGTATTCCTCGCGTATGCGTACCAAACCGGCCGTGTCCGTGCCGAGCGGGAGCGGCTCTGGGCGGCCGGTCTGCTGGATTCAGTCGATCAACAGCGGCAGCGCATCCTGGAGTCATACCTGCGCGAGCAGGGCGGGCAAATGACGATAACCCCGGATGACATTGATGCCGAGGTCAAGCTCCTTGTGAATGGCATCGCATCCGGCGAGTTCGCCAAGCAGCTGAAGGTGCAGAGAATGGAGGCGCAGCAATGAAGTACGCAAGCACATGGATAGGAGTGATGCTGGCAAGTTCGCTAGTGCAGGCCAATGCGGCCGACGTCGGAGTTCGACTCTCTGCCCCCCATCAGATCAGTTCGGGCGAACGTGTCGAGGTGGGCATGATCGTGGATGGCCGAACCGATACGCTAACGATGACGGTGGGCGGGGGCTATACCGTCACTTGTCCTGATACCACGCCATTGACTGCACAGCGTGCCCTGCAATTCATGAGGTGGCCCGCAGGGTTCAAGGTCTCTGTCTTCGTGCCCGAGACAATCCCCGCGGGATACCCAATTTCAGGTTGGTATGGCTGGGCCGTGCCGTCCACGCACTACTGCACGTTTTCCTATGTGGGCCGCGCGAAGGATGCATGGGTCAACCTTTCGGGTACTGGCATCAACATTACGCTGGGTGGAGAGGACGTCACTTACGGCAACAGCGTCGTATTTCCCATGGTGAAGCTACCGCCTCCTCCGCCTCCCTCTGGCGGCGGCTGCGCGCCCCTTTGCACCTGCATTCCGTGAACGGCCAAGGAGGGCCAGCACATGACATGTACTTTCCGGCGGCTGCGCAGCCGTCTATTGATCCTCTTGCTAACACTGCAGGGTGGCGCCGCCTGGGCCACCTGCAGCCCCATCGTCGTGGACGTCGGTAAGGACGGTATCCAGCTCGGTAGCGCGGGAGTGGGTGTTTACTTCGACGTCGACAACAACGGCCGTCTCAATCACGTGCAATGGGTGAGGCCGGGCGGAGATGAAGCCTTCCTCGCCCTGGATCGCAACGGCAATGGCGTGGTCGACAACGGCGCCGAGCTGTTCGGTGTCGGCACGCCGCTGCTCCTCGAAGGCACTAACGCGCCGAACGGTTTCGTGGGCCTCGCGCAATACGACTCGCCCGCGCTGGGCGGGAACGATGACGGCTATATCACCAGTGCGGATGCGATCTGGCCGGCGCTGCGCCTGTGGCGCGACATCAATGCGGATGGCGTGTCGACGCCCGATGAGATGCTGATGCCGGAGCGACTCGGAATTCTCTCATTCGATACGATTCCACGATTCAGCAAGCGCTATGACGCGGCGGGAAACATCCTGCCGTACTGGGCCTGGGCCGCGGCCGAAGGGCGCCCCAAGCGCGCCCTGATGGTGGATGTCTTCTTCCTCGAGCTGTAGTCGGTTTCTGAATTTGTCATATCTCCACGGGTGCGTGACCGCGTTCGCAGCGACACGCACCCGTTTGACTAATTTCGTCCCGCCGTGAACGTCAGCACACCTCATTGACGTCTTGGCCTCTAAGGTTCGAAGCGACATCTGTCACCTGGGTAGGAACACGATGACGCCGAATCCTTCGATCACCGGCTCCTTCAAGATGAGTCTGCCGAGCGACCTACTGCACGCGCTGCAGGCCACGCCCATCGACGATCCCGGCAAGGACATGGACCTGAAGGCGCTTAAGCCTTCGCTGGTGGAGCGCATACTCGCGCTGTTCTCCGGCTCGCGCCGGCACGGCTGAATTCGCATGGCGCGAAAATCACCGTCCCTGATCCCGAATCCGCGCGCCACGGCGCGCCGCACAAACGCCACGGCCTCGCCGTCTCGAGCCACCGGGCAGGCGCAGGGCTCGTTGCCGCGCTATGTCACACGGCTCTGGGGCGCACGCGGCAGTTGTCTCTGCCGGTAAGGCCAAGATCCTCGATCCGACCCTGACCGGGAAACGGGTGCGGCGGTGCCCCGTCGCCTGCGGCGGGGTCGTTGTTTATTCGCTGCTGACGTTTGACTACGATGTCAGGGATGGAAAACCGCGTCGTCAGACTCTCCAAGCCCCTGTACGAAGCACTGCCCTACCTCTATATCGCCGCGGGCCTGGGCGCCGCCGTCGCTTCCTATTTCCTCGCGCGCCATCCCTGGTCCGACATCCTGCTGGTGCTGGCGGCTTTCTGCGTTCTCGGAGGGCTCGTGGTGCTGCTCAAGCGGCGTGACTACCGCGCGAAGCGCGGGGAGTATCGCGGCAACCCGCTGGACGAAAACTCTCTGCGCTGAGTCGCCTGCGTCGCAAAGCGCCGGCTCAGTTCTGCAGCGGCGCTGCTGCCTGTGCCAAATCCGAGTCGCCGGGAGAGGTGCGTACCTCTGGTGGCTCGCCCGTCGCACGCGGCTGCTTCGGGGCACGTTCGTCAACATACATGATCTCGTGCTTGCCGATCTGCACTACGTCTCCGTCGTTGAGATTGTGCTTGCGCACGCGCTTGCCCTTGACGTAGATGCCGTTGGTGCTGTTGAGATCCTCGATCACGCAGCTCTCCCGCGTGGTGATGATCTGGCAGTGGTGCCGGCTGATGAACTTGCTGTCGATCGGCAAGTCGTTATCGGGCGTGCGACCGATGATGAGGCGGCCCGGGCGCAGCGGGCGCTCGAGCACCGTCTGGCCCTCGAAGCCTATCAGGATACGCGCCACCTGCGCGGACGGATCGCCGCTCAGCACGCGCTCGACGGTCGGCGTCAGCAGCCGGTGAACGCGCGAGGTGTACTCGGCCCACTGTAGCTCCTCGACGGCCGCACGGACCTCGGCCGCGGAGACGTGATCCTTGTCCCTGGCGAAGGCCGCCATCATCGAGGTGTCGCACAGCGTATTGATGAGCCGTGGGATGCCACCCGTGTACGTGAAGATCGGGGCGAAGCACTCTTCGTCAAAGATCTGCCGCCCCTGCGACCCCGAGACCTCGAGCCGGTGCTGGATGTAGGCGCGCGTGTCGGCCCGGGAGAGCGGTGTCAGGTGAAAGCGCAGGCGAATGCGCTGGGCGAGTTGCACCAGTTCGGGCGAGCTCAGCTTGTCGTTCAGCTCCGGCTGACCAGCCAGGATGATCCGCAGCACCTTTTCCTTGGTGGTCTCCACTCCCGATAGCAGGCGGATCTCTTCGAGTACCTTGTTGCTGAGGTTCTGCGCTTCATCGACGATCAGCAGCACCTTGCGATTGTTGGCGTACTGCTCGATGAGGAAGCTGTTGAGCGTGCTCAGCACCTCGGCCTTCTTCATCTTGAACGGCGAGAAGCCGAACTGCACCAGCACCGCCTGCAAGAACTCAGTGGCCGACACCTGGGTCTGATTGACCTGGGCCACCACCACATCCTTCTCGAGTTCGCGCAGGAAGGTCTCGATCAGCGTGGTCTTGCCCGAGCCGATTTCACCGGTGATGACGACGAATCCGTCCGTGAACCAGATCGTCGACTCCATGTACGCCTTGGCACGCGCATGGTGCTTGCTGAGGTACAGGAACGAGGGATCCGGGCTGAGGCGGAACGGCAGCTCGTTGAGTTTGAAGAGCTCGAGATACATTCAGTGCCTGTAATTGGCACGCATTGGTGCCGGTTTGGCCAGAGTTTAAGGGAATCCCTCAGCCAACAGAAATCGAGCGTTCCCGCAGGCTCAGCAGGCGCCTGAGACGCAGGTCACGGCGCGCCGCGGTGGGCTCAATGACCGTGCAATGCCCGAGCTTGCGCCCCGCTCGCGCCTGCTTGCCATAATCGTGGAAGAAGAGGTTGGGCTCCCTGAGCCAGCGCGCCCGATCCGGCAGCCGGCCGATGAAATTGAGCATGGCGGAGTGCCCGGTTGCCGCGGTGCTGCCGAGTGGCCAGCCGATTATGGCGCGCAGGTGATTCTCGAACTGGCTCGTCATGGCCCCCTCGATGGTCCAGTGCCCCGAGTTGTGCACGCGCGGGGCCATTTCGTTGGCGAGCAGCCGCCCGCGCACCACGAAGAACTCGATGGCGAGAACGCCGACGTAGTTGAAGTGCTGCAGCACGCGCCGCAGGTAGTGCTCGGCCAGCCGCTGCAGCGAACGATGAACGTAAGGCGCGGTCGTGTAGCTCAGGATGCCGTGCGCGTGCACATTGGCGGCGAGCGGATAAGTGCAAATTTCGCCGTTGCGACTGCGCGCACCGATGATCGATACCTCGCGGCTGAAGTCGACGAACGCTTCAAAAATGAGCGCCCGTCCACCGAGTGTGCGCCAGGCGGCGGAACGATCCGATGTCTGCCGCAGCACGCGCTGCCCCTTGCCGTCGTAACCGAGCCGGCGCGTCTTGAGCACGCCGGGCAGGCCGATTCTCGTCGTGGCGCGTTCGAGGTCTCCCTCGCTGTCGACGACGGCAAATTCGGGCGTCGGAATGCGTAATTCGCGGAACAACTCCTTCTCGGCGAGACGATCCTGCGAGGCCGCGAGCGCAGCCGGCGGTGGCAGCACCGTCGTATGCGCTTCAATGGCCGCCAGCCCCTGCGCCGACACGTTTTCCCAATCGAAGGTGACGACGTCGTTGTGGCGAGCGAGCTCGGTGAGCAGAGCCACATCGTCGAGCTCGCCCACGAGTATCGGCGCGACCTGCCCGCCGGGTGTGTCGGCGCTGCGATCGACGAACTGAAACCTGAGTCCCAAAGGAAATCCAGCCAGGGCCAGCATGCGTCCGAGCTGGCCTGCACCGATGATGCCGATTCTCATCCTGCAGGAGCCGTGGTACGGCGCGGATCGCCGGCTTTCATCACTTCCTGGGTCTGGTTCTGCCGGTAGGCCTTGAGCGCCTGGTCGACCTGCGGATGCTTGTTGGCGAGGATGGCGGCGGCCAGCAGTCCGGCGTTGGTCGCGCCGGCGTTGCCGATGGCGACGGTGGCCACCGGGACGCCGGCCGGCATCTGCACGATCGACAACAGTGAATCGAGGCCGCTCAGCGTTTTGGACTGCACCGGAACACCCAGCACCGGCAGTGTGGTCTTCGCCGCCGTCATTCCCGGCAGATGGGCGGCGCCCCCGGCGCCCGCGATGATGACCTCGAGGCCGCGTTGCTGCGCGGTGCTCGCGTACTCGAACAACAGGTCCGGGGTCCGATGCGCTGAGACCACGCGCACTTCATGCGCGACGCCGAGGCGCTCGAGAATCTCCGCCGCCGCACGCATCGTCTCCCAGTCGGAGGTTGAGCCCATGATGATGCCAACCAGCGGTTTCACGCTGGAATTGTAGCATGCGCGGCCCGCACCGCCGGCCGGCGCGCCGGGCTCAAGGGCTCATCGACACGAGCAACGCGCGTAGGTACTGAAACAGCTCGCGCGCGGCGCGCGGCGCACGCTGGTGCCGCGCTTCCTCGATGGCGCTCGTGACCAACGCCCGCAGGCGCGACGCGTCAGCCCGTGGTTGTTCGAGCAGGAGCTCGCTGAGCGCAGCGTCGCAATCCTGCAGCAACCGGTCGCGCCAGTGCTCGATGCGCCGGAACTGACGCGCAGCTGCGTTTTCCTGCTGCCGGCGTGCATCGACGGCGGCCCGGATCGCCTGCGCATCGACCTTGCGCATGAGCTTGCCGATGTACTGGCGCTGTCGCAGCTGCGCACCGTGACTCGA
>Ga0326726_10002641_pt1 | contig 16418 bp, 13 predicted proteins | sample MHFenrmetagenome_2_FD_207603 | JGI IMG/M metagenome (GOLD analysis project Ga0326726, IMG submission 207603) | Lab enriched peat soil microbial communities from Michigan Hollow, Ithaca, NY, United States - MHF15MN | ecosystem: Environmental > Terrestrial > Soil > Wetlands > Peat | place: USA... | reverse complement strand
CCAAATCGGCCCGACCAGTCCTGGATGCAACTTGTTGCTGAAGTTCCCTGCGTTCGCTCCTGGTCAGTTTCATCGCAACCTCCATGGCTGCAATGATACTCCCTTTTTAACTGTTACAGTCCACTAGATGCCTTGCCCGGATGGATATGGGATCCAATTGGTGAGCAGTGGGAAGAAGGATTTCGTTATCTGAAAGAATTCGTAGAACGGGAGGGGCATGCAAGGGTTCCTAAAGAATACAAATCGGCGGATGGATACCGGCTTGGTGGATGGGTCGCTAAGCAGAGATTGCGGAAGGGCAGCAGGTCTCCTGAAAACATAGCGAGATTGGAAGCATTGTCAGGCTGGAGCTGGGATACGATTGTTGATCAATGGGAAGAAGGGTTTCGTTACCTGAAGGAATTCGTGGAGCGGGAAGGTTCTGCTAGGGTTCCTGATCGTTACGAGAGGGCAGATGGATACCGGCTTGGTCAGTGGGTCAGAGTGCAACGAAGAAATAAACACGGCATGTCACCCGAATGTAAAGATAGGCTTGAAACCTTGCCAGAGTGGAGTTGGGGTGTACATGAAGATAAGTGGGAAGATGGATTTCGGTATCTCAAAGAGTTTGAGAATCAGGTGGGTCACTCTAAAGTTCCCAATGATTACAAGACGACGGATGGATACCGGCTTGGCAATTGGGTGGGTAGTCAGCGTAGCAAAAAAGACAGATTGTCTCCGGAAAGCAGAGCACGCCTGGAAGCGTTGCCAGACTGGGTTTGGAATGCGGTTGAAGAACAATGGGAAGACGGATTTCGCCATCTTGATGAATTTGCAGATCGAGAAGGGCATTGTAGAGTCGCTGCGAAGTATCTAACAGCAGACGGGTATCGTCTTGGTCAATGGGTGGGCGTGCAGCGAACCACAAAAGATAGTATGTCTTCGGATCGCAAAGCACGCCTGGAAGCACTGTCTGGATGGGTTTGGCGAGTTGAGTAAGGACTTTCGAAGCAGTCGCTAATGCGTAATTGCGAAAAGCATGTGATGCGAGTTGCCATTCGAGCCGCATAGTTTCATTGTATCCATAGCCCCCGTGTTAACTGAACGGAGGGGATTTTGGCTTCCCATTAAGAAACGGAGCGTACTAAATGAGTTGTTACTACCAGAAGCAAGGTGTGTCGAGTTGCGAGATTGCAGGCGCAGTTGCTGTGGCAGCGGTTCATGATCTTCGCGTCAACCTGTTTACTTTCGCTGGTTTCCCACAGATCACCGTGCTTGAAAAACCTGACACCGACTTCGCCATACACTTGAGCTGGACAAACACAAATGGAAAATTGAGTGAGGTTACCTTCCAGCTTCCAAGAGACAAGGCATTCTCAGCGGCGAAGCGTTTCAAGAAAGAGTTAACTCACGATCCCGTCATATTTGAAGTCGTACAGAAGGCTCTTGCGGAGCTTGAAGGAAAAAACGCGGTAGCCAAACAACTTGATGCCCAATGAAACCTTGTAGCCCGCGTAGGGCGCAATCGTTATTGCGCCGAATGAAAACATCCGGTGCAATGCGCTTCGCTTATTGGCACCCTACATTTACGCCTTACGCGAGTTATTAGAGCGCAAGCCACATGTCGCACACTCTGGATTTCAGCTTGCTCCCAAGCGTGAGTTACGGTCGCGCGTTCATGCGCTTGGACGACGATGCTGCTGCGGGGGTCGCGTCTCTGACAAGGCTGAGTGAGCGGGCAAGCAACGCCGTCCGATTTGCCTATTGGGCAGGAGGCACGTCGGATGTTCTCAGATGCCCGGAGTCAGAAGTGCAGCAACTCCGCGAGGGATGTTTTCGTGCAGCCTTGACCGAGTTCGCATCAATGGAAGAGGTTCAGGTTCTCGACTACAAAGACTGCGGCATCGCCGGGACGCCTTTGAAGCTGAACCAAACATTGAACCCTATTCTTCATCTTTTCCGAGAACTGCGGAACTTGGAGGTTCATCTCCGGCACAGCGAACTCCGCAGTGTCTCAAAGGATGTCTTGTGGGGGCATAGAGATTGGCCAGACGAAGCGACCGCACTCACCATTTCAATCTGGATTCTTGACGGCGTCACGCCTCAGTCCTTCGGCATGCTGTGGAACGCAAAGCACTACACGCCCAATCAAATTGACCAGATGATTTCCTGGCTAAACGCAACGCAGGAACAATGGGGCATTCAAGAGGTCTTCCTCTTGGCCGTCGAAGAGTACTGCAGGCTCATTGAGAATGAATTAAAGCGTTCGGGTTCGGATTAAATTCGCGTGTTCTGGATTCGTGATGATTCAATCACGCTGCGTGCTCTTCGAGCTTTGCAGGTCGGTCTTCAAAGTAAAGGGTGTCAGGATCGAGGTCAATTTCTTTTTCGCCAGGTGACGGTGCCGTGACTGGCTCGTGCCAGCTTGAAAAGCGCAACTTGGCGTAGCGGCTCGAATGCCGGATAACCCGGATAAGGCGTCATGTCGAAATGGCGTATTTCACCATTGGTAAAAGTCAGTAGCAGTGCGTGCCTGATTTCAAGGACGTACAAAGGCGGCACATAAAGAGTAGCGAGCGTAGCCCGGATGAAATGCAATGTAATCCGGGGCAAACCGGGACACGCACATCATCACCCCGGATTGCGGCCGTAGGCAGCGTAGAGCATCCAACCAAGTGGCGGGCGGTGCCCGCTTTGTCGTGACGCGGAATTTGTGCGATGTTGCGCGTAAGGAACTCAAATTTCCGGAGCTGCACGTGGTGAGCCCGGAAGACTTTCTCAAGGAGATGACAGCATGAGCGCATTGACTTTACGATTGCCTGATGACAAGCACGAACGTTTGCGCGCCTTGGCGCAAAGCCGTGGCACGAGCGTAAATCGCTTGCTGGACGAGGTTACGACGCTGTTGCTGGCGGAATTCGATGCGGAAACGCGTTTCCGGCTGCGAGCTCAGCGTGGCGCCAGCAAGCCCGAGCGTGGTCTCGATTTGCTGGACAAGGCTGCGGGCAAGTAAGGCTTTCCTGCCGCATGGCAGCCGGGGTGTGTTGTCTCTTCTGCAGGCGTGTCCAGTTGCTGTATTTCCACCCATCAATCCGCCGCGCCGTGAATTTCACGACCTCGGTTTTTAGCATCAGACTCCCGATGCCTTTTTCCAAATGAACGCACTGCTGCAACCCGGTGTGCGTCGCCGCGAGGTGTGGGCGTGGGCGATGTACGACTTCGCCAACTCGGGTTATACGACGGTGGTGATCACCGCCGTGTTCAGCGCCTACTTCGTCGGCGTCGTCGCCGGCAATGCACCGTGGGCAACGTTTGCCTGGACGCTGGCGCTGTCGGTTTCCTACGCGCTGGTGATGCTGACCGCGCCGCTGATCGGAGCCTATGCCGACGCCCACGCCAGCAAGAAAAAGCTGCTGTTGCTGACCACGCTGGGCTGCGTCGGATTCACCGCGCTGCTCTATTTCGCCGTGCCCGGCGCGCTGGTGCTGGCCATCGCCGCGCTGGTTTTATCCAACACCTTCTTCGGCACCGGCGAAAACCTGATCGCCGCATTTCTGCCCGAACTGGCGCGCCCGCGTGCGCTGGGACGCGTATCGGGCTGGGGCTGGTCGCTCGGCTATGTCGGCGGGCTGGTGTCGCTCGGCGCCAGCCTCGCGTACATCGGCTGGGCTCAGAAGGTCGGGCAGGGCGCGGCTGAGTTTGTGCCGGCGAGCATGCTCATCACGGCGGCGATTTTTGCCTTGGCGAGCCTGCCCACGCTGCTGATGCTGCGAGAACGCGCCACGCCGCAACCCGATCGCACCGGCCGCAGTGCCTGGGCGCAGGTGCAGCACACGCTGGGCCATCTCGGCCGCCTGCCCGATCTGAAGCGCTTCCTGATCTGCACGGTGCTGTATCAGGCTGGCATCCAGTCGGTGATCACGCTGGCAGCGATCTATGCCAGCCAGGTTTTTCATTTCGATACCCAGCGGACGATCATGCTGGTGTTGGTGGTCAACATCACCGCAGCCATCGGAGCGTTCATCTTCGGCCACGTGCAGGACCGCATCGGTCACGTGCGGTCGATCGCGTTGACGCTGGCTGGCTGGATTGTGATGGTGCTGCTGGCCTGGGTCGCGCCCGACGAACGCATGTTCTGGGTGGCGGCCAATCTGGCCGGGCTGTGCATGGGCGCCTCGCAGTCGGCGGGGCGGGCCATGGTCGGCTTGCTGGCGCCGCCTGCGCAGCAGGCCGAGTTTTTCGGCCTGTGGGGGCTGGCGGTCAAACTCGCGTCCATCATCGGGCCGCTCACCTACGGAATCGCCAGTTGGGCGACGCTGGGCGACCATCGCCAGTCGCTGCTCATCACCGGCAGCTATTTCGTCGCCGGATTGGGGGTGTTGCGCGGCGTGCAGGCCGCGCGTGGCCATCGTGCGGCACGGCGCTTTGCACGCATATCGAACCGATGCATGGCGGCTTTCACCATCGAAGAAACCGACTGGGCGTGCGATGCGGAACGTCTGGGTGCAGTGCGCCGCGCGGTCTTCATCGACGAGCAGGGCGTACCCGAGGCGCTGGAATGGGATGAGCACGACGCTGCCGCCCTGCACCTGCTCGCCACGACCGTTGACGGTTCGCCCATCGGCTGTGCCCGCTTGCTGCCCGACGGCCATATCGGGCGCATGGCGGTGCTGCCGGTATGGCGCGGCCTCGGCGTCGGGCGTGCCTTGCTGGCGGCAGCGACCGGCGCCGCGCTGGCACGCGGAAACACCCGCCTCATGCTCAGCGCGCAAACGCATGCCGCCGCGTTTTATGCGCACGCCGGGTTTGCTGCGGTGGGCGACGCATACGAGGAAGCTGGCATTCCCCATATCGCCATGCGGAAGATTCTGGACTGCCCGTAGCCTGTCTATTGATCCAGCCTGATGAAGTTTGAAGTGTCGTCATTCCGGCGAATACCCAGAGGGCACAAGAGCCGGAAACCAGCGCAATTGGCTGGACCCCGGCCTTCGCCGGGGTGACGGTCAAAATCCTCTTCGTGTTGCTGCGATGGACTCTAAATCAGATTGCTACTGAAAAAGGGGGCACGTCGGAGCGATCGCGAGAGCCGGGTCGCCCTGATCGGGGATGACATCGCCGGGGCTGGGGTCGAACGTGCCTGGGAAAGCGGGCTGCGGCCGGCGCAGGCCCTGATTCAGTCCCGCGCCGAACTGGCCGCCTGATTCATTCTACAAACCGTCGCGCCGGATTTGCGTCCGCAGCGCGTCCAGTTCCTCCAGCATGTCGGCCATCAGGGCCGCCAGTTCCGGCACGGCATCGAAATCCCGTTCGAGTTGCCGCATGCGCCGCGCGCGCAGCAGACTCGCACCGGAAAAACGCCAGGTGCCCGCCACGCTTTCGGCATGCGGGAACAGGCCTTCCTCGATATGACCCATGAGCCAGGCAGCGTCCACCCTGCAGGCGGCGGCCACCTGGTCCAGGGTCAGCCAGGAATCCTCCATCAGGCTGCCGATGAGAATGTCGTCGTCACGCATGGTTCAACCCCTTTCCTGTCTGCGCGGATCGAACGCAAGATCGCGCGCCATGGTTTCATACAGTTCCCGCGCCTTGGCCGTATTGGCCGGCGGCAGCACGACCCGGATGTCGAGCAGCAGGTCGCCGGGCGGCTCGCCGGGCAGGCCATGGCCGCGCACTCGCAATGACTGGCCGCTCTGGGCGCCTTCCGGGATACGCACCTTGACGCTGCCATGCGGCAGGTCCAGCGCCACGATGGCGCCGAGGGCCGCCTCCCAGGGCGCGACCGGCAGGGTCAGGTGGAGGTCGCGACCGTCTGCGCGAAAGCGCGGATGCGGCTTGAACTGCACCTCCAGCAGCAGATCCCCGGCGGGCGCTCCGCCGGTTCCCGGCGCACCTTGCCCTGCCAGCCGGATCACCTGGCCTGCGCGCACCCCTCTGGGGATTTTTACATTAAGCGTGCGGGTCGCCAACCGGACCCGACCCTCGGCATCCATCTGCGGCACGCGCAGGCTTATCTGCCGTGACGCGCCGTTGAGCGCGTCTTCCAGATCGAGCAGCACCTTGGCATGGTGGTCTTCGCCCTGCACGCGAAAGCCGGCGTGGCCGTTGCGGGTGCCCGCATGCGCCCCGCCCATCCTGCCGAACAACTCGGCGAAGAAGTCGCTGAAGTCGGCGGTTTCCTGAGGTGCGTATCCCCGACCGGAAAATTCGAACCCGGCATCCCAGTCCGGCGGCGGCCTGAAATCCTGCCCCGGCTGCTGGCCGCGCCCCAACTGGTCGTAGGCGGCGCGTTTTTCCGGGTCCGAGAGCACGGTGTGCGCCTCGTTCACCTCGCGCATGCGCAATTCGGCATCCGTCTCCTTGGAAACGTCCGGATGGTATTTGCGCGCCAGCTTGCGGAAAGCCTTCTTGATGTCGTCCGCCGTGGCATCGCGCGCCACGCCCAGCGTCTGGTAGTAGTCCTTGAATTGCATGCTGGTCCCTTATTTATCACATCGTGTGATGTTTTATTTGTAGCTGATGCCTCGAACCGGAACATTCAAGATGCAATTTACCTGCATTCAGGAGAATCCCCATGCAGGAAGGCGCGGGCTGCCTTGATGGCTTTCCGGCCTGCGAGGCAGGCGGATTGAGCCTGCCATTCAAATAACCTGTACGTTCTGGCAGAAACCTCTTGCTCAGATTTCGCGCAGTACGCGAAAACCCAGATTGTTGCAGAGCAGCACGATCACTTGCCGGATATCCCGCCACCTCATTCTCCTTGCAGAGGCAAATGATTGGAAATAGTTGGGCAAGGCAGGCGGGCGCTGTCATGTGCGTCTGATCAGTGTCAACGTGTCTGGAATGTCGATTGTGTCTCAGTCAATAAACTCGACTTCTGGCTGCAACTGGTCAAATCGCATGACAGCGAGGCCCTGCAGCGGCAGTTTTATCACGACGCTCGCCAACCTGCCGCCACAGGTCGGCAGTCCGCGCGTGCTGTTGACCACGCTTTCAGGCGAGGAACACACCCTGAGCCTGCTGATGGTGGAAGCGCTGCTGGTGGTGGAGGACGCCTATCCGGTGCTGCTCGGTCCGCAGACCCCGATCGACGGAATCGTGCGCGCCGCACAGGTCAAACAGGTGGACGCGGTATGCCTGTCCTTCAGCGTTGCCTATTCGCCGGCACTCGCTGCCCAGGGCCTGCGCGACCTGCGCCAGATGTTGCCTGTCGGCATTGAAATCTGGGCGGGCGGCTATGGCATCAAGCCGATCCGCAAGCCGGTCGAGGGCGTGTGCCTGGTCCCCGAGTTTCAGGATTTGTACGACTGCCTGGCCAGTTGGCGGTCCGAAATGGGCAACAATGCGGCTGACTGACGCTAGTGATCCGGCCTGCAAATATTATCAACGTCATACCGGCGAACGCCGGTATCCAGTGGCGCGCATTGCGCGCCCATTCGACTGGATTCCGGGTCCGTCACCCCGGACCTGATCCGGGGCCGGAATGACGAAGTTCATACTATTTCCTGGCCGTATCGATAGAATGTGGTCTGTTCTGTCCAACCTGGCGCAGGGGAAATCGTGATCATCCCCCGCCCCACACCGACATGCTTTATATCGATCTCTTCAAGTCTCTCGAACGCGCCCGCTGGAATCTGGAAACCGATATTCCATGGGACACGTTCGACGCCTGCAAACTCACCGACGAGCAGGCGCTGACGATCAAGATGAACGCCATCACCGAGTGGGCGGCATTGCCGGCAACGGAAATGTTCCTGCGCGACTTCGTTCACGACAGCGACTTCTCCGCTTTCATGTCGATCTGGTTTTACGAAGAGCAGAAGCACTCGCTGGTGCTGATGGAATACCTGCGCCGCTTCAAGCCCGAATTCGCACCCACCGAGGAAGAACTGCACGCGATCCGTTTCCCGTTCGACCCGGCGCCGCCGATGGAAACGCTGATGCTGCATTTCTGTGGTGAAGTGCGGCTCACCCAGTGGTACAAGTGCGCCGCGGCATGGCACACCGAACCGGTGATCAAGCACATCTACGAAACCATTTCCAGAGATGAGGGTCGTCACGGCGGCGCCTACCTGCAATACATGAAGCGCGCGCTGAAAGAGGGCGGGCAGGGTGTCGCCGCCGCGTTTGCCAAGATCGGTTTCCTCATGGCCTCCAGTCAGCGCTCCGACAAGGCCCTGCACCCCACCAACCTGCACGTCAACGTAAAGCTCTATCCGCAGGACACCGTCCAGTCGCGCCTGCCCAACCCGGAATGGCTGGAACACTGGCTCGACGAACAGATCCGTTTCGATGAAACCTGGGAAAACAAGGTGGTCGGTGGCATCCTGAGAAACCTGTCGAACCTGCTGGGGCAGACCTTCGAGAACGTGCGCGACCTCAACCGCTACCGCAAGCAGGCACTGGCTGCGGATTGACTCGGTAGCACATCAAAAGCCCAGCTCTGCGTGTTGGCCTTTCTCATGGCGTCTCGTTTTAATGCGTGGGAACAGCTGTGGCTTGGAGGATGGGGTTCAGCCAAAAGCGGTCCCTAAGAAATAGCTAGAAACCGAGGTCTGAAACCTGTTGTTCCCTGCAAGCCGATGGTGATAGTTCTGCAGAGTTGCAACGACGCCTTTGCCAAGATGAAGCCGGCCCTTGAAGCAAGACTGAGTTCGCTGCCGCACAGACGTCAGCAGTATGAAACTCTATAGGTATACAGTTGATACGGATTGCGGTGTTCTCTTTTCCTGCGCCGCATGCAACTGCGGTGATTGAAGAAGCCCGTGGAGTTTGGCTCACGTTGCCTGAATTCGCCGTTTGGCTTGGCATCGATTCAGTCTCGTGCGCCCATTGTCAAAGTGGCTTCTTGGTTTGATCGTTTTACGCTGGAGTAATACGGAAACATGATGGGCGGTGGCACGTGGGGCAGCGGTTGGATGGGTGGATACGGTGGGGCATCGGGTTCCGATCCTGCTTGTCATCGTGGTTGCCGGCCTGGTGGGATGGGCCATCGGGCGAATGGGCAAATGAACTAATTGACGACGAATGTCGTCGTGTACATGTAGCCTCGCGCTCACTTCAAGCCTGGGCTACCGGTAGTGATGGTAACTGTTAGAAACATGAATTTTTCCAATCCTGAAAGGAGCTTAGACATGACACACATGAACCTTCGCAAGACATTTAGTGCCGCCGCATTGATAGGCGCAACCCTTGTGGCAGCAAACGTAATGGCTGACCCGGCACAAGGACCTTACTACCAGGGCTACGGCATGGGCCCCGGCATGATGGGCGGCTACGGCATGGGCCCAGGCATGATGGGCGGCTACCGTTTCGGTGCAGCTCTGAATCTCACTGCAGAGCAACGCAGCCAGATCACCAAGATCCAGGACGACCTACGGCGGAAGCATTGGGAATTGATGGGCAAGATGCAGGACGAGCAAATACAGATGCGCGAGCTGTACGCCTCGGACAATCGCGATGACGCGGCGCTCAGTAATTGCTTCCGGAAGATGTCAGAACTGCGGCAAGAGATGTTTGACCAGTTGCTCAGCGCCCAGAAGCAGGTCGATGCCGTACTCACCAAGGAGCAGCGTGATATGTTGAAACGCCATTGACATTGGAAGTTAGAGATATTGATACCCTGGCCCTAGTCTGCTTCGAACCTCGGCATTCGGCTCAGTACTGCCTCCGAAATGGGTCGGGAGCGGGCAACCGCGACGTCTGGAAGCGAACATTCACCCAAATACCTGCCTTTGGGAAAGGCATCGGTCTGGGCACGGCCACGAGCTACCAGCCAGCGAGATTGCCGAGAAAGCCGGTTCGTATGCAGATGACAGAACCACAAGGTCTGAAGGCACGATTGTTCTACGTGCCTGTTTTCTGACCCAATGCCTTTGACACCGCATCGTCCACGCTCCAGTTGGTCATGGCCGATGCCGGTAGGTTGGGAATCGCCGCGCGGGCGAGCACGGCCCGGGCCGGATCATGCAGACGCGCGAGCAGCAGTTCGATCCCGCGTTCGCTGGCGAATCCGGCCAGTTCCATCAGGGACTCGATGCTGCTGCCGTCGAGATCGGACGAATCTTCCAAGCTGAGGATCAGGGTCTTCACCGCACCCAGGGTCTCGATCTGCTGCCGGACGATGGTCAGCATCTGCTCGACATTGGCGAAGAACAGCGGGGTCTCGGGCCGCATGATCAACACGCCGGGAATCTGCTTTGCCTCGGGGTGCGCCGCGATGTCGACGAAATCATGGCCCTGCCCCAGGCGTCCGAGCACCGACACCTTGTGCCGGGAAAGGTCGCGCAGGGTCATCAGCAAACTGGCGCCCACCGCCGCCAGCAAGCCATCCAGGATGCCGAGGAGCAACACGGCGGCGATCGCGAACAAGACGACCAGTCGGTCGCGATGCCAGTTGAAATAGACGTGAAGCGCGGCTGGATTCAGGGTGTGGCTGACGGCATAGATGACTATGGCAGCCAGCACCGGCGCCGGGGTGAGCGCCACATAAGGCAGCAGGGTGAGCACGACCGCCAGCACCGCCAGCGCGGCGATCCAGGCCGCCATCCGTGAGCGTGCGCCAGCGGCCTCGTTGGCCGAGGTGGCGGAGTATCCCGCACCGACCGGCATGCCGGCGAACAGGCCGGAGGTCAGGTTGGACAGACCCAGGGCAAGCAACTCTCGGTCGGCCGAAACGGAGTCGCCATGTTTGAGGGCGAAACTGCGCACACTGCCGTATGACTCCGCATACAGCACGAACAGAAGGGCGAAGGCCAGTTCGCCCAGTCGCAGCCATTCGTCCCGCGTAAGTTCGGGTACGCTCGGCGCCTTGAACTGGAGATCGATGTTTCCCACCAGCGTTACCCCATACTGATCCAGTCCCCAGACCGCCTGTGCGGTAATGCCCAGAACGATGGCCAGCAAGGAGGCCGGGATGCGTCGATAGGGTTTGAGCAGGAACAGCAATGCCAGCGCGGCTAACCCCACGCCGACGCCCGCCGGGTTCCAGCGACTGAATTGCTCGAAGAGATCGAGGCTGTAGCGCAGGATGTCATCGTGCTGCGCATGCACACCCAGGATATTGGGCAGTTGCCTGACGATGATGACCAGGGCCAGGCCAAAGGCGAAACCGCGCAGCACCGGCTTGGCGATGAACGCTGAGATGGCCCCCATGCGCGCAAACCCCGCCACCAGAAAGAAAACCCCGGTGAGCAGAACCAGGCCGGCGGCCAGGGCCAGTCTGAGGCTGGCATCGCCCCCCGCCAGAGAAGCGGTGGCGGCGGCCAGCACCGCAGCAGAGGACGACGTGGCCGATACGATGGCGAAGCGGCTGCGGCCCACCAGGCCATAGCAGGTCAGCCCTGCCAGCAAGGCGATCACGCCATACTCTGGCGGCAGCGCCGCGATGCTCGAATAAGCGACCGCCTCGGGCACCAGCAATCCAGCCACGGCAAGCCCCGCCACCAGATCGGGTAGCCAGGATGCAGCGGCGGGTCGGGTATTGGTCATGGTCATCGCGTGATAAAAGCTTTATCGGTTTTCTAGGGGAAGTGCCCGGGCAGTATCTACTTCCTGGAGCAAAATGCCACCTGATTGGCCTGCAGGGTGCGCCGCGCGCACCCTATATCGTTTATTGGTGCGCACGGCGCACCCTACGATCATGCTCGGCAGGATGCGAGGCTTGAGAACAAATTTCCCGTGCGTTTTTGAACGAAGTGAGGTGAACAAATGGACGTGGCGCTGACGATACGCAGGTTCAACAAAGGGCGGGACCCGGAGCGGCTTGCCATGAAGTACGCCAGGATGCGCGCGAGCCCTTTCGTCTTTCTGCGCGGCAGCTGCCACCTGTTCCACCAACGCCTGCCTGTCGAACGGGCTCTAGAAGGGGCGCCACGGGTCTGGGTCTGTGGCGATCTGCATCTGGAGAACTTCGGCAGCTACAAGGGCGACAATCGCCTCGCCTACTTCGACATGAACGATTTCGACGAGGCAGCTTTGGCACCCTGCACCTGGGATGTGCTTCGCTTCCTGACCAGTGTTCGACTCGGCATGCGTGAACTGAAGGTGCAAGCGTCCGGCATCGCTTCCTTGTGCCAGGTGTTTCTGGACAGCTATGCACGCGAACTCGCGACCGGCAAGGCGCGCTGGGTCGAGCGGGAGACCAGCGAAGGCCTGGTCAGGGAACTGCTCGGTGCCGTCCAGTCGCGACCCCGTCCCGCGTTTCTCGATACGCGCACCGAGCGCAAAGGCAAACGGCGAATGATCCGGATCGACAGCCGCAAAGCACTGCCGGCAAGTGACGCGCAGCGGCAACAGGTCACCGCCTTCATGGAGGCCTTCGCCGCCAGTCAGGACAACCCGGATTTCTTTCGCATCCTGGACGTGGCACGCAGGATCGCCGGCACCGGCAGTCTGGGCGTGGAGCACTATGTGATCCTGGTACGGGGACGGGGTTCTCCGGATGGCAGTTTCCTGCTCGATCTCAAACAAGCCTTGCCCTCATCCCTGACGCCCAGGCTGAAGGTCAGGCAACCCGAATGGAAGAGCGAGGCGCACCGTGTCGTGGCCGTCCAGCGCAGGGTGCAGGCGGTGTCCATGGCCTTTCTGCAGCCGGTCAGGATGGCCAAGAAACCCTATATCTTGCGCGCCCTGCAGCCGAGCGAGGATCGTGTCGCCCTGCAACACTGGCATGGCAAGCTCGCCCGACTGGAAGGTGTCATGGCAAGCATGGGCGCCGCCGTTGCCTGGGGCCATCTGCGTGCGGGCGGACGTGAGGGTTCGGCGATCGCGGACGAACTGATAGCGTTCGGCGCCAAATCCAGATGGAAAATCCAGATTGAGCAAATCGCGGAACATTGCGCGGAGCAGGCGCGGCGTGACTGGCTGACTTATGCGCAGGCCTATGACGATGGGTATTTCAGTGGGGAACAATCCAACGCTGACGTCGTATGAATACCCACTTTGCGGGCAACCGGACATTCGATGCGGTCTGCCTGACAGCCCGTTACGGGCCGTTCAGCGTCCAACCCGAACAACCGTCCCCTCACGGCGCGGATCGGCGGCACCGAGATGGGCGCCAGTCGCAAGGTCGATGACGATACCCTGCACCGAGCCGATCGTGTCCTTGCAGCCCTCGGTTCCTGCTTCACCGAGCCCCACATGACCCAGTTTTCGCAGAGCGTCCTGCGTGGTGATGCTGAAACGCGGCTGCATGAAATCCTGGCCGCCTTCGCAGCTCACAGGGCCTGCCGCCTGGGTCACGGATATACGGGGCGCATCGATGGCCTGCTGCAGGGTCATGCCATGGTCGATCAAATTGAGCGTGACGTTGAGTACGGAATTGATGATGGTCGCGCCGCCGGGTGAGCCGTAGGCCGCAACCGGCTTGCCGTCCTTGAACAATAGCGTGGGCGCCATGCTGGAGCGCGGGCGTTTGTAGGGTGCGACGTCGTTGGCGCCAGGATTGCCTGTAGCGGCATCGGCGCTGGGCACGAAGTTGAAATCGGTCAGCTCGTTGTTGAGCAGGAATCCATAACCCGGCACGGTGATGCCGGAGCCCCAGGTGTATTCGATCGTGCTGGTGACACTCACCACGTTGCCCCAGCGGTCAACGATGGAGAAGTGCGTGGTGTGGGGGCTTTCTTCAAGGATGCGCGATGGTTTCGGGCGCACGGCGGCGGATGTGTCCCAGGGCTTTAGATCGCCTGCCTGCGGCGTGTTCATGCGACGGCCGGACTGGATCAGGGCTGCGCGCGCCGTCAAGTAGTCGGCGTTCAGCAAGGCTCGTTGCGGCACCGGCACGGCATCGTCGTCGCCGATCCACACGGCGCGATCGGCAAAAGCCAGGCGCATCGCTTCGATCATCACGTGCAGGGTACTGGGGCTGCCGAAGCCATAACCCTGTGCTGCATCGCCGAGCGGGAAGCGCTCCAGCAGCTTCAGCATTTGCAGCATGGTGAGCCCGCCGGAAGAGGGTGGCGGCACGCCCGCCAGCGTCCAGCCGCGGTAGTGGCCGATCAAGGGCTGACGGATCGCCACCTGATACTGGCCCAGATCGGCCAGTGTCATGCGGCCTTGGCCTGCCGCACCGAGTTCGCTGCGTGCGCGCTGCTGGGCCTGGATGATCGCCCCTGCAATGGGGCCACGATAGAAAGCGTCCGGCCCCCTGGCGGCGATGAGCTTGAGGGTTCTGGCGAGATCGGGCTGCACCAGCCAGTCGCCCTCGGCCAGCGGCACGCCGCCGGGACGAAAGATCACCGCGGTCTCCGGTTGCAATTGGGTGCGGCCGTCGTCGTGGGCGATGTCGGCGGCGAGGAAGCGGTTGACGCGAAAGCCGTGCTCGGCGAGTTCGATGGCCGACGCCAGTGTGTCCGCGAGCTTCAGCGTGCCCCAGCGGCGCAGTGCGGTGTCGACGCCGCGCAGGGTGCCCGGCACGCCCACCGCGAGGCCGCTGGTCGACGCTTGCTGAAAAGGCATCGGCAAGCCATCGGGCGCGAACATGTCGGCGCTCGCCGCCGCCGGCGCGCGTTCGCGCGAATCGACGATGAAGGTTTCGTTGGCTTTGGCGAGGTGGATCAGCATGAAGCCGCCACCGCCGATGCCGGAAGACTGCGGCTCGACAACGTTGAGCGCGAACTGCACGGCGACGGCGGCATCGATCGCGTTGCCGCCCTGTGCCAGCATGCGCGCGCCGGCCGCAGCCGCAGCCGGATGCGACACCGCCACCACACCGTCGGGCGAGGCGCCCAGCACCGCAGAAGAAAACAGACAGAGGGCGAGCCAGCGGACAAGGGGCGCGAGTACGTTCATGGGAACCGGCAGGAATGGAGGCAGGCAGAGCCTGCACCGGTTTGGCCGCACGCGTCAATGCGCGCGGGGCGGGTGGCCTGAGGCTTCAGCCCGGTTTGCCGTCGGCCCGCGGGCGCAGCAGCATGGGGGCATACATTACGACGAAGAGGCCGAACGCGGCCATCCACACCACTCCGGCCGCGGCCATGATCTGCGAATAAACCCCTGGAAACAGCAACGGCAACGCAACGCGAATCAGTGCGGAGATATTGATCGCTATGAAAGCCCGCGTCATGACCGGGGCAGGTTCCAGCATTCGACCGGTGTGCCCGAGTGACACGCGCGCCATCATGCCCAGGGTCAGCACGCCGATTCCGCCGGCGGTGAAGGCGTGCAGCGCGCTGACCGCCGTTGCGGTGATGCCTGCCGCCGACAATGCAAGCAGCGCGAAGCCGATGGCGATCCAGGCATAGCCCAGATGCAGGATCCACAGTAGCGGCACCGACCAGTATTTGCTTGTATACCAGCCGGCCAGCCGGATGACATGCACCGCTGCAGCGATGGCGGCAAGCGTCGCTGTGACGAGCGAGTCGGGCGCGATCAGCGCAGCGAGCAGTGCGCCCAGGGTGGCAGGCGGCACCAGCCGTTCGATGATTTTCCAGTGCTGCGCGCGGGTGCGCAGCTTGTTGTCGGTGAAGCTGGGAATGACGCGCCCGCCCATCACGACGATCATCGTCACCACCACATAGATAGCGAGATGCAGGCCCAGACTGGCGGTGTCGGAAGTCCAGCCAAGGGCATCGCCGTGCACCAGTATATTGGCTGCGGTCAGTGCCAGCAGCATGATGGGGAAGGGATAGTTGTGCAGCTGCTTTGCCTTGAGGATGGGCAGGGCGAGTACCAGCGCCAGCACCGGCAGGAAGGACAGGTCGATCAGTGCGACCAGCCCCGCCGGCAGGCCCGGAACCAGAAAGCCCAGCCGCCCCGCCAGCCACAGCAGGAACAGCGCGGCGAGCGGCGCGCCCGACGGCGTGCGGATGCCGGTCCAGTTCTGTGCGGCGGTGAGCAGGAAGCCGGCGATCACCGCCACGGTGAAGCCGAACAGCATTTCATGGCCGTGCCAGACCAGCGGAGGCATCTCGCCGATATCGAACTTTCCGCGCAGCACGAGCAGCCACAGTGCCATCAGCAGCACGGCATAAATTCCGGCGGCCAGGAAAAACGGGCGGAAGCCTAGGGCGAATGGCGCCAGGCCGCCGGGAGGCGCATGCTTGCCGGGAGACTCGATGCTATGGAGGGACGTGCCCATAATTTGACCGAAAAATGAATAAGGAGCCGGGCATGCCCGACTCCTCGATGGCAAGCGATCAAGCTGCAGTCGGTTCGGCGTGGACCAGCGCCGGCCGCCTTTCGCCGCGGCCGATGGTCAGCATATCCCACACCAGCAGCACGAAGCCGACAGCGAACATCCAGCCGAAGATCTGGCGCCACCACATGCCCTGCACGAACCAGGGATGCGCCTGGGCAATGAAGTAGCCGACCCAGGACGAGCCTTCGATGGCGCGCTCGATCTGCGACTGTTCGTAGCCCGAGATCAGCATCGCCATCACCATGCCGATCATCCCCAGGTTGAGCAGCAGCATCGCCCATTTCCATCGCCACGCACCGGCCAG
>Ga0326726_10002640_pt1 | contig 16419 bp, 15 predicted proteins | sample MHFenrmetagenome_2_FD_207603 | JGI IMG/M metagenome (GOLD analysis project Ga0326726, IMG submission 207603) | Lab enriched peat soil microbial communities from Michigan Hollow, Ithaca, NY, United States - MHF15MN | ecosystem: Environmental > Terrestrial > Soil > Wetlands > Peat | place: USA... | reverse complement strand
ATCTTTTTTGGTTTAGGCGTGTCTATCCGTTTTCAAAAAAACTCAGTGAATCAGAAATATAATTTTTTAGATAGATTTAGAATTGGCTGCAATAAAAACGGTTACTGAATTTAAAGTATCTCCGGTATAAAATAGACGATATCGTCTATTTGAAAAACATTGGCAAAGATCATGGCCAAACGGTCAATACCCAGGGCAATGCCTGCACTGGGTGGTAAGCTCCTTAGTGAATTTAAAAATTTATCCGGCATGGAATATTGCGTCCAATTCTTTTGAGCGCGCAGTTGCAAGGCTTGTTCAAAGCGCCGCCGCTGTTCTTCGGCATCATTCAATTCGGAAAACCCATTGGCGATCTCCATGCCGCCGATATAGAGCTCAAAACGCTCGCCTATAGACGGATCACCTTTCTTTAATTTAGCCATAGACGCCAACTTTGCCGGGTAGTCATAAAGGAATGTAGGTCTACCGATACCCAGTCGAGGTTCGATATAATCAACCAAGGTTTCATCAAATTTATCGGCAACTAGAGCTTCTTCCAAGGTAACCGGCGCGTATTTTTCAAAAACTTCCCGCACGGTTATTCTTTCCCAGGGCGGTGTCAAATTTATTTTTTTATTACGAAAGGAACAATGCCCAACGATGTCCATATTATTCGCAACCGAAAAGATCATCTTTTCGCATTGTGACATTAGTTGCAAGTAATCGAATTTTACAACATACCATTCCAGCATAGTGAATTCCGGCAGGTGCAGATTGCCTCTTTCGCCCGCGCGAAAACATTTGCTGATTTGAAAGATAAGCGGAAAACCGGCAGCCAGAAGCCTTTTCATACAAAGTTCGGGGGAAGTTTGTAAAAACCAATCGCCTGAAGGAAATGCTTCAATATGTTCTTCCGGTGCTGGTGATGGAATTCTTAGCGGAGTTTCTACTTCTAAAAAGCCATGCTCAATAAAAAAAAGACGGATATTTTGGATTAGTCTGGTGCGCAGGTGCAACGCTTCTTTTTTTCGCGCCAGATTAAAATTATCATCGAGATTGAATTCACTCAAGAATATTATCCTAAAAATGAATTAGTAAAAAAATATTTAAATTTATTAATTTTGACGGCTTTTCCAAAATGTCTTAGAGGCAAGGCGCGCAAAGCATGAGGAGCGAGACGTATTTTTTACATACGCCGCAATGACGAAGGCTGAAGCGCAGCGCAGCATATGAGCATTTTGAAAAGCTGTCAGCCTTTGACGCGGGTCAGATATTCCCCGGTACGTGTGTCAATCCGGATTTTTTCGCCCTCGCCAACAAAGGTCGGTACCTGAATCGTATATCCGGTCTGGACTTTAACCGGTTTGGTGGCGCCGGATACCGTATCACCCTTGGCCCAGGGTTCGGCTTCGGTAACAACCAAATCAACGAAGTTGGGCAGGCTTATTCCGATAGGACGATCTTCAAAGAGCAAAATTTCCGCTTCGATATTATCAATTAAGAAGTTTTTGGCATCACCGATTTGACTTTCCGTTAAATAAATTTGCTCGAAATTTTCATTATCCATGAAGCAGTATTTATCTCCTTCCTTATATAAATACTGCATCTTCTTTTCGCGCAAGTCGGCCGATTCAAAGGTATCTACCGAACGGAAAGAACGTTCAAACTGGCTTCCGGTAATCATGTTTTTGAGTTTGGTGCGGTATAGAGCCTGTCCTTTGCCCGGTTTGACAAAATTGAATTCGGTGATGACATATGGCTCGTTATCGATTTTCAGCCGTAATCCTTTCCTTAAATCGCTCGCGGTGTACATAAGATTTTCTCCCTATTTCCTAAATTTCATGATTTTATGTGATTAATTTTTCGTTCTTACTAATCTATTTATATAAACTTGTCAAAATAATGTTGATGTGTTTGTAAATCACTATTTAATGTTTCCGACATTACGTTGAGAGGCATCTTTCCTGTGCTTCCTGGTAAATCAAGAACATATTGAGGCAGACTTAGCCCGGAGCACTGACTCCATATTTTTTCCATCATCGTTATTCCTGATTTTAAATCGGTATGGAAGTGTTCGCATCCTTTGACAGGGTCACAGTGGAAAAGATAATAAGGACGAACAGATATCTTTTGCAAGCCATAAAGTAAGTTGCGCATTACATCCGGTGAGTCATTGACGCCATGGAGTAAAACGGACTGGTTGGAAACAGGAATTCCTGATTCCTGGATCATATTGCAGGCGCGTTTGGATTCGGGGGTGATTTCAGCCGGATGATTAAATTGCGTGTTAAACCATAAGGGCCGGTAGCGTTTGAGCATCCGGCAGAATTCTTTGGTTATACGCATAGGCATGACAACGGGGGCGCGACTGCCGATACGTAAAACTTCAATGTGCGGTATAGCTTTCAGCGAGGCCAGTAGAGTTTCTATCGTTTGATCATCAAAAATAAGCGGATCACCGCCGGAGATGATAATTTCTCTGATTTGCCGCGATTCAGAAATGTAGGGGATAATTTTTTTTAGTCGTGTTTTTAAACTAATGCGTGCTGATTGTGGCCAAAAACGCTTGCGGTTGCAATGCCGGCAATAAGTAAGACAAACTTCAGTAACAATAGCAAGGCAGCGATCAGGATAGCGGTGTATTAGTTTGGGTACCGGCATATGGATGTCTTCTTCCAGCGGATCGTCCAGATAGTCCTTATAACAAGAAATTTCCCGCAAATCCGGAATGCACTGGACGCGGACAGGATCGTTTTCGTCATCAATTTGAATAAGTGATAAATAATATGGGGTGATTGCCATTGGATAAACAGCTGTTACGGCGTTTAACTTTTCCGTCCGCAGCGCTGCCCCGCCTGAAAAATGATCTAATTGTGCCACCTTGGTAATGCGATTTTTGAATTGCCAGCGCCAGTCTTGCCAATCTCTAACCGTGGCATTTTTAAAAAAGGACAAAATATTTTTATTTTTGTTTATATTCATATATACAATTTAATGGAAAGCAAATTAAGGCGTTCCTACTACCATAATTTTAACTAGTTGCAAAGGAAATCAATCCCGCGACTTGGAATTACCCTGCTCCGTCCGGGAGAGGAAAGCACCGTGACCCGCGGGAGGTCGCGTTGTTTTAGGGAGACTCCGGCTCCTGCTGGAGGGGGCTCCACTTATCTTTGGACGGCTTAAAATTTGCAGGAAATCAATTCACAGCCGTGATATATTGAAATAAAGGCTAAAATGGAGAGTTAAATTGATGTCTCTACAGCAGCGCAAAGAAAGAGTGGCGATATTATCAGTTGTTTCCAATTCTTTTTTAGTTTTATTTAAAGTAATTGTCGGTGTTTTAATTGGTTCTGTTTCGATAATATCCGAAGCGATTCATTCGGGTATGGATTTGTTGGCCGCAATTATCGCCATGTTTTCCGTGAAAACATCCAGCATTCCCGCTGATGAGCGGCACCCCTTTGGCCACGGAAAAATAGAAAATATATCTGGTTTCGTGGAAGCAGCGCTTATTTTTGTTGCCGCGTTTTGGATTATTTTTGAAGCAATAAAAAAAATAAGTTCTTCACAAACACTTGATGCACCGGAATGGGGTGTTGTTGTCATGCTCTTTTCCGCTGTCGTCAATTTTATTGTTTCCCGAAAACTATTCCAAGTAGGCAAGGAAGCTGATTCAATTGCCCTCCAGGCTGACGCCTGGCATTTACGGACGGATGTATATACTTCCGTGGGCGTTATGGTCAGCCTTGGGTTGATTTGGATCGGTCATAGTCTTTTTCCTGATCCGAAGATACACTGGCTTGATCCGATCGCCGCTATATTCGTTGCAGTTATTATCTTGCGAGCGGCTTATGGATTAACCATAAACTCCATTCGTGATTTAATGGATGTTAAATTGCCGCAGGAAGAAGAGGAGTGGATACGCGATGTGATTGTAAGCTGTCAGCCATCCCTGCACGGATTTCATCAGTTAAGAACACGCAAAGCAGGACATTTTCGCTTTATAGAATTTCATATTAAAGTTAATCCGCAAATGTCAGTGGTTGATTCCCACAGCATTACTAAAGGATTAAAATTAAGAATTAGACAAAGATTTCCTGATTCCGTTATTACTATTCATATTGAACCATGCGACGGTGAATGCTCAGACGCTTGTATTGCCGGTTGTTTATTAGCTGAAGAGAAAAGGCCAAGACTTGTATAGAGTTTCTAAGTATATGTGAATACGGCCGGCTTAGAGATAATATTATATCCACACAGCGGTAAGTTAACCTGAGATTGATAATCTTGCGGGTAAAGCAAAATAAATTATGATATAATTTTAACTATGGCATATCAGATATTACTATCCAGATATTATGAACAATTATCATCTTGAATACCAGAACAATCTAGGTTAGTTTTTTCCGATTATGGGCGTAGTATATAAATTTGATTTATGCAGGAAAGGATAATGACCATGAAGCTTGCCAAAAAAATCGTGTTGCTTACTTTTTCTTTGTTGCTGATTATCATTGTGGGAGGAGATTCGGACGGCCAGGAAAGGGGCAGCAGAGAATTAGTGATTCTCTTTACTCATGATTTACATTCGTATTTATTGCCCCATAAGGTTTTGACTCCGGACGGACAACAAGAACAGCAGGGGGGATACGCTAAGCTAGCTTATGTAATTAAAGAACAGCGGACATATCATCAGAATAAAACGTTGCGTGTCGATGCCGGCGATTTTTCCATGGGTACGCTTTTTCACACTTCATTTCTGAAAGAGGCCTCTGAACTCCGGCTCATGGGTAAAATGGGTTACGATGTAGCAACTTTCGGTAACCACGATTTCGATTTTCACGCGGAGGGTTTGGCTAAAATGCTTCAGACTGCCCGTTCTAAAAGCCAGCAGTTGCCCGCTTTAGTCGCTTCCAATGTTATTTTTAGTAAGAATGATCCCGGAGATGCGGCATTGAAACAAGCCTTTAAGGACTATCCGGTAAAAGATTATATGGTTTTTGAAAGAAATGGTATCCGTATTGGAGTATTCGGCATTATGGGCAAGGATGCGGGTGATGATACGCCCTTTGCCAAGCCTGTCAAATTTGGCGATCCGATTTGGGCGAGCAAGAAGATGGTAGATGCATTAAAAGACAAAGAAAATGTTGATATGATTATCTGCCTTTCCCACTCCGGTACATCTCCGGTAAGAAAAAAATCGGAAGATGAAGAATTGGCGCGAAAAGTGCCGCAAATCGATATTATTATTAGCGGCCATACGCACACTATTTTACCCAAACCGCTAAAAGTTGGCCGGACAATTATCGTTTCCAGCGGCTGTTACGGCGAGTATCTGGGTATTTTGAAAGTTTTTTACACCAGAGGAAAGGATATCAAGGTCGCCTCCTATGATTTAAGAAATATTACCACCGGTATTCCAGACGATAGAATTGTTTCGGAAGAAGTTGAAGACTATAAAAATATTGTTAGCCGGAATTTTCTTTCTCAATATCATTTGAGTTTTGATCAGGTGATTGCCGAAAGCGATTTTAATATGGATTCGCTGGCGTCTGCTTATGCTAACCCCAGAGAGATGGGATTGGGAAACATGATTGCCGATGCTTACCGCTATGCCGTACAAAAAGCCGAAGGGAATAATTATGAATATGTTCATGTTGCATTGGAACCGCTGGGACTGATCAGAGATTCTTTGCAGAAGGGGAAAATTACGACTGCGGATGTTTTTCAGGTTCTATCACTGGGTATTGGCAGGGATGGAGTTGCCGGTTATCCGTTGTTGGCTTTTTATGTCAGCGGCAAGGAACTGAAGGATATTCTGGAAATTGAGGCATCAGTGGCGCCTTTTAAAAAAGAAGACGCTCATCTGCAGGTTTCGGGGGTAAAGTTCGCCTTCAATCCCCATCGAATTTTGTTCGACAGGGTAACGCAAGTTTCCGTGCAGGATGAGAAGGGCGAATATAAGCCTTTTGATTTTAAGAAACTGTATCGTGTCTGTTCTAACCTCTATGCGGCGGAAATGATAAATTATGTAAGCAGAGTCACCTATGGGCTCCTCGGTGTAAAACCAAAGGATAAGAAAGGACGCACTTTGCCGGATTTAGGAAAGGCGATTATCTATACCGATAAAGGTTCTTCCAAACCACGGGAATTAAAAGAGTGGATAGCCCTCACGCAGTATATGCGGTCCTTTACGGACACGAATAGAAATAGAATCCCCAATATCCCGGAAAAATATCGCGCACCGGAAGGCCGTTATCAGGCGGAACCTTCAACGGATTTGAAAAAGATATTTGCCAACGGCAACGCTATCACTTATGGAGCTCCAATTATCGGGTTTATTCTCCTGTGCGCTTTGATTTTCTTAATCGTGTTTGTTATTAAAAAAGTTAGACCATTATTAGTCAAGATTAAATAAAAACATTGCTCTCCCAGCGCAATTTTGAGGTAATAAAACTACGGAAAAACAAATGCCTTCTTTATTTATCGGTCACGGCTCACCGATGAATATCATCTTGAAAAATGATTTTACCAAACACCTGAGTGAACTGGGGAAGAAACTCCCTAAACCGGAAGCCATCATGGTTATATCCGCGCATTGGCTGACCAGAGGCACTTTTGTTACCTGTAAGGAGAGGCCGCAACAGATTTATGATTTCTATGGCTTCCCCGCAGAGTTGTATGATTTTAAATATGACTGTGTTGGTTCGCCAAAGCATGCGGCTATGACAAAAAAAACGGTCAAAAGCATAGAAATAAAATGTTTTGATGAGTGGGGCTTGGATCACGCTTCCTGGGCAGTGTTAAAACATATCAATCCGAAAGCCGACATGCCTGTGTATGAAATGAGTCTTGATATGACTAAAGATGTGGCCTTTCATTACAATCTGGGACGGGAGCTGGCGGATTTGAGAAATGAAGGTATATTGATTATCGGTAGCGGAAACATGGTCCATAATTTGAGTTTGATGGATTACGATACCGATGCCCGATCGGATGATTGGGTTGTAGAAATTGATGAAAAAATCAAAGACTGTCTGTTAGAAAAAAACCATGCTGACCTGATTAATTATCAAAAACTGGATACAAGAATAAAAAAGGCCATCCCTACCTTAGATCATTATTTACCAATGCTCTATATCCTTGGCATGCAACAAAAAAATGATAAGCTTAGATTCATCCATGAAGGGTATCAAAATAATACCATTTCGATGAGATGTTTTGTTCTGGAATAAAAAGTAGTCAATAAGCTATTTACTGATTGGCTGTTTATTCATTTTTAATTCCCTGTTGCCGGTACTTGGATTAAAGAACTTTATCAAATCAGGGGCAGATTCCACTGTTGATTACATCTACAACTGTTCAGAAGTGGGCAGTTGTCAGAATTGAGGCTTACGGATGGAAAGAGAGTAACATGTGCTTCAGCCGCATTACGGAGCGACATCGGCTGGACGCGTGGGTTAGCCCGTGTAAGTGGAGTATTTGATTGAATTTTTGCTGCCACTTTTTACTGAATACATCAAATCATCGACCATTCTAATTACTTCGTCTGTTGCATGCGACGCGTCAATGCATGTCAATACACCAATGCTAAATGTCACTTTCCAATTGCTTTGTTGCATTCCTGCTAAAATGGCGCATTGAAGTTTAGAAAGGACAACTTGCGCGGATTCCTGGTTGGTTTCTGGCAATAGCAATGCAAATTCATCGCCGCCAAGCCGTGCAACCACATCTGTTTTCCGCAAATGCTTTCTGGCCTGATTGACCACAGCGCGGAGAACTTGGTCACCTGTGGTATGTCCGAACTCGTCATTCACGGTCTTGAAGTTATCAATGTCAATATAGGCTATAGTAAACGGATTTTTATATCTCTGGGAGCGGTTAATCTCCGTCTGCAACAAATCAAAGAAGAAACGTGAATTCACCGCACCTGTCAAATAGTCTGTACGGGCTAATTCCCTTTCATGTTCCAGTGCTCTTTTTAATGCCGACAACAGGAGCGCAATTATGACAAAAAAACCGAATCCCATGAGGGGATTCCAAGCATAGATGACAGGATGCGAGTATAAACGCCCTACCGCCAAATCCGAATTAAGCCAGACTACGGCACTGACAAGAGACGCCACGATTCCGAGTCGTCGGCCTGCAAGCCAAGTGACTAGAGAAATAGGAATCAAATAGAACAACGAAAATGCGAATTCATAACCCGTCAGGAAGTCAAGGATGCCTACTCCACCGATGAGCGCAAATCCTACTACTATCCAAAAGAGCTTAATTCGTTTCTCAAGACTTACTAGAAAGTTCAAAATTCACCACCTTTTTCCTACTGGCTCACAAGTTGGAAGAATCGGGTTAATAAAGAACTCAAAAGCGGCAACAGTTATTTTTATACTTATTCCATGAAATACCAAACAAATATCTATGTCAAGCGAAATGAATTAAGAAAATACTCTGAAAAACGTAGGAAACAACTTACTAATTCGGCATATTGATAAACGGACACGATCTATACGGAATCGGCATAATTTACAGATAAAAAGTATCTAATTTAGAAACTGATGACATCTGTTGATTTCCAGAAGAAACGTTGCGTCTACGAAAGACTTGAGAAATCTCTCTTTTTCGCCATGTCTTATTCCATACACACATCTTCTTCAGTCATTTATTTGTCCTAACGATTACTGCTTGAAAAATTGCATACTTATATAATTCAGTTAAGAGAAGAGTGCAGGAAGCAATATTTAAATTTAATTCAAATGCTTACTTTAAGCCTGTGTCTTATCTCCCCTTATAGAGGAACCTCTCAAAAAAACGGTTATAGGCTGTCCAGTCGGAATCGGTATTGGTGGAATCGGCGATGAATGTCTCAAAGGCGTTGAGTTTAGCGTCAAGATCGTCAATGTAGTGGACGACCAATGCTTCCATGGTTTTCGGGCGTTTGGGGGAACCGAACTCAAATTCTCCGTGATGGCTTAAAAGTATATGACGCAGTTCCAAAGATAATTGCGGGGGAAAATCAGGGATAGCGTCTATTTTTTTGTCGAGCATTTCCACGCCCATAACGATGTGACCGATCAGTCTTCCTTCATCGCTGTAATCAATAAGCTGGTTATAGGAAAATTCATATATTTTGCCGATGTCATGAAGAATCCCTCCGGCAATAAGCATATCTTTATTGAGATTTGGGTAATGTTCGGCCACTTTTTTCAGCAGACGCACAACCGATAGTGTGTGCTCCAATAGGCCGCCTAAATATATATGATGAAATCCTTTAGCCGCGGGCGCCCTTTTGAAAAGATCGGCAATTTTTTCGTCCTGAAAAAAGGCGTTAAGCAGTTCTTGCAAATGATTGTTCTGGATTTTGCCGATATAGGTTAATATTTCGGTTAACATGCCGTTAACATCGGCTTTAGCAACAGGTAAATAATCAGTCGGTTCGATTTCTTCCCACGTGCTTTTTTTAATATTGACGATTGATATCTGGATTAAGTTTTTATAACTGGCAGCTTTTCCTTCAATAAAAATTATATCGCCTTTTTTAAATAGCCGATCGAATTCGATGGCGTTATCCCAGACCTTGCTTTCGATTTCACCTGTTTTATCCTTCAAGCGCACGGTTAGATAGGGAGAACCTTTTTGGGAAAAGGCCATGTTTTTTTCCGTAACCAAAAAGGTGGAAGCAACCTTATCCCCTTGTTTGATGTCTTTGAGATAAATTTCTTTAGTCTTCAAATTTTTACCCGCCTTTCCTGAGAATAAATGTTCATTCTGCCGCCTCGAACATAACCTATTAGCGTAATATTGGCCTTTTGCAAAAGCTCGATTGCTTTTGTCGTGGGTGCTGAATGAGAGACGATCACCGGTATACCTAGATTCCAGACTTTATAGACTATTTCGGAGGAAATTCTTCCCGTAGTTAATATAATGGCATTGGAGAGATTAATATTCTGCAAAAGAGCATAGCCGCCCAACATGTCAATGGTATTATGCCGGCCTAAATCCTCCCGCAAAGCAACAATCTTTCCCTGCTGCGCCAGCGCGGAACAATGGGTACCGTGGGTTTCATTGTGCAATAAAGATTTTTCCAAAAGTTCTTCCATCAATTCGAGCGCGACTTGGGCTTTTATATTAAATTCCACAGACGCTTTCAACGGCAAAAGCAAATCGGTGTTAACACTCTTACCACGCGCGCCGCTGGAAGCAATATTTTTAACGAATGTCTCAGAAAAATCTTTTCTGTTTTTCAAAATAACATTTATACTATTTTCCTGGGCTTCGACTTCAATTTTTGCAATTTCGTCAAGACCCGCTATAATTCTTTCTGATTTTAAAAAACCTATAGCTAGTTCATCGAGGTAATTTCCGGCGCAGGCAACGTTAGCCAGTGGTTTGCCGTTGAGATTGATGCATAAGGCCACTTCCCGAATTACTTTGGCTGAAGACTCGACAATGGATTTAACGTCAGCAGATAATATTTTTGATCTTTTTATCGACTGGTCAAAATTGCTCATGCTTTTTCCCTAAGAATGCGGTGGTCGCCCACTCTAACTGTAAGCTTACTCATGTCAAAGTACTCCATCAATGGGATTATGTATTTGCGGGAAAGGCCGGTTAGGTCTTTAAAGCTGGCTGGTGTAGCTTGGCCGTCTTTTATGAGTAGAGCCTTGTAATCTCCGCGCAGTTTCTCTAAGGCTTCGCGGGCAAAGCATAATTCTTCATTTATTTTGATTAAATCGCCGTCTTTAAGCATTAAATTAATAAGATTTTGTGCTTTTGCTTTCTGGTCTTTAAAATAGCCTGCGACATCGGTGAGGGAAGGCGGGGCAAGACCGGCTTCATTATAAATCTTGCCGATGGTCTGGCGCATAGAGTCGAGTTCGCCTGCCAATTGTACCTGATGCCCCGATAAGCGAACATTATTTTTGTCGCTGACTATAGTTCCTTTTTTGTTCAGAGAACTCATCGCCATGTTGAAGAGCTTTGATGAAATAAAATGTCCCAGCGAAGCTTTGAGCTGTTCTTTGGATATGCCTTCCTGCAAAGGATTTTTCTTGTGATACGCGGTAAGATTTTTGGTAATAATCTCTTCGAGTTGATTGGCAAAGTAGCCGGAAATAACAGTTGTATCATCACTATCCAGAAGAAACGCTTTTTTGCCGGAGAACAAATTTTCCAGCGCTTCCCTGATTTTCTTGGCGGTGATACCCAGACGAAAGGCCATGCCGCGTAAATTGATGCCTGTAAAGCCAGCCCGTTCAAGAATCACAGAAATTTTCTCCGGCAGTGTTCCATTTTGTAATAAATTCAACTCATCGATGATCTTGCTGTTGAGTCTTTTATGTTTTGCCGGAAGCGGATCGATTATTTGCCCGCCACCAATAGTTGTAATTGGCGAGTAGCTGCGCAGGACGAAACGGTCACCGGCTACGACAACATCTTTATTGGTTAAAACCAGTTGAGCAAAGGCATTTTGACCGGGGGCAATTTCATCTTTATCCAATAAGATTAATCGGGCAATAATTTCGCTTGTACCGGTGTGCAGGCGGACAAGAGTTCTATTTTTGAGATTTTTGGAATTAGAGGGGAGGAATTCGACAAAAATATCCAGGCGCTGTGACGGCCGGATAGTTTCTGGCCGCACGAGAACGTCGCCACGTTTAATAGCGGATTTTTCAATTCCCTGAAGGTTAATGGCTGTGCGTTGACCGACCCAGGCTTCTTCTACAGGTTGACTATGCACTTGGATGCCCCTGATGCGGGTGGTAATTTCTTCGGGAAGTATTTGAATATCTTCGCCGGATTTTATACGGTCTGATACCAGCGTGCCGGTGACGACTGTGCCGAATCCTTTCATCGTGAATACACGGTCTACTGGTAGACGGAAAATACCGGAGTCTGCTTTTTCAGGGATGTTATTGATCGCAGCTTCCAGTGCCGCTATAAGATTGGCCAACCCTTCTTTTTTGGCAGCGGAGACGGGCACAATGGGTGCGCCTTCCAAAAAACTTCCCCGGAGAAATTCGCTAATCTCGGATTGGACCAACTCCAACCAGTCTTTTTCCACAAGATCAGTTTTAGTCAGGGCAATGATACCTTTGGATATTCCCAAAAGTGAGCAGATATGCAAATGCTCTTTCGTCTGCGGCATTATGCCTTCGTCTGCGGCGATGACCATCAAGACTAAATCAATGCCCGCTGCGCCCGAAACCATATTTTTAATGAATTTTTCATGGCCGGGAACATCCACAATGCCGAGGATTTGCCCGGAAGGGAGGAGAAGTGAGGCAAACCCCAACTCGATAGTGATTCCCCGTTCCTTTTCCTCTTTCAAGCGGTCGGTATCAATACCAGTAAGCGCTTTAATTAACGCAGTTTTTCCGTGGTCGACATGACCCGCTGTGCCAAGAACAAAGTGCTTCATGTTTTTTGCCCGCTTAAATTTGATAGAATGATGTTGAGAAATAACAAACTCCTCATTTTTTCACAACATTATATTTAATATCAATTTTTTTGATGAATAAAAAAGTGTACTAATCCCTGAAAATCATCCAATGATTTAATTGTTGAAAATGCAAGGGAGAATTGTTAGAAACTAAAACAAGAGGTGCCCATCTGCGATTACTTGGTCTGGATTATGGTGAAAAAAGAATTGGCGTAGCCATATGTGATGAATTGGGTCTTACCGCTCAAGGGTTGCCGACAATACTAAGAAAGAATAAAGGACACGATTTGAGGATGTTAGAGAGTCTAATCAAAGACTATAAAGTGGAGAAAATTATAATAGGCTACCCGGTAAGAATTGATGGCTCAGAAGGCATTCAATGCGAAAAAGTCAATAGATTTACCGCTCTGCTGGATACAACTTTTTCTCTTCCCGTTGTTAAATGGCAAGAAACGTTATCCACCAAAGAAGCCGAAGAAATACTGATTAATTCCGGCATTCGCTGGAAAAAAAGAAAAGATAAGGTGGATAAACTGGCCGCTTGCCTCATTCTTCAGGGTTATCTAGATTCTGTAACAAAATAATTTTGAAAATTAATTCCATGAAAAAAATGAAAGAATTAAAGAGAAAAAATATTTCTAAAAAACCTCGTAAAACACTCCATCCGGCGCATAAGGGTAAACGAAAAACGGGGATAAAAAAGAAACAGTTTACTACATTTAAATTTTTTGAATTGCCCCGTATTGTCTGGCGTGTACTTAAATATGTCATCCTATTTTTTGCCGCAGTTTTTATTTTCTTTTGTGTTTTGCTGATAAGTTATTCGGTTACTTCCATTGATAAAAAAAATATAACTGTTTTGGTCGATATACCAACAGGCTCCAGCTTTCTAAAAGTTACGGAAATTCTTAATGGCGCGGGATTGGTCAATAGCCGCTTTTTCTTTTATAGCTTGGCTATAACGAAAAGAGCCACGCGTAACATCCGCGCCGGTGAATATGAATTCAACACTTCCCTTACTCCCGCGGCAGTAATTGACAAACTAATCCGTGGAGAAATTAAAACTTATCTGGTAACTATCCCCGAAGATTTTTCTATGAAGGAAATTACTGCACGTTTGGAGTATTTTAAGCTGATTGATAATGAAACTTTTTTTGAGCTGGCTCAGGATGAAAGTTTTTTAGTATCTTTGGGTATTATGTCCGATTCTATAGAAGGTTATCTGTTCCCGGATACTTATATTTTTAACCGCTCGATGAGCACGCGCCAGATAATGAAAATAATGGTCAGTCAATTTTGGAAAAAAGTTACACCCGAAATGGTTAAGAGAGCGGAAGAACTGGGGTTTAACATTAATCAGTTTGTTACCTTTGCCTCTATTGTTGGAAAAGAATCGGGTGCTGATACGGAAAAACCTCTGATTTCAGCCGTATTTCACAATAGGCTCAAAAAGAAAATGCGCCTACAAAGCGATCCAACAGCAGTTTATGATTTGGATAATTTTGAAGGCAAAGTTCTGCGGAGGCATTTAAAAAGAAATTCACCATATAACACTTATATTATCAAAGGCTTGCCGCCTGGTCCTATTGCCAATCCCGGATTGACTTCTTTAAATGCCGCGCTGTATCCTGCTCCCGTAAAATATCTTTACTTTGTTTCGAAAAAAGACGGCACGCACTTTTTTTCAGATTCTTTGGATATGCACAATCAGGCGATCAATCGTTATCGCGTCATAAAATAGTAAAGCAATATAATAACTTAAAACAATTAGGGTGAACAAAAGTTATAATTATTATGTAATTAAAAAAATTAGAAATATATTTTAGGTATTTTATTTGCGGTTTTAGTTTGTCATTTTGTCAGTTCAAAATTGTTTCTGTTCCGCTTCCCCTATTTTCCTAGTGATTTTAAGTTTTTTAATCAAAAAAAGTTAAATTTTTTTCTTGACAAAGGCATTTTCCGCCTTTATAGTTGGCCACGTGGAGTAAAGTGGCTTATTGTGGAGGTTAGTAGTGTCTGTCTTTCGTGGCCAATATCATCATAATATTGATGAAAAGGGAAGAATCATTTTTCCGTCCAAGTTCCGGGAAGTCTTTGGGGAAAAATATGACAACCGCATGGTTATCACCAACTGGGACGGCTATTTGATGGTTTTTCCATATGATGAATGGCGCATCATTGAGGAAAAAGTATCTCATCAGTCTATTTTACGCAAAGAAGTGAGAGCGTTTCAACGTTTTTTCATGTCCGGAGCAATCGACTGTAATTTGGATAGTCAGGGGCGGGTTTTAATTCCACCGGCTCTGCGCGATTATGCGCAATTGGAAAAAGACATAATTTTAGCGGGCATGATTAAGGTAATTGAAATTTGGTCGAAAGATCGTTTTGAAAATGAAATGAAAAAGACCGGCGGCGATATTGACAAGTTCAGCGACTTCATGGCTGATTTGGGAATTTAAGCCGTGAATGCCGAATTCTATCATGAGCCGGTAATGCTCAAAGAAGTTATTGCTTCGCTTTTGGTCAATGAAAAAGGAATTTATGTTGATGGCACTATCGGTGGGGGAGGTCATTCTTACGCGATATTAAAACAAACAGATTCGTTTTTGGTGGGGATTGACTGTGATGATGATGCCCTACAGGCCGCAGAAAAAAAGCTAGAGGAGTTTGGAAAACGGAAAATTTTGACAAAGGCTAATTTTGCCGATTTGGGTAAAATACTAAAGAGTTTGAATATACAGAAAGTTGATGGAGTTCTTCTGGATCTCGGCGTTTCTTCGCATCAACTGGATAGGCCCGAAAGAGGCTTTAGCTTCAATCAACAGGCACTGCTCGATATGCGGATGGATCGTAGCTTACAGGTGAGTGCTTACGATGTTGTCAACAATTTCGCACAAAGTGAACTGGAAAGAATTATAAAATCTTATGGGGAAGAAAAGATGGCCGGGAGAATAGCTAAGGCAATATCGCTCAAAAGACAGTTATCGCCCATTGAAACAACGGCACAGTTGGCAGCGGTAGTTGTCTCTTCTATGCCCGCGAAATTAAGATGGCAAAAAATTCATCCCGCTACAAAAACATTTCAAGCTATAAGAATTGCAGTTAACAAAGAGTTGGATAACATAAAACTGGCCATTTATGATGCTACCGAAGCTTTAAAATCCGGCGGCCGTCTTTGTGTTATATCCTTCCATTCATTGGAAGATCGTATTGTAAAGAATGAATTTAGAGCTTTGGCCGGAGGTTGTGTCTGTCCCAAGGATATACCGTTTTGCGTATGTGAAAAAGAAAAGAAGCTTAAGATCATAACCAGAAAAGCGCTGATTCCTTCGGCAGAAGAAATCAGCGCTAATCCTCGAGCCCGCAGCGCTAAGTTGCGTGTAGCCGAGAGGTATTAAAATGGCACAAGCTGTTGGAACACAAGTAATGCCTCGTATCCGCGAAGTAAAAAAAACTTCTTCTGGACTGAAGTATTCGAATTTTATTGTCGTTGCTATGGTTTTGATGTTTGTCGCTTTGATTTATGTCGGATCGCATATTCGCATGACGGAGTTGGAATATAATGTTGCCGCAGAATTAAGTGCCAGGCAACAAAAGCTTGAAGAACAAAACAAATTGAAACTGGAATATGCGATGCTTAAATCGCCGCAAAGAATTGAAAGTATAGCCAGAAATAAATTGCAAATGTCCTATCCTGAAAACAATCAAGTAATTGTCTTGAAAAATTCGGGAGAGTGATATGACTATAGAATCAAAAAAATGGCTAAGATTCAGGATCGTCAGCATATTGCTGGTTTTTCTTGTGTTATTTATTGCTTTGATATCACGAGCTTTTCAATTGCAGGTTTTTTCCGGACAAAACCTCAAAACATTAGCTCAAAAACAGCATACTGCCACGCTGCAGCTACAACCGGAAAGAGGTGTAATTTATGATCGCAACGGCGAAAAGCTCGCGGTATCGATTATGGCTGATTCCGTCTGCGCCGATCCTTCCAAAA
>Ga0326726_10002639_pt1 | contig 16420 bp, 19 predicted proteins | sample MHFenrmetagenome_2_FD_207603 | JGI IMG/M metagenome (GOLD analysis project Ga0326726, IMG submission 207603) | Lab enriched peat soil microbial communities from Michigan Hollow, Ithaca, NY, United States - MHF15MN | ecosystem: Environmental > Terrestrial > Soil > Wetlands > Peat | place: USA... | reverse complement strand
GTCCTGCTCGATAAACATATCGACAATTTTGCCGCCCGCTTGACCAAAACCTATGAAAAATACGCGCATCTGGTGACACCATCCAATGGGCTGAAAGATAATTTCAATCTTTTATCCTTTTAATTGATTTTGCTGGTATAACGGTTGATTTCGACAATACAAAAACTTTCTTATAGGTTCTCCGAGGGTGTAAAACCAATTTACGGAATTATCCGGAGCCTTTTTCATTTCACCCTGAAAATACTATAGAATACTTACTATGAAGATCGGAATAGTCGGGGGGGGGTTGACAGGACTTACTGCCGCCGGAAGGCTCACGCATGAGCATGAAGTCGACCTGTTTGAAAAAATGCCCTACCTCGGCGGTTGTCTTTCATCATATAATGTGAATGGTTACTGGATAGAAAGGTACTATCACCATTGTTTCTCGCATGATACCAGTCTTTTTGCGTTGATAGACGAATTAGGGCTTTCTGACAAGCTTGAATGGAAAACGGGTACAACCGGATATTTTGCGGGAAACAAGATCTATCCCTTGAGCACCCCCCTGCAGATCCTGGTCTATCCGGAACTATCTCTCATCGATAAAATGAAACTCGGTTTACTTACCTTTAAGGCGAAAAAAACAGATCTTGTTACTCTTGATGACATTCCGGCCGATCAGTATATTATTGAACATCTCGGAAAAAACATTTATTCATCATTTTTTGAACCTCTTCTGAAGAGCAAATTCGGGGAACGGAGAAAAGATGTTTCGGCAGCCTGGTTATTCAGCAGGATTGCCATACGGTCCGACCGGGGTATGTCCGGAGAACATCTCGGCTACATGAAGGGAGGATTTCATCAGATCATTGATGCCCTCGAAAGATCTATTGCATCAAAAGGGGGAAGGATTCAGAAACACACTGCGGTTTCTTCTGTTTCCTATCGGCAGGGGGCATGGGAGATAAACGGCAGCCGGTACGATGCGATAATTTCTACCATCCCACCCCAGGAACTCGAAAGGATTGGCGGTCCGGTACTACCACCTGTTCCCTATCAGGGGGCTGCATGCATGATACTCGCTATTGAACGCGATGTAACCGGAGGCATTTACTGGCTGAACATGAAAGATCCTGCTCCTTATGGCGCAGTAGTTGCTCATACAAATTTTATTCCTGCCGACAGATATGGCGAACATATCGTGTACCTTGCCTCATACTTCTCCGGTATGGTCCCCCCGAATCTTGACGCACAGATGTTTAAGGATTTCTGTGCCCGTTTTTCCCTGGCAAAGGAGGAGATTCACTGGCACAAAATGGCGGTCGATCCCTGGGCAGGCCCGGTATATACAACAGGTTATCGCTCGCTCATCCCTTCCTATGAACAACGGGGACTTTTTATGGCAGGGATGTTCTCCCGCACAAATTATCCCGAGAGAAGTATGGAAGGATCCGTACGTGCGGGATCAGAAGTGGCAGAATGCATCAGAGGGAGTTCAAATGACAGATCCTGATGTGACCGTCATCATACCTGTTTTTAATGACCGACGGTCGCTCGAGATTGCCATCCCCCGATCCGTTCAGGCCCTGGCCCTGATAACAGAAGGATTTGAACTGATTATCGCAGAGGATGGCAGCACTGATGGTAGTGCCGGTCTCGTACGGCAGTGTGAACAGCGGGATTCACGCATTCGTCTTCTTCATAGTGATGAACGCCTTGGACGGGGCAAAGCTCTTAACCGCGCAATTTCTGAGTCACGAGGGAAAATCGTATGTTATTACGACGTTGATCTTGCAACTGATATGCACCATCTGCCAGAGCTGATTCACGTTATCCGGGAAGGGGCGGATGTCGCTACCGGATCACGGCTGATGCCGGGAAGCGATATCGTGCGTACCGGTGGTCGCGAGATTGCAAGTCGCTCCTATAATTTTCTTGTAAGGTTATTTCTGGGAAGCACGATTCACGATCACCAGTGCGGTTTCAAAGCATTTAATAAAGGACATATAGTGCGCCTGCTTCCCGGCATACACTCAAACCACTGGTTCTGGGATACGGAACTCCTTGTCCGGGCTCAACGGAAAGGGTGCCGCGTACGGGAATTTCCCGTTCGCTGGAGAGCCGGAATAGGGACAACGGTAAAAATAAACGATGTTTTTGAGATGGGATCGTCGATTCTGAGGTTGTGGTGGCAGATTCATGTATCGAAAAATTAGCGCAGTTGTCATACCGACCATCATCGCCTTCGGTATTATTGCCTATATGCTCCTCAGGGTCTGGGATGATCTGCTTGAAGCCCTCCGGCATGTGGTACCTGGATATCTTGCCATAGGTGTAGGAATCTGTCTGGTGGCTTGGTGGCTCCGGGGCTGGAGATACCGTTCTATCCTGCAAAGCCTCAGTTACCAGATCAGCCTCGTTGTTTCTATTGCATGCATATTTGTCAGCCAGACTGCAAACCTTATTATCCCTGCACGCCTGGGTGACTTTGTGCGGGTATTCATCCTCAGGCATGAATACAACACAACCTATTCAGAGGGAGTTTCCTCGCTCGTCGTTGAGCGCGTCTTTGATATTGTTACCGTTGCAATTCTCGGTGCAGTCGCGTTGGTATTTGTTCTCAATGTCCCGCCAATATATTATATGATTATCTTAATTCCCCTTGTTGCCGGGGTAATCTTTTTCATCGTGTTATTTTGTCTCGGGAGGTGTTCTTCAGAAAATAAATATATCCGAATCCTGCTCACGATGCTCCACGAGATAAAACGTGCTTCCCTCTCATTGCGTTCAATAATCATTCTGGGGGTTTCATCGATTATCATCTGGCTCCTTGATATATTCGTCTGTGTCTCCGTCGTCATGATGTTTGAGCAGCAAATCCCTTTTGCAGTTGTAGTTCTCGCAATCGTCATCGGTAACTTGGTAAAAGCTGTACCTATAACACCAGGAGGGATTGGCACGTACGAGATTTCCCTCGCGATCATTTTCGGTCTTGCAGGAGTATCTCCGGCGATCTCAACTCTCATTGCGGTTATCGATCACCTGATCAAGAACCTCGTTACCCTTGCCGGGGGGATAGTTTCTGTCTACTTCTTCGGCGACTGGGTAATCCCGAGTATCAAATCCGCGATGAACACAAAACTGGGTGGAGGGAAAGAGTCTGACCGTTGAACAGCAGGTTTTCTCGGTCATAAGCTGGCTCGTTGTTATTTCGCTGCTGCAGCTATCACTATATCCGTCGTTAAAAAAGACGTTTGGCAGCTTTGCATTTCCGGTCGCATTCCCGGCTTCACTGATGACATTCACGCTTGTTTCGTGGTACTGCGGATTGGTACGCATTCCCGTCCAGTTCGCCGTGCTCCCTTTCCTCATACTCCTCGTATACCATCTTTTATCCCGTCACTATTCCCTGGACGAACTGAAAGCAGCATGGCGCTGGGAGACCCTCTTTGTGATCTGTTTTTTCCTCATGCTGGATATACGATTTGTCAACCCCACCATATCCTATGCAGAAAAATTTATGGACCACGCATTTCTTGCGTCAGTTATGAGAAATCCGGTAGTTCCACCGGTCGATCCCTGGTTTGCCGGTGGATTTTTAAATGTTTACTACTACCTTGGATACTGGATATTCGGATGCCTTGGAATTGTAACCGGGGTTCCATCAAATATTGCATTCAACCTCGCGCTCCCGACAGTTTTTAGTATAACCGCTGTCTCCACGTATGCTATCGGGACGCTCGTCCTCAATCGCTTCCGCTGGCTCCCGCTCATCGTATTATTTATCCCGAACCCTTCGTTTTTCTTCCAGATCATTCAGGGAAAAGCATGGAGTAGTGTCCTCTGGGATAGTACCCGGACAATTTCCAACACCATCAACGAATACCCGCTCTTTTCGTTCTTATGGGGCGACGTCCACGCTCATGTTATTTCGCTATTCAACCAGGTCTTCCTGATCTTCTTACTCCTCTTCGCATACAAACGGTGGGAATCTCTGGGAATCCATGAAAAATGTCTTTTAGGGGTATTTACCGCTATCAGCCTTGGATCCATGCCGCTGATCAACACCTGGGATATTTTGATATATGCCCCATTTTTAATCCTCACTATAGCCCTAATCCTGCGTAGGACCTGGAATACTGCTGTCAAGAATTCCACCATAATCTTCCTGATCGCGGTTCCCGTTCTGGCAGTCCTGTGTTATCTGCCATTTTACCTCCAGCTCCAGACACATACAGGTGGAATAGGTATCGTTTATAGTCCGTCAAACCCGTTCGAATTCCTGCTGGTGAACGGGCTGTTCATCTTCATTATTATCCTGTTTCTCGGACGGGATATCGCCAGGCGTCCCTACCTGCTCCTCCTCGCGTTACCCTTTCTCCTGACCGGGTATATCACAGCGGCGACCATTGTGATTCCGGCTGGATACATCGCAGCACGGATTATTACCAGGAACGATGTGGATTTTCCCAGTCTCCTCGCCTTCTTCGGACTTGTGATCCTCCTCTTCTGTGAACTGTTCTACCTGAAGGATAACATGGGGGAAATGTTCTTTCGGATGAATACAGTCTTCAAAACATACCTTCCCGCGTGGATCCTGCTCGGCACCGCTGCATTTGCCATGACGGGAAAATGGTTATCAGAAAGCAGGCGGATACCGTTCATTTCAGCCAGGAATACTGCAATTATGGCCGTTATCACGGTCGGCATTCTCTTTATTCTCCCGTTTGTCATCCCGGTCAATCAGAATTACGGGACAGGGACTCTTGACGGGCTAGCGTATCTTAATAATTCACATCCGGGTGATGCCGCAGCGGTTGCGTACCTTCGCACCCTTACCGGAAACGAGATTATTGTTGAAGCAGAAGGTGGTGACTATACTTACTATTCACGGATCTCATCGTTTACCGGCATTCCAGGGATAATAGGTATGCCCTTCCATGAGTATATGTGGCGGAATGATGATACGGGGTGGTTCAGTACACGACTCGCTGATATAAAGTCGATCTACGAAGACCCGGAAAAGACCGTTATCCTCATGGGGAAATATCACGCCACCCTTCTTTATGTTGGCGATGCCGAGCGTGAGCGTTACAAGGTAACTATTCCTGGATCTGGCCTGGAGAAAATTTATTCTGCCGGGGGTACCGAAATTTACCGCCTATTGTGATAAGATGTATCCGGTAATTCTGGACAGTAAAACAATGCTTTATTTTCCGGTCCACGCCCTTCCTTCACAAACCTTTATTTCTGCTCCTGATGAAATGATATGGCTACATCATTGCTGACTGATGAGTAATGAAGGAGCATTCTACTCCTGAATGAGGTGAGTTATGGCAAAAGGTTACGTAAAAACACAGGCTTCGGAAGAGCTTCAGAACAAGGCGCTTGAAGCCCTTGAAGTTGCACGGGATACAGGTAAGATCAAGAAAGGATCCAATGAGGCAACAAAAGCCATCGAACGAAGCATCGCCCAGCTCGTGCTGATTGGTGCAGATGTGGAACCTGAAGAGATCGTGATGCACCTTGGACCACTTTGTGATGAGAAGAAAATACCGTATATTTTCATCAACAAGCAGAATGACATTGGGGCTGCAAGTGGTCTTGACGTCGGATCGGCTGCGGCTGCAATTGTAAAGCCGGGCAAGGCAAAAGAAACGATCGAGGACCTTACCAAGCAGCTGACTGCGCTGAAGGCCTGAGGATTCAATCATGGCAGACGATGCAACGCCAGCCGAAGTGATCGAGGTTGTTGGCTCAACCGGCATGCACGGTGAAGCAATGCAGGTGAAGTGCCGTATTCTCGAGGGCAACAACAAAGGACGGATTATCACCCGAAACACGGTTGGTCCTATCCGCGAGGGAGATATTGTCATGCTCCTGGAAACTGAACGCGAAGCCAAGAAAATGTCAAGACGGTGAAGAAGATGGTAGAACAACACCCCTGCAGTTTCTGCGGTATTCAGATCGAACCGGGTACCGGTAAGATGTATGTAAGAAAAGATGGTACAATCTTTTACTTCTGCAGCACAAAGTGCGAGAACAATCACAAACTCGGCCGGGTCCCGCGGCGAGTTCCATGGACAGCTGCCGGGAAAAAGGCTGCAAGCAAGGAGTGAGATTCCCTTGGACCGTACCTTTGTTATGATCAAGCCCGATGGGGTTCAACGCGGTCTGGTGGGCGAGATTGTTTCCCGGTTCGAAGCCAAAGGGTTGAAACTTGTTGCGGCACGATTCGAGAAGCTAACCGAAGTACGGGTGACCGAGCAGTACCAGGAACACCTTGCAAAACCATTTTTCCCGTCTCTGAAAAATTATATCATGAGCGGTCCCTGTTTTCTGATGGTCTGGGAGGGCAGGAATGTTGTTGCGATTGCCCGAACACTGATCGGAGCGACTAACCCCCAGGAAGCGGCACCCGGGACCATTCGGGGCGATTTCGGCATTGACATTGGCCGGAACGTCATTCATGGGTCCGACTCACCTCAAAGTGCATCCCGCGAGATTGGAATCCACTTCCAACAGAATGAACCGGTAACCTATGCACTGATTGATGAATCTATAATCTACGAATATTAACTCTTTTTTTTCCGCATCATTTACAAGGATCCATAATCTCTATTACTCTTTGAGACTGCACTATGCTTAATGGCAGGCGATGTCCTCAGTTTTGCACTGTTGTCCCTTTCGTCTATCATTATTATTGTCAATCCACTCGGTGCAACCCTTATTTATGTTTCTTTTACGACAAAGATGGATCAATCTGCCCGTGACGCTATTGCAAAAGACGCATGCAGGTTTGCCCTTATAATCCTGCTTTCCGTAGCCGTTCTTGGAACATGGATCCTTCAGCTCTTTGGTATTACCCTTGAGGCATTCCGGATTGCCGGTGGAATACTGCTTTTTGGCATCGGTATGGAAATGGTCTACGCAAAGACATCCCGCACAAAACTTACGGCGACCGAGAAGTACGAATCACGGGATATGGAAGACGTGGCTATGATGCCCCTTGCCATACCGATGATCGCGGGACCGGGAGCTATTACGACCACGATCGTACTTATGAATGAAGCTATCACCATAACACCGATCGCTATTGGAATTGTATTTTCTTCTATCGTAATTTCCATCGCTATCACGTACTTTATGATGCGGAATTCAGATTATATTATGAAAAAGATCGGGCAGCGTGAGTACCGGGCGATCAATCGCCTCCTTGGTATGCTGCTTATTGCGATCGCGGTGCAGTTTGTCATCAATGGTATCAGACTCGCTTTCCCGCTGTTTGCCGGGGGATGACAGGAAGATGTCGCGCTCTCGCAGACTGCCGCATATGCGGTTAGTAAAAACAAGATGTAATGTAATGATCTCCAGGGATTCGGATGACCTATGACCAGCAATGAATGTTCCTGCCCGGATGTCCACCAGACTATCAGAGTATGCAGTGCTCAGTTCACGAGCAGCTGGGAAGACCCGGAAAAATCACTCGCCCGGGCAGAACTGTTCGTCCGGTATGCCGCTGACTGCGGTACAGATCTGATCTGTTTTCCTGAACAGTTTGCAACCGGCTGGGATCCGGAATCCCAAAAAAATATCCAGACCCCTGACGGAAGTATCATCACGGCACTACGGGAATATGCAAAAGATTACGAGATCGCCATTCTGGGATCTTTCCGGGAACGATGCAATCCGTTCCCGAAAAATACCGCCATGGCGATAGGGAATGAGGGAAGGATTCTTGCATCGTATGCAAAAATTCACCTGTTCTCTCTATCGCACGAGGAGAATATGTTTATTCCAGGTAGCGAACCGGGTATATTTTCCCTTGGTTCACTCACCTGCGGTATTGCCATCTGCTATGATCTGAGATTTCCGGCTTTGTTCAGGATATATGCCCATAAAGGTGTCCAGGTGGTTTTCGTTCCCTCGGCATGGCCCCAAAGCCGGATAAGGTACTGGGAGCTGTTCGTTGCCGCACGGGCCGCGGAAAACCAGATGTATGTTGTGGGGGTAAATACAACCGGGAGGACACCAGTAGATACGTACTCCGGTGCATCAATAACTGCAGATCCGCATGGAATAATTATCAGCCGTGCAAATGCGGCAGAGCAACTCCTCTTCTCGGATATTGATCCCGGCGAAGTGGAGAAGACACGGAATGCATTCCCGGTGGGCAAAGACTGCAGGGATGAACTCTATCACGCACTCCTTGGCAAAAAAGACATCGCAGATTGAGGATCTTATTGTGATTTCCGCGGTAAGCGACTGAAAATATTCATGCGGTGAACCTATTTAATGGGGAAACCGCACGCCTATATGTATCCGGCAGACCTATACTATTCCATGTACCATCTCGTGTGCGTCAACTGTGGAGCCACGTATCCCGCTGACGAGATTATTTATAATTGTAAAAAATGCGGTCACCTTCTTGCCGTTAAGTACCATCTGGATGAAATTACCATAACCAGAGCAATGTGGGAGAAGCGGCCCCTCTCGGTCTGGCGCTATCGTGAGCTGCTCCCGGTACGGATCAATCCCGTTACCCTGCAGGAAGGAGGGACTCCCCTTTACCATCTGAAACGGCTCGGGGAAGAGATGGGATTGAACCATCTGTATGCAAAACACGAAGGCATGAACCCTTCCGGTTCATTTAAAGATCGTGGCATGACCGTTGGGGTCTCGATGGCACTCCAGCTGGGCAAAAAGAGTGTTGCCTGTGCGAGTACGGGGAATACCTCGGCAAGCCTTGCGGTCTATGCAGCGAAAGCCGGGATTCCGGCAGTTGTTCTCCTCCCTGCCGGAAAAGTTGCGGTGGGCAAGGTAGCGCAGGCGCTTATGCACGGGGCAAAGGTAATCTCCATCCGCGGAAACTTTGATCGCGCTCTCGAGATGGTTCACGATCTCTGTTTATCACATGGGCTGTACTTGTTAAATTCCATCAATCCCTTCCGTCTTGAAGGTCAGAAAACTATCGGATTTGAAGCTCTCGACCAGCTCGGTGAGATCCCGGACAGGTTTGTACTGCCAGTGGGTAACGCAGGAAATATATCAGCGGTTTACAAAGGATTCCTGGAGCTCCAGGAACTGGGTTTCATGGAGCGGTTGCCTATGATGACGGGTATCCAGGCCGAGGGGTCCAGCCCTGTCGTGCGTGCGATCCGTGAGAACCTTCCGGAAGTGATCCCGGAGTTGCATCCGGAAACCGTGGCGACAGCTATACGTATCGGCGCGCCGGTGAACGCAGAAAAAGCACTTACGGCTATCCGGATGACCGGGGGGCTTGCAGAGTCGGTCACCGATGAAGAGATCCTGATGATGCAGCGGGACCTCGCCCGCAAGGAGGGCATTGGTGTTGAACCGGCATCGGCTGCTTCAGTTGCAGGGATACGAAAACTGGTTGGACAGGGATTGATTGACCGGGATGAGCGGATCGTCTGCGTTGTAACCGGGCATCTTCTCAAGGACCCGGATACGGTGATAAAACAATGCGAACCCCCGACAGAGATCAACGCAGATCTGCCATCTCTGCTCTCTGCGCTGCGCTTATAATCACGCTGATCGCAGTTTCACCTGTGGCTGCATTCTCCGCTGATTATATGATCTTCCCCAACGGGACCGCGTACCGGGCATCGATAGAGATCGAAGATGCATCACGGTATGAGTTTGTTGATTCCGGTATGCTCGGAGAACCCGTGCCCCTTACCGTTGGAGATGTCCAGCTCTTAGGGAATTGTTCTCCCTGCCAGTTCAATACTACCGGCCCATCATTTACCAGTAATGTTATGGCCCTGACATTCGAACAAGGGAATTATACCGTATCGTACGTTTCGCCCCTTCGTGATAACCACCTGCAGGCATCATTCAAGAGTCCTTATCATGTCAATATTACGCTTCCCCAGGAATTTGCGGTGCAAAACCCGCTCCTGGCTGGTATCAGCCCCGGCGCCAATGTCACGCGATTTGCAGATAACACTACCCTGATCCAATGGAACAGGACCTTGTCCGTGGATCTCAGGTTCTACGATATGGGCCGCGAGGCTTTGTTGTATTTCTTCCTTCAGTTCATGGGAATTCTTGCGGTTGTGATGCTGCTCCCGTTCCTGCTGACAATGAGAAAGAAGGAGTGATTTACAGAGTAAATACTGCTGGCAGTTGGCTGTTAAAAGGCTCAGCACTTCTCCTCGCAGGCAAATGACTTTGATGGTTCATTCCGGGATTCATCCAGGCACATGAGTACACAGGATTTGCATGTATCAAATTCCGGAGTCGTTGCTATCCGGCAGATCCCCTTACTATCGATAGTGCAATTTGCAAACTGGCGACATTTGTCACCGAGCTGGTACACCGTGGTGCAGACTTCCTGTATCTCCGGCCCGCAAGTGAGATCCAGGCCGTGGCATGGAGTAAGCCCGCAGTCCGGCCTGTCAAAGCCTTGCGTGATTGCACCAGGCACCGTAGTTGTATCAGGATTTCCACCCGGAGAACCTGTCGTGCAGCCAGAAACCAGGAAGATAGCAACAAGGACAATGACACAAATCATTGGAAAGGAAAATGGTCTGGTCACGTGAAACGTCTCCTTTTTGCATTGAGAGATTTATCCCTCCCGATAATTTATGGTTTATCGTAAATTCCGAAGAGATCCTCTGAGTTCCCGCGTTATAATCTCCGGATTCCGGATTTTCCAACTCAAACGTAAAGTAACTGCCGTTCAGATTACCGGAGTTCGAATATCCACGCTGTTCCCAGTAACCACGGTAATCCGGATTATCGATGAGTTCGATCTTCTCGATCCATTTGATCCACTTGTATCCCCACTTATTGTCTGCAACAAGCTCGAAAGGATACCCCCGTTCGGCAGGAAGAGTGACGTTGTTCATCTTATATGCCATGAGGATGTCGTTGTTCATTATGTAGGAGAGCGGGAATGAAGTGGTATACGTGTCATGCGCCGTAAAGAGCACGGTATTCGCCCGGGGATCAACTCCTGCTTCCCTGATGACGTCGCGGACGAGCACACCTTCCCAGAGAAGTTTTACCGACCAGCCTTCCCCGCAGTTCAGCGTGACGACTTTTACGTAGTGCTGGTGGTCGGCAAGGATATCCTGATACGTCAGGACCCGGATTGTCATGGTAAGTCCCGTAACCGTGAGCCGGTAATCGGATTCATTGATACGCTGCGGACCAGCGATGGAATTTTCATGAAAATCATTGATGGATGAGAGGTCACTGCCCTGGTTTGAGCGGATTTCAACAGCTGATAGTTGAACCGGGCTGCCTGGTGATGACTGCGCCTCAAAATGAAGAAAGAGAGGCACACCAACGAGGAGGACTGCGACGATAACTGCACATACCAGGAACCAGCGGGAGTGCATCGTTTTCTATCCTGCTCCCGTAACTGTATTAATCTTTGTACAGGGACAAGAGGATCTGGCATTTACCTCCTTGTTGCCGGCAGGAAGAGAAATCCTTCGATAATCATGTCCGGATTCTTTTCGATCCCCGCTGCCAGGCGGTGAAGGAGGTTGTGGTCCCGGGACAGTTTCGATGCCAGAGCTGTAAAGCAACATTTAAAACCAGCTATTCCCATGTCCGTACTATGGAGCGGATTACCGCAGTTGCAAAAGGGAAAGTTCAGGGAGTAGGATACCGGCACTTTGTTGCACGTTGTGCTCATTTGACCGGCGTTCACGGGTACGTAAGAAATATGCCGGATGGCTCGGTGATGATGGTCGCCGAGAGCTCTCATGCGTCACTGGAGGATTTTGTGAGGAGTATACGGGCTTTAGAGGAGCCGGTGATCCACGTTGAGGATCTGGTGGTAACGCCGTGTATGGCGACCGGAGAGTACAAGGGGTTTTGGGTAGAATGGTGAACGCCAGCGCCGAAAGCTCTGCTATCATCCAACATTTTTAATATAATTTCCCGTAAAAAAACCTCTTGATATATCAGGGGGAAATTCAATGGAAAATTCATAAAAAGGGAACCTGGAATTGCTGACAGACAGGAACAGCTGTCTGGTGCTGGTGGACTACCAGTCCTCGATGTTTTAGGGTGTGGCATCTGGGGATAAGACGATCATCAGGAATGCTGCGTATTATGCGGCAAAAGCAGTGAGCCTTCTTAATATACCCGTTGTTTTGTCGGCGATAAACCCGGCGGGTAACGGCGAGTTTATGCAGGAAATTACCCGGCTCTTCCCCGGCCAGGAAGTATTTTCCCGCAAGGTACTGAGTTTCGATGCTTTTAAAGACGAGAGAACATGGAACGCCGCGAAAAATATTAAAAGAAAGAAAATTGTCATCTCCGGCCTATGGACGAGCATGTGCTTTGCCTATACCGCACTCCACGCGTTCAAAGAAGGGTACGAGGTGTACGGGTTGCTGGATGCAGCTGGTGATTCCACCTATGACGCCCATGTGTATGGGGTCAAACGACTGCTCCAGGCCGGAGTGATCCCTATAACCGTCGAGTCGCTCGTCTCGGAATCGATGCATGACTGGGGGAACCCGAAAAAAGAAGAACTCTCAAAGAGGTGTACTCAAGAAACGGGTACATGCTTGAATTTAAACCGTGCACCCCCAAACCAGCACAGCTACAGAACCGGTTTGAAAGAATGCTTACACCAGAGTCTTCTGCGGATTATTGAGATGCTTCTTAGCTGCCGGAGTAACCTCCCTTCCCTGCGGGGTTCGTTTGAGAAACCCGATCTGGATAAGGTAGGGTTCGTACACATCCTCGATAGTCCGCACCTCTTCCCCGACCGAAATCGCAATAGTCTTTACACCGACAGGACCCCCGTCAAAATCCCTTGCTATGACCGAGAGTATCCTACGGTCCAGTTCGTCCAGGCCGAGCTGATCGATCTGCATCATCGAAAGCGCATTTGAAGTGATCTCCCGTGTGATAGTACCGTCACCTTTAACAACGGCATAATCCCTCACCCTCCGCAGCAGGCGGTTGACGATCCGTGGTGTCCCCCTGCTCCGCTTTGCGATCTCCTCTGCTCCATCGGCAGTTATCGGTATCTTCAGGATGGAGGCACTCCGTATTACGATCTTCACCAGTTCACCGGGCGCATACAGGTCGAGCCTGGAGATAATACCAAATCGATCCCTGAAGGGGGCGCTTAAAAGTCCTTGTTTCGTGGTTGCCCCGATGAGGGTGAACTGTTCGAGATTCAGCTTGATAGAGCGCGCACTCGGGCCTTCACCTATCATCACGTCGATAAAAAAATCCTCCATTGCCGGATATAAGACTTCTTCAACGACCGGGTTTATCCGGTGGATTTCATCGATAAACAGGATATCTCCCCGTTTCAATGGCGTTAGGAGGGCAGCAATATCTCCTGGCCTTTCCAGTACCGGACCGGTCGTTGCACGGATATCAGCACCCATTTCATGGGCGATAATATGAGCTAGGGTGGTTTTGCCAAGCCCCGGCGGCCCGGAGAACAGGATATGGTCCAGGGGTTCGCCACGTTTTTGTGCTGCTTCGATTGCGATCTTCAGGGTCTCCTTTACCTGCACTTGCCCGACAAATTCATCCAGCCGCGCCGGACGAATCGTGAGATCGTCTCCTTCCTCCGTCAGCGGTTCCGGTGAGATAATCCTCTCGGTCATGGTTCTTTTACCGATCCTTCATTTTTACGAGTGCCGCCTTGATGAGTTCCTGCACGGAAGGGGATTTCAGCGGGAGAGCAGCATCGTTGACTGCATCCCGCGACTCTTTTTCTGCAAACCCGAGCGAGACCAATGCACTTATAGCATCATAAACCGCCGGTTCTGCCCTGCCGGGATACCCTGAAACCATGGTCTTGCTTACCTTCTTCATCTTGTCCCGGAGTTCAAGAATCAGACGTTTTGCACTCTTGGCACCAATGCCGGAGATCCGTGTCAGGGCTTTTTCATCTTCGTTTAAGATCGCCATCACGAACTCTTCGATCCCGATTTGGGAGAGAAGGTTAAGGGCAGTCTGAGGGCCGATCCCTGAAACCCCTATCAATATTCTGAACATTTCCAGTTCGCTCTGGTGCATGAAGCCAAACAGAGTAATCGCATCCTCGCGGACTGCCATATGCGTGAAAAGTTTGACTGGTTGTTTTGTGTGTGCCAGTACCTGGAGAGCAGGCTGGGTAACATGCACCTGATACCCGATGCCGCCAACGTCGATCACAACCCATCTCTCACCAGTCAGAACCGGTTCACCACGGAGATGTGCGATCATTGTACTATCTCATGATATGGATATGACATAAGGCAATCGAAAGGGCATCAGCAGCATCATCAGGAGTGGGGATTTCGGTAAGCCGGAGCAACCGTTTAATCATCTCCTGCATCTGACGCTTGTCAGCCCGTCCGGATCCGGTGATTGCCTGTTTGACCTGGTTGGGGGTGTATTCTGCGACAGGGATATTCCACTGCTCGGCAGCAAGAAGGATGATCCCGCGTACTTCACTCACTCCCATGGCTGATGAGATGTTCCTGGTGAAGAATAATTTCTCAAGAGAGAGATGAGCCGGCTGGTATTTCTCAAAAAGTATCCCGACTTCAGTATGTAATTTCAATAGTCTTTCTGAAGCCCGATCCTTGCCGGATGTTTCTATACATCCATAGCAGACTGCCCGTATCTCCCCCCTAATAACCTCAAGCACACCATACCCCATTCGCGCAAGCCCGGGATCGATACCGATCACAATCATATCCGGAAACATTCCTGATCAGATATTTGTCGCACCAGTAATATACAAAACGTGGTGTGCGGTGTGAAGATAAAAAAAAGGAGGGATAACCTGCCCTTCATACCATTTAAAATATCATGAAAATTTTTGTTGTATCCGCTGGACCCAAAAAATTGCCCCTATCAAAAATCATATATTCGATTCTGATAAATCATGCTCCCATGGCAAATATTGCATATTTCGAAGTGCCCGCGGACAACGTCGGGCGTGCAAAGAAATTCTATCATTCCTTACTCGGATGGAAAATCGAGCCGACCAAGACTCCCGGTGCAGCCATGAAAACCATGGAGTACCAGGATATAATCACGGGTGAGGCACAGGAAAAAACCCTGAACATGGGGGGAATGTACAAGCGGCAGATGCCCGGGACACCTTTCATGCCGTACGTAATGGTGGAAGATATTGACAAGATCATTGCAAAGGTGGAGAAACTCGGCGGCAGGATAGTGATGCCAAAAATGAAGATCGAGTCAGTCGGTTATACGGCAGTTATCCAGGACACGGAAGGCAACACCATAGGGATCTGGAAGCCCTCAATGGAATAATCATTTTTAGTCGCACCGGAAAAGAAAGATCGCCAGCAGAATAAACGCGTGGTCAACCTGAAAACGGTGATTACCTGGTTTAACCTCCCGATTGTTGTTTCAGAGTCCGTTTTGATACGGTATTGTTGCCGTTCACGAATGCTGATGATGATCTGATGGTAATAGCCGGAAGATTATTCAGGCACTCGCAGCCTGTAATTACCGGAAATAAACTGTATTTTTTCTCCTGTTTTTTCCGGGATGCATCTTTTTCAGGTAGAACACCGGATACCACGCACAGATTCTTCCTGGATTTTTGCACCGCAAAAAATGTTTTAGTAATTCTCACAATGCAATTCAAAATATGCCCTTGGGTGATCACAAACAGGGCATTTCAAGGGTGATTCCGGACCTTCATGGACATACCCACAGTTCCGGCATTTCCAGTGTTCCGGGACAGCTTTTTTGAAAATCTCCCTTCGGACAAAGCTGTCAAGCAGTTTCCTGTACCTCCGCTCGTGATACGATTCTACTTTTGCGACCTGCCTGAATGTCCGGGCTACCTCCGGGAAGCCCTCTTTTTCTGCAACCTGTCCAAACCCTTGATAAAGAGCGCCCCATTCCATCTTTTCCCCGTCTGCGGATAACTTCAGGTTCTGTGCAGTCGTCCCGATGATCCCCGCAGGATAGGTAGCGGTAATCTCCACGTCGCCGCCTTTTAAATGACTGAAGAAAAGTTTCGCGTGCTCTTTTCGTTTTCAGAGGTCTCTAAAAAGATTGCGGATATCTGCTCATACCCTTCCTTTTTTGCGGCGCTCGCAAAGAAACTGTACCGCGTGCGTGCCTGCGATTCTCCTGTAAATGCCGCCCAGGAGATTTTTTTCCGTCTTGCTGCCTTTCAGTTCCATGGTGCCTCCTTGCTCACCGGTCAAGTCAGGCCGGTCAGGATCATAAGAGACGATCCCGAAATAACAGAATATTGCGCGGGGGAATTTATAACCCTTCGATTCCCAGGCTGAAGTCATGAGGTGTCATTAGCTTTTGAACCCGGTCAGGACACATACCAATGAATAGAGCGCAGATTACCCGGGAAATAAAACGTGGACAGGACCGTCAAGAGATCGGCCCGTACATACTAAAAAAGTTATTTGACGAGACCAAACGACTTAAGAGTCAC
>Ga0326726_10002638_pt1 | contig 16422 bp, 18 predicted proteins | sample MHFenrmetagenome_2_FD_207603 | JGI IMG/M metagenome (GOLD analysis project Ga0326726, IMG submission 207603) | Lab enriched peat soil microbial communities from Michigan Hollow, Ithaca, NY, United States - MHF15MN | ecosystem: Environmental > Terrestrial > Soil > Wetlands > Peat | place: USA... | reverse complement strand
CGCGGCCGAGCTTCCCAACAGGTGCGGCAGGAGCACGAGCGAAGCGCCGATGCTGTAGCTGTTGCGGTGCGACGTGAAGCCGCCGATCGCGTTCAGGAAGCGGTGCAGCTGCGACTGACTCTGGTGGAAGATGCCGGCGCTGGCCCAGCCGTACGAGCCGCCGTAGATCGCTTGGCTCCCGTGAGTGCCGCGGACGCGTTTCAGCTCCGCGGCGGCGCGGTCGAGCGCCTCCTCCCACGAGAGCTCGACGAACGAGTCACTGCCTCGATCGGAGGAGGGACCCGGCCCGCTCTTCAGCCAGCCGCGGCGGGCGACCGGGCGGGCGACGCGCGTCGCGTGGCGCAGGCTGCCGGGCAGGTTGCGCAGCAGCGGCGACGGATCCGGGTCGTGAAGTGGGTCGACCGCGTCGATCTCGCCGTCTCGCACGCGCACCGTGAACCCGCCCCAGTGCGAGCTGTGCGTGAGCGGATCGCGCATGCGAGGCCTCCGAGCGGGATACTACACCGGCGCGCGGCGTGCGAAGATCTGGCCATGTCGGACCGAGAGCCCACCGGCCGCTACTCCACCGCCCGTGTCCTCGACGCCTGGTACGCCGCCTGTCGCAGCGACGATCTGCACGAGCGGCCGATCGCGCGCACGATCTTCGACGTTCCGCTCGTGTGCTTCCGCGGCGCCGCGGGCCGCGCCTCGGCGCTCCTCGACCGCTGCGCGCATCGCAACGCGCCTCTGTCACTCGGCGCGGTCGACGCGGCGGGTCACCTCGCCTGTCCGTATCACGGCTGGCGCTTCGATGACACCGGCGCGTGTCGCGAGGTCCCGGGCCTGATCGAGCGCGACACGGAGACGGGCCGCAAGGTGCCGGCATTCGCGACCCGCGAGCAGGACGGCTTCGTCTGGGTCTGGGCGCGCGCTGACGCGGAGCCGGCCGGCGCTCCCCCGCGCATCCCGCACGGCGACGATCCCGACTACATCGCGGTGATTCGCGAGTACGACGTCGAGTGCACGATGCACGCCGCGCTCGAGAACGCGCTCGACGTGCCGCACACCGCGTTCGTGCACCGCGGGGACTTCCGTGGCAAGGGCAGCCGCGAGATCGAGGCCGTGCGCCGGCGCATCTCCGGTGGCATCGAGGTCGAGTACCTCGGTGAGCCTCCGCTCTCGGGCGCGACTCACGACGCCGAAGGCCGACCGATCGTCTCCTGGCACTGGGACCGCTTCTTCCTGCCGTCGCTCGCGCAGGTCGAGTACAAGACCTCGACCGGCCGGCATCAGATCAGCACCTTGCCGCACACGCCGGTGAGTGACTTCCGCACGCGCTTCTGGCTCGTCTCGTGCTGGAAGGTCCCGCCGGCGAAGCGCGCCGAGATGCGCCCGATCATCGAGAAGCAGCTCGACACCATCCTGGGTCAGGACGTCGAGATCCTGCGCGCCCAAACCCGCCGCATCCGCGAGCTCGGCGGCGAGTCGTTCCGCTCCACCCCGCTCGACCTCATGGGGCCCGAGATGCTGCGCATGCTCCGCCAAGCCGAGCTGGGCCTGCCCGCGGATACCGCGCCGATCGATCGCTCGGTGAAGCTGCGGGTCTTCTGAGCGCGCGCCCGCTACGACTCGCTCGCGATCATCTGCTCCACCAGGCGCCGCATGTGCAGCCGCGCCCCGTCTGCCTTGATGTTGACCAAGCCCTCTTCCCCGAGCTCGACGAGCCGCGCCTGCTGGAGCTCGACGATCGCCTTGTCCTGCGCGAACGCGGCCGAGATCTCCTGAAACAGCTGCTCGGTGGCGGCGGGGTCGTGCTGGCGATAGCCGTTGGCGGTGGACCAGAAGTAGAAGCAGGTCGAGTCGGTCTCGGGAGTGACTGCGTGGAACAGCCGGAGGTGGAACCCGCCTTCGCGCTGGCCGCGCTCGTAGGCGCCGCCCCCCGCGTCGACGGCGCCGCTCCACTGGAGCACGGCGCCGGGCGCGACGTACTCGAACTCCTGCCAGCGGTCGACGGTTCCGCGGAAGGGCACCGCTTTGGTGTAGGTCGGCGGCGGTTGTGAGTCGAGCATCCAGCGGGTGAACTTGAGGCCGCGCGGCGTCGGCGTGGACTCCATCTTCGCTTCGACGTGCGTCCTCGGATCGCCGCCGATCGTCCCGCCGTGGACATAGCCCAGGTGAGTCAGGTCCATCAGGTTGTCGATCAGGAGCATGTAGTTGGCGCGGATCGCGTACACGTCGTGCTTGTGCGGCCAGTGAGTGCGGTCGGCGTGATACGGGTAGTCGACGACGAGCGCCGGATCCGCGGCGGCGGGCTCGCCGGGCCAGAGCCAGACGAGGCCGTCCTTCTCGACCAGCGGGTAGCTGCGCACGCGCGCGGTCTTCGGAGGGCGGTCCTGGCCCGGCACGCGCACGCACTCGCCGTCGCGCGCGAACACCAAGCCGTGGTAGCCGCACTCGAGTCCGGCGCCGGTCACGCGGCCGGCGCTGAGCGGCGCGCCGCGGTGACAGCAGCGGTCCACGAGCGCCGATGCGCGTCCCTGCGCGTCGCGATAGAGAGCAATCGGCTCGTTGCAGATGCGGCGCGCGATGGGCTGCGCGCCGAGATCGTCGGCCCAGCTCGCGACGTACCAGGCGTTCTTCGGGAACATGCTGCCCGACAGGATACGCCCCGGGCGCGCCGGCTGAATTCCCGGCACGCGACGTGAAAGAATCACGCCTCGGCAACCACCCGGAGACCTCCATGCCCAACCGTCCGCTCCGCTTCGCGATCATCGGCGCCGGAATGTCCGGCATTCTCGCGGCGATCAAGCTGCGGGAGGCGGGCTACACCGATGTGACGTTGTACGAGAAGGCCGAGCGGCTCGGCGGCACGTGGCGCGAGAACACCTACCCGGGAATCGCGTGTGACGTGCCGTCTCACTTGTACAGCTACTCGTTCGAGCCGAATCCGAAGTGGAGCCGTCACTACTCGCCGGGCCGCGAGATCCAGGCCTACTTCGAGGGCGTGGCGCGCAAGCACGGCATCGAGAGACAGATCCGTTTCAAACAGGAGATCGGGCGCGCGGAGTGGCGCGACGGGCGCTGGCGCCTCGAAACTCAGTCCGGAGTCTGTGACCCGGTCGATGTCGTGATCGCGGCGACCGGCGTGCTGCACCACCCCAACGTGCCGGAGATTCCTGGGCTCGCGTCGTTCGCCGGCGCCCGCTTTCACAGCGCGCGCTGGGATCACTCGGCCCAGCTCGACGGAAAGCGCGTGGGCGTCGTGGGCACCGGCTCGACGGCGGTGCAGATCGTCTCGGCGCTCGTGCCGCGTACAGCCAAGCTCTCCATGTTCCAGCGCACGGCGCAGTGGGTGCTCGCTCAAGTGAATCCTGCCTACACCCCCGAAGAACAGGCGGCGTTCGAGCGCGATCCTCGCTCGCTTGCCGAGATGCGCCGGAACATGTCGCAGCTGTTCAGTGACACGTTCGCGAACGCGGTGGTCGACGCGAGCTCGCCGCAGATGAAGATGATCGAGGAGCAGTGCCGGCTGAACTTGGAGAACAGCGTCCGCGACCCGGTCCTGCGCGAGAAGCTGCGGCCGAGCTACCGCGCGGCGTGCAAGCGGCTCGTCATCTCGCCCGATTTCTACGAGGCGATCCAGCAGCCGAACGCGGAGCTGGTGACTTCCGCGATCGAACGCGTCGAGCCGAAGGGCGTGCGCACGAAGGACGGCCGCCTGCACGAACTCGACGTGCTGGTGCTCGCCACCGGCTTCCGCGCCGACCGCTTCATGCGCCCCACCCAGGTGATCGGCCGCGATGCCGTTCACCTCGACGACGTCTGGGCGGCGCGGCCGAGCGCATATCTCTCGGTCTCGATCCCGGGCTTCCCCAACCTGTTCATGTTGAACGGCCCGAACGGCCCCGTCGGAAACTTCTCGCTCATCGAAGTAGCGGAGCTGCAGACCGCGTACATCCTGCAGCTCGTCGAGTTACTTCGCGAGGGCCGCTGCCGCGAGATCGGGGCGAGCCCGCGCGCCAGCGCCGCGTTCGAGGCGGAGCGCAGCGTGGCCGCGAAGGGGGCGATCTGGAGCACCGGCTGCAAGAGCTGGTATCTCGACGACCGCGGCGTCCCCGCGAGCTGGCCCTGGACCTTCGACCGCTTCCGCGCGGAGATGGCCAAGCCGAAGCTCGAGGCGTTCGAGCTGCGCGCGTAGTCAGTCGGGAGCGGCCGCGGCCCCTACTCCGGATCGCTCGGATTGTTGAACAGCACGCCGAGCTTGATGCTCCCGTGCGGGGCTTGTGGGTAGCCGGGGTTGGTCGGGTCCCCCGGATCGAGGTTCGACGCCGTGTCGTCGGGCGGGAACAGCACGAGCGTGCCCAGGAACTCGAGCAGCTCGTCGCGGTCGCGATCGCGAAGCGACGCGAACGCGTCGCGCGCTCGCTGGCCTTCGCCGCCGTGGCGCACGATGACCTCCGTCAAATTGAGGCTGCGGCCGTCGTGACCGTACGGCGCCGTCGTACCGACGCCCCAGAGCGGCGTGGTCATGAGCATGGTGGTCGTCGTGCCGTCGTAGTTGCGCTCGTGGAACGCCGGGCCGAGGTCGTGTCGCTTCAGATCCGAGAAGAAGTTCCGCACGAGGAAGGGCGCGCCGCTCGCCGTCTGGATCGGCGGATAGCCCGAGCCGTCGTCGGACTGAGTGAGTCGCAAGGTCGCGGTCGCGAACATCCCGTTGAACGTGCCGTGGTCGGGATCGTAGACGGTCTCGACGTCCGCGACGCGCCGGTCGTGTCGAATCGGCAGATCCGGAACGTGACAGCCCGCGCAGCCGATCGCGCGGAACGTGTCGAAGCCGTCGCGGGTCGAGTTGCTGGATCGGTACGTTCCCGGCTTGAAGTAGTTGAGGAGATACCACTCGAAGTAGTCGACGAGCGCCGTCGGGATCTCGTTCGCCACGCCGTCGCGGTCGTGGTCGTCGGCCTCGTCCACCGGGAGCGGCGCCTCGATCTTGTCGAGCGAGCCGTCGAGCACCATGCCCGCCGGAGTCACGACGCGCGCGCCCTTCGAGGCGGCGAGCGTGAGCGGATCGACCGCCTCGAGCCCATCTCGTTGTGCAGCGCGCCGACCACGAACTCGCGGATCGAGATCGTGCCGCCGTGCGCGAAGAACGGACGCACGCGCAGATCCGGGTCGACGCCGCGCACCCCGCTCGTGTCGACGCTGCCGTCGCCCTTGACGAGGATGGTGCCGTACTGGATGCCCTTGCTGACGAGCCGCCGGATCAGATTCTGGTGGAGGCGGCCGGCGTCGCGCACCGCTTGATCCCGGATCGCGCGCAGATCCGCCGTGATCTCGTCCGCGAGCTGCTCCTTCAAGCGGAGCCCGAAGAGGTGCGGGGCATCGCGACTGTCGGGTCGCGTGGCGACGTCGCCGCCGAAGCCCGCCGCGCCGCGAGGTCGCCCGAGCAGCTCTCGGCCAGGCCCGCGCCGAGGGCGCCCACGGTGTTCAAGTCTCCGTCACCATCCTGTGTACGGAGCCCGACACCCTGCGCGACCCGAAACTTGCGCTGGAACAGCTGTCTGCCGCGCCGAATTGCGCGCGCGGTGTCGCGCCGGATCAGGAACGTCGAGGAGCCGGGGGTCATCACGTCGCCCACGCCCGGCCCGATCTCCTGTTCGAGTGACTTCGCGATCCCGGCGCCCGCGACGTTTGGCGCCTCCGTCCGATCGGTCAGCTGCGCCTGTGCCCGTGATGCAAGCAGAAGAAACGCCGTCGCGAGCGCGGCTGCCACGCCGCGCCCCGACGGAACCACCCGGTGGCTCACGTCGACTCCCTCCCAGCGAAAGACCTGTCCCGGAAACCCGTCGCAGCCCGTGCCGCCGCGTTGCGAGTCGGATTCTGGCACCGACCATCCGGCTGGAGGAAGTACTTCGTTCGGCCTGCCGCGGTAGACGCGCGAAGCGTCGCGCTTCACCCGGCTCTCGCGCCGGCAACGAGTGAGTGAGCGCACGTATGCCAGAATGCGGCATGGCGGTGCTCTCGAATCTCGCGATCCTGCGCGCGCTCGACGAGGGCCGGCTGCGCATCGAGCCACGGCCCGCGCCCGGACCCGAGGCCCCGGATTCGCCGTTCAACAGCTCGTCGGTCGATCTCCGGCTCGCCAGCGAGCTGCGCGTGCCCAAGCCGAACCTCAGTCTGACGTTCGACCTGCGTCAGGGGAACGTCGCCGAGACACTCGACAGCATCTGCGAGCCGTACGAGATGGACGCGTCGGGCTTCCTGCTCGAGCCACACCATTTCGTGTTGGGCCGCACGATCGAGCACGTCGCGCTGCCGATCGGCGGCGGGCTCGCGGCGCGCATCGAAGGGCGCAGCTCGTTCGCGCGCACCGGCCTCCTGATTCACTTCACCGCGCCGACGATCCACGCGGGCTTCGAGGGCACGATCACGCTCGAGATCATGAATCTCGGGCCGATTCCGATGACGCTCACTCCCGCGCTGCCGATCTGTCAGCTCGTGCTGGAGCGGGTCGAAGGATCCGTGCTCGAAGCCCCGTCGCGGTTCCAGGGACAGTCGACGGCGAGCGGCCGGCGGGGCTCCTGAGGGCGGCGCCTCGCTTTCCGCTCGCACCCGTGCTACACACCTCCGTGACGACGCGTCCTCGGCTCGAGTTGCTCAGCTGACGACGTAGCGCTCATGAGCCAGCGTGTTCGCGAATGACGCGAACGAGCTCGAGGGCGCCGAACTAGATCCGGGCGATGTGCCCTGTTCGCGGAGTCGCCCCGAGGATCGCGAGCGCAGGGCTGCCCGTCTACCGGGAAGCTGCGCATTCACCTGGAGTTTCATGACTTCCGTCTCTGTTTCGGACTCTTCCGAGTCCTCCGTTTCCCAGTCTTCCTTGTCCCCCGTCTCCCAGTTCTCCGATCTCGGGCTGCTGCCCGCGCTCGAACGCGCGGTGCACGAGGCCGGCTATTCCATCCCCACGCCGATCCAGGCGCAGGCGATCCCCGTGCTGCTCGAAGGCCGAGACTTGCTCGGCTGCGCGCTCACGGGGACGGGCAAGACGGCGGCGTTCGCGCTGCCCATCCTGCAGCACCTGGCGGGCGCGAAGCGGCGGGCGCCGGCCAACACCGTTCGGTGTCTGGTGCTGGTGCCCACTCGCGAGCTCGCCGCTCAGGTTGCCGAGAGCTTCCGCACCTACGGCGCGGGCCTCGATCTCTCCGTTGCGCTGGTGCACGGCGGAGTCGGACAGGAGCCGCAGTGCCGCGCTCTGGCGCGCGGCGTCGACGTGCTGGTCGCCTGTCCGGGTCGACTCGTCGATCTCATGGGCCAGCGGCGCGCGAATCTCTCGCGCGTCGAGGTGCTCGTGCTGGACGAGGCCGATCACATGCTGGACCTCGGCTTCATCCCGGACGTCCGCAAGATCGTCGCGCAGATCCCGAAGCGCCGGCAGACGCTCTTGTTCTCGGCCACGATGCCCGCGCCGATTCTCGGCCTCGCCGACAGCCTGCTCGTGAATCCCGCCAAGGTCTACGTGACTCCGAAGCAGACGACGGTCGAAGCCATCGATCAGCGCGTGCACTTCGTGGAGAGCGGCCGCAAGGGTGACTTGCTCGCCCAGCTGCTCGGCGAACGCGACGTGGAGCGCGCCCTGGTCTTCACGCGCACCAAGCGCGGCGCGAACCGGGTCGCCGAGAAGCTCGCAAAGGGCGGGATTCCCGCCGAGGCGATTCACGGCAACAAGTCGCAGAACGCGCGCACGCGCGCGCTCGACGGCTTCAAGCGCGGCAAGCCACGCGTGCTGGTCGCCACCGACGTGGCCGCTCGCGGCATCGACGTGGACGGCATCTCGCACGTCATCAACTACGAGTTGCCCGAGGTGCCCGAGACGTACGTGCACCGCATCGGCCGCACTGCGCGCGCCGGCGCGACCGGCATCGCGATCTCGCTCTGCGCCAGCGACGAGCGCGACCAGCTGCGCGGCATCGAGCGGCTGATCCGCCGCAGCGTGCCCGTGGTGGGCGGCGGCTCTCTCGGCCCCGCGCCGACGGGTCGTTCGCAGGAGCAACGGCCGCAAGGGCGGAGCGCGCAGTCCGGGCGCTCGAGCTCGAGCTACTCCGGATCCCGCGGCAGTGGTGGGCGCGGCGGGCGCACCTTCCGGGGGCGGCGCTAGAGCGGCCGCCGTGGGCTCGCGCGGGTCGACGTCGGGCAGGGGCACGCCCGGCCGCTCAGCTCACGCGCGTCGCGACTTCCTTGGCCCAGCGGTAGTCGGGCTTTCCGGACGGCGAGCGCTCGACTTTGGCGACGAGGTGAAGCTCGCGCGGGATCTTGTAGCCGGCGACCTTGGCCCGGCAGTGACTCTGGATCGCTTCCAGCGTCGGCGTGCGCCCGGGGCGCGGCTCGACGACCGCCGCGACGCGCGAGCCGAAGCGCTCGTCGGGCACGCCGACGACCACCGCGTCGAAGCAGTCCGGGTGTGACTTGATCGCGGCCTCGACTTCCTCGGGATAGATCTTCTCGCCGCCCGAGTTGATCGAGACGGAGCCGCGGCCGAGCAGCGTGAGGGTGCCGTCTGCCTCGATCGTCGCGAAGTCACCGGGGATCGACCAGCGCTTGCCGCGCTTGTCGGTCACGAAGACCTCGGCCGACTTCACCGGATCCTTGTAGTAACCCAGCGGTACGTTCCCGCCGCGCGCCACTTTGCCGATGACTCCGCTGCCGGGCGCGACCGGCTCGAGATTCTCGTCGAGCACGGTCGTGTCGGCCCCCGCGCGCACCGTTGGGCCGCCGCCCTTCATCGCGGTGTTGCCCTTCTGCACGAATGCGACGCCGTTCGCCCCGCCCTCCGACGAGCCGATCGCATCGGTCATGATCAGATTCGGGAAGCAGCGGAAGAACTCGTCCTTCACCGTCGGCGAGAACACGGCCGCGGTGCTCGAGACGGCGGCGAGTGACGAGAGATCGTACTTCGCGCCGGGCTCCTGCAGCGCCTCGATGAGCGGCCGGCCCATCGCGTCGCCGGTGATCATCATCGCGTTCACGCGCTCCTTCTCGATCAGACGCCACACGTTCTTCGGGTCGAACTTGGCGACGAGCACGGTCTTGCGGCCGACGAAGCTGCCGCCCATGACACCCCACTGAGTCGCGCCGTGCATGAGCGGTGCGATCGGCAGCATGGTCTGCGCGCCGGCACGGCCGCGCTCGGCCAGATCTTCCGGCTTCTGCGCGCGCTGGCCGCTGAGCACGTCGATGCCGCCGCCCAGCGTCATCAACACATCTTCGTGTCGCCACACGACGCCCTTCGGCATGCCGGTCGTGCCGCCGGTGTACAGGATGTAGCGGTCGTCGGCGGAGCGTTTCTCGAAGTCGCGTTCCGGCGAGCCGGCCGCGAGCGCCTTCTCGTAGTCGAAGGAGCCGAGCCGCGCGTTGTCCGCGCCGCTTCCGTCCTCGACGCAGAGCGAGAAGCGCAGCCCCGGGAGCGCGTCGCGCGCGCCCAGGATGCGCGGCGCGAACTCGCGCTGGTAGATCAAGCCGACGAGATCCGAGTTGCCGAACAGATAGCGCAGCTCGTCCTCGACGTAGCGGAAGTTGATGTTGATCCAGACCGCGCGGATCTTGAAGATCGCCCAGAGCGACTCGACCCACTCGACCGAATTGTACGCGTAGATTCCGACGTGCTCGCCCGGTCGCACGCCCTGCGCCTGCAGGAAGTGCGCGAGCCGGTTCGCGCGCTGCTCCATTTCGGTGTAGGTGCGCCGCGCGCCCTCGACGACCAGGCACTCTCGCTCGGGAAAGACGTCCGCAGCGCGCTCGAAAAGGTCCGCGAGATTGAACTCCATCGGCGCAGCATAACCGATTGATTTCGCTCGCCTGCGGCTCGCTGCGCGCGGCTGCGCCCGACATCGGCCCGCGGGCCGATGTCCCGCAGGGGCGGCCTCGGCTCGGGACGGCCCTGGCCTCGGCTTTCCTGCACCGGCGCCAAGTGTTTGCTGCGTTGACGCAGTCCGGCGTCGGAGCCAGGTTTTGTCTCGCGCGAGGCATGACGCCCGCGCATGAACCCCGCGGGGCGCGACTGCCCCCGCGAGGAGGAGTTGGAAGATGCGACATCATCACTGGCACTCCCGGCGCCATGGCGGCTGCTGGGGCTTCGAGCACCGGGACGAGGGCGAGCCACGCGGCGCAGAGCACCGAGAAGAGGGCGAGCCGCGCGGCGCGGAGTTCTACTTCTCGGTGGGCCGCGACGACGACGGCTTCGGCTCGTCCGGGCTCGGCGTTCGGCGGCCGCTGCGCTTCCTGACCTGGAAGCTCGACCTCACGGGCGATCAGGTCGCCGCGATCGCGCGCATTCTCGAGCGCTTGAAGATCGAGCGCGCGCAGGCGGAGGTGGAGCAACGCAGGAGTGCGTCGGCGATCGCCGACGCGATGGCCGCCGAGACCTTCGACGCCACCGCCGCATCGGTCGCCACCGAGCACCGCGCCACCTCGGCGCGCAACGTCCAGGCCGCCGTCGCGAGCGCGCTCGGCGATCTGCACGCGACGCTCGAGGCCGATCAGCGCCGCAAGCTCGCGATGCTGATCCGGACGCGGGCAATCACGTTCTAGAGTGTCTGAGTGTTCCCGGCCCGGGCGGTGGCAATGCTGCCCGGGCCGCTTCCGAGGTGTGACCCGGGCGCGGACGGCCGCGCCCGCCCACCCTTCGCTCGCGTTCCGCTCGCTGCGCGCTCGGCCATCGGCCGAGCTTGCATTCCCGCATATCATGCGGCCATGACGTACAAGATGATCTTCGGCGCCAAGCGCCGGCCCGGGATGTCGCGCGAGGAGTTCGGCCGCTACTGGACCAGCACGCACGCGGACAAGGCGCGGCGCGTGCCGGGCATCGCGCGCTACGTGATCAACCTGGCGCCGGATCTCGCGAACAGCGGCGCGGAGATGCCCTACGACGGCTTCGCCGAGGTCTGGTTCGCGAGCGAGGCGGACATGCGCCGGTCCGGGAGCTCGCCCGAGGTCCAGGTCGTGCTGGACGACGAGAAGAACCTGTTCGATCTCTCGACCCGCTTCACGGTCATCGTCACAGAACACGTGATGATCGAGTGAAACAATTCGCCCGTTGCGACGTACTCTTCGAGACGAGCCTCCGTGGATGTGGAGGCATGGAGGACTGATGACGCGTTCGATGCTCGGGATCTTGGCTGCGACTGCGGTCGCGAGTCTGGTGGGATCGACGGCGCTCGCGACCGAGGGGTCGATGGGCGATGCGAAGGCCTGCTACCGGACGCACTGCGGCAAGAGCGTCACGGGCCACAAGGGGAAGTGCGGGGGCACGAAGGTGGACGACCTCACCAGCGAGAAGGCGTGCACCGACGCCGGCGGCGCGTGGACGACCGCGGCCGACGCGAAGAAGTACGAAAAGGCGAAGGACTGAGTCCAGCTCGGACTGCCCCGCCGCGGGGCCCGTATCTCCGCGGTGGGGCGGATCCGCTCGCGCGATGACTGCTCCCCGCTTCGGCGCCGGCTTCCGCACCCCGCATTTCGCGGAGATCGCCCGCGGCGAGCGGCGCGTGGACTGGCTCGAGGTCCTGTCCGAGAACTTTCTCGGCGTCGGCGGGCCGCAGCGCGCGATGCTCGAGCGCATCCGCGCGGATACGCCGCTCGCGCTGCACGGAGTGAGTCTCTCGATCGCGGGCACAGAGCCGCTCTCGAGTCACTACCTCGCGGAGCTGCGCGCTCTCGCCGACGCGCTCGAACCCGAGCTCGTGAGCGATCACCTCGCCTGGACCGCGCTGCGCGGGCACGAGACACACGATCTCCTGCCGGTCGCGTTCACACGCGAGGTCCTGGATCACGTCGCCGGGCGCGTCGCGCACGCACAGGAGCGGCTCGGCCGGCCGCTGCTGCTCGAGAATGCGACCGTCTACGTGGCGTTCCGGGCGAGCGAGATGTCCGAGGCGGAGTTTCTGCGCGAGCTCTGCCTGCGCACCGGCTGCGGGCTGCTGCTCGACGTCAACAATCTGTACGTCAACGCGGAGAACCTGGGCGTCGACCCCCTCGCGCATCTCGCGGCGCTGCCGCGGGACCGGGTCGGCTACATGCATCTCGCGGGACACGCGCGGCTCGCGGACGTGCGCATCGACACGCACGACGCGGACGTGCCCGACCCCGTCTGGGCGCTCTTCGAGCGCGCCATCGCGCGCTTCCCCGAGGCGGGGGTCATCGTCGAGCGCGACGACTGTCTGCCGTCGTTCGCCGCGCTCTGCGACGAGGTCGAGCAGGCGCGCGCCCGCCACGCGCGCGCCCGAACGGTGGCGCTCGAAGGCGAGTCAACGGCGAGTCGTGCGCCCGCACGAAGCGCGGCAGGCGACTGGCGGGTGCTGCAGCGCGAGCTCTGGGAACGAATCGTCGACAAGCCGAGCGGCTTCGATCACGGCGCGGATCCGCAGGTATCGGCGCTCTTCGCCGGCGACCGGCCCGTGCGCGCAGCGCGCGGGCTGCGCGTGTACAGCGACGCCTACGGGGAGAACCTGCGCCGCGCCCTGGCGACGAACTTCCCGGCCTTGGCGCACGTTCTGAGCCGCGACGACTTCGCGGCGCTGGCCGCGGCATATGTTCGCAGTCATCCGCCGCGCAGTCACGACTACCGCGAGCTCGGCGCGCGGCTCGCGGAGTTCATACCGACCCATGGGCTGCGCGCCGACTATGGTGTCGATTCGAGCGCACTGGCAGCGCTCGCCGCGCTCGAACAGGCGCAGCTGGAGGCGCAGGAGGCGCTCGACCCGGCGGCGTTCGTCACTCCCGCGGCGCTCGCCGAGATCTCGCCGGAGAAGTGGGGCGACGCGCGCTTCACATTCGCGCCCTCGCTGCGCGTGCTTCGCGCGAGTCACGACGTGCTTCCGGCGGTCGAGGCGGTCGCGCGCGCCGAGCCGCCGCCGCGGTCCGAGCGCCGCGAGGTGGCTTATCTCGTGCAGCGCGCGAGCGGAGGCGTCGTCACCGAGTCGATCACCGCGCTCGACGCGGCTCTCTTCGAGTCACTGCTCGCGGGGAAGACCTTCGCCGAGACCTGCGACGCCGCCCACGCCGCCCTCGGGGTCGAGCTGTCCGAAGCGGCGCAGGCGGCCGCCAGACTCCTCGTGGCCGCGAGCGCGCGCGGCCTCCTGGCGAGCGCCGCGCTCTAGCTCACTCGCACTCGAGCTCCCAGACGTTGAACGCCGCGTCGAGCCGCCCCGCGCGGCGCTTCAGGATCTCGCGCTGCTCGGGATGAGTCAGGATGTAGAGCTCCCGGCGCTCGATCGCGCGCACGACGCGCCGTGCGAGCTCCTCGGGCTGGATCGTGCCGCCCACCATCGGAGGCGCGCCGCCGCCCGTCTGGGGAAGGTCCGTGCCCGGGGGGTTGCGCAGCTCGGCGGGGCGCATGCGCAGAGAGTTCTCGTTGATGTTCGTCTGGACGATCATCGGACACAGCACCGAGGCGCCGATGCCCTGGTCGCGGAGCTCCACGAAGAGTGACTCCGTGAGTCCGACCACCGCGAACTTCGACGCGCAGTAGACCCCCAGCCAGCGCATGCCGACCAGCCCCGCCATCGAGGCCGTGTTCACCACGTGGCCGCCCTGATTCTGCGCGATGAGTCGCGGCACGAAGGTCTGCACGCCGTTCACCACGCCCCAGAAGTTCACGTTCATCGTGAACTCCCAGTCTTTCCGCGTGGACTTCGCGATCGGGCCGAAGGTCGCGACGCCGGCGTTGTTGCAGACGACGTGCACGGCGCCGAAGCGGCGCAGCGTCGCCTCCGCGAGCGCCTCGACGCTCTCCGGCTTCGAGACGTCGGTCGGCACGCCGAGCACCTGCGCGCCCGACTTCTCGAGATCGCGCGCGACGACGGCCAAGCTCTTCTCGTCGAGATCCGCGAGCACGAGCTTTGCGCCGCGCGCCGCGAACGCCTTCGCGAGTGCCGTGCCGATCCCGCCCGCGCCACCGGTGATGACCGCCACGCGGTCCCTGAATGGGTCCATCGTGGCGATCATACCGCGATCCCGCGGCGGGAGGATCGCTCGCGCTAGTTGAACAGCGCCGTCATCGATACGAAGGAGAGCCAACCGAAGCCGCAGATCGCCAGCCCGGTCAACGCTAGCTGCTCATATCGCGCCATCACTGCCTCCTTGGGTCGCTTGGTTGCGACACCAGGAAGTGTCGACCCGGCCAGGGCCTGGCGATATGAAGCGCTTCATACTCCCGAAAATATTTTTTCGACCATCCCTGAGATACTGCGGCGCCATGCAGGAGCCCATCGCGATCGCTGCCCCGCCTCCGCGCCTGCGCACGTTCGCGGCGTTCGGCGTGCGCGACTTCCGCGTGCTGTGGGCGGGCACCTGGGCGTCGTACATCCCGTTCTTCATGGCGAACGTCGTGAACGGCGTGGTCGCGTTCCATCTCGCGCACGTGAACCGCGCGGTGGGCACCGTGGTGTTCGCGCAGGGGATCGCGATGGCGGTGCTCGCGCCGATCGGCGGCGCGGGCGCGGACCGTTGGCCCAAGCGCCGCGTGCTGGCGATGTCGCAGTCCGCCGCGGCGGCGGTGTTCGGCACGTTCGCGCTGCTGCTCGCGCTCGACCGGCTGAGCATCGCGGCGCTCGCCGCGGGCGCGTTCGTGCTCGGCATCGCGATCTCGTTTCTCGGTCCGGCGCGTCAGGCCTTCGCCGCCGAGCTCGTCGGACCCGATCTGCGCGGGAACGCGGTCGCGCTGAATCAGGTGCCACTGACCGGCTCGCAGGTGCTCGGGCCGGCGATCGCGGCGCTCATGCTCGCGTCGCCGCTCGGCGCGGCCGGGGCCTACGCGCTGATGGGGGCGCTCTACGCCACTTCGGCGCTGTCGCTTCTCGGTCTGCCGCACTCGCCCGCGCGCGCGAACGCAGCAGAGACTCACGTGCTCGCCGACCTTCGCGAGGGGCTGCTCTACGTCGGCTCGCACCCGCGGCTGCGCCTGCTCGTCGGATTCTTCGTGTGCGTGATCATGATGGGCTTCTCGTACGTGACCGTGCTGCCGGGACTGGTCGAGCACGCGCTCGGGCGCTCGGCCGACGCGGTGCCGCCGCTCTTCCTCACGAGCGCCCTCGGCGGCCTCACCGTCACGCTGGTCACGGCGCGACTCGCGGGTGGAGCGCGCGCGCTGCCGCTGTTCGTCAGCATGCCGTTCGTCCTGGCCGCGGGTCTCCTCGGCCTGTACGCCGCGCCGACCTACGGGCTCGCGATCGCCGCGATGTTTCTCGTGGGCATCGGCTTCGGCGGCTTCCAGACGCTGAACGCCGCGGTGATCGTGCAGGTGACCGAGCCCGCCTACTTCGGCCGCGTCTTCTCGCTCTCGATGCTGGCCTTCGCCGGTGTCTCGCTCATGAGTCTCCCCGTCGGCATCCTGGCCGACGCGATCGGCGAGCGCGCGACCTTGGCGACCCTATCCGGCGTGGTCGTCGTGATCGCCGGACTCGTCGGATCGCGCCTGCGAGGCTCTCGTGGAGCGTCCCCTGACTCAGGCCCGACCGTCGATCAAGACGAAGGTTCCCGGCACTGACTCGAGTCGGAGATGCACGATCGCCTGGTACTCGGGCGACGCGTACCAGGCGCGGAAGCGCTCGCGCGACGGAAACTCGAGCAGCACGAAGCGAGGATCCTCGACCGTCCCCTCGATCACGTCCGGCGTCTCGGTGACGGCGAGGATCTTCGCTCCGTACCGCGTCAAGGTCGGGAGCGCCTTCGCGACGTAGTCGTCGTGCATGGCGCGGTTCACGGTTCGTCCCTGGGCGATGGCGTAAACGGGCATGTCGCGACGATATCACGGCATCATCTGAAGAGGAGGACGGAACCTCGGTCACTTCGCAGCGTGAGCGCTCCGTCCCTGAGCTCCCAAGTCGCAACGCTTTCGAGCGCCTTCAGATACGCATCCTCGACCTCCTGACTCGACTCACAGAACATCTTGGTGGAGATCGCCGGCCCGAACGTAAGCCTCCCGGCGCCGAGCTCGTACGACGCGCTGTAGCTGTTGCAGCCTGCGAAGCCACCCGCGCGCAACGTCGCGGAGTCGAAGCGCAGGCTCAGTGACTTCCCTTCGGTGCCGACCGGGTCCGACGTGTCGCCGAGGAGGACGAGCTTCCAGTCGCGGTTTGCGATGTCGCGATTCGCGCCGCCGCTGCACGCAAGCACGACGACCAGTGCCATTGCGAGTCGTGTCTTCATCGTTCTCTCCTCAGCCCGCCGAGAGCTCGCGACCGTTCCAGCGCAGCACGACGTCGCCCGCGCGCACGCGCGCCCAGTCGAAGCACGCGAGCAGCGCGCGCGGCGTGGTCTCGCGCTCATCCTCGGCCAGGCCCGAGAGCTGCGCGAGCCGGCCGCAGAGCGCTTCGGCCGAGCAGGCGCGCGCGAGCTCCCGCCAGCCGACGGCGCCGTGAAGCTTGGCGAGCTTTCCGCCCGACTCCTCGA
>Ga0326726_10002636_pt1 | contig 16428 bp, 8 predicted proteins | sample MHFenrmetagenome_2_FD_207603 | JGI IMG/M metagenome (GOLD analysis project Ga0326726, IMG submission 207603) | Lab enriched peat soil microbial communities from Michigan Hollow, Ithaca, NY, United States - MHF15MN | ecosystem: Environmental > Terrestrial > Soil > Wetlands > Peat | place: USA... | reverse complement strand
AGGCGCCGACCCGCTCCCGCGTCGGACAAAGGCGGCCAGACTGTCCTGGCCGAGTCCTTGGATCGTCATCCGGCGCGTCGCGGCTTCGTCGCGCGGCGAGCGCACCTCCACCGAGAATGGCGGGTGGATTCCGTTCAACAAGAGATAGTTCTCGAACTGCCGCGCCACGACTTGCTCCCGCCATCGCTCGGTCTCGCCGCCGAGCTCGCGGGCGAAGATGCGGAGCAGCGAATCGGTCGGATGGCCGTTCACGGAGAGAATCTGGTCCCCGCGATGGAGAAGCGTGTCACCCATGAGATAGGCGGTGACCGTGAGCGTCGCCGAATCGCTCAACGTCGTGCGCACCGGAAACATCAGCCCGCCGTCGAGCGCGAAACGCCTCACCTCTTCGCTCGGCAGCTGAACGGTCGTGTGCCCGTCGCCGACCATGCCGAGGAGACGAGCGAACGACGGCCAAACGTCGAGCCTCGACGCCGAGTCCGGAAGCGTCGCGACGATCGCGTCGCGCGCCGTGCGAACCGAGTCGCGTGATGCCACGGTATATGGATTCGGGTGGACCCGCTCGACGGTGGCCAGCATCGAGTCGATGTCGGCGACGAGCGCGGCACGCGTCAGGAATCGGTGCGCGGCCGCCTCGGGCGACGGCGGCGGCGGAGCCGGTACGCGGAACGGCGAGCACCCCGTGATCGCCGCCGTGGCCGCCGCGATGCACGCGGCGCCCGCGCGGCACCGCCGCGGCGCATGAACCAACGCGCGATTCACGACGTGATGTCCCTGGTCAGACTGAACGGCGGATCCCGTACGGCGCACGACTCCTCCACTCGATGGTTGGCCGCGCCATGATACCGGCCGAGCCTCCTTGTGTTCCGGGCTCGTGCTCTCGTCCGGACCGAATGGACACCCGCCCTGGAGATGGCCAATATCAGAGCGCCCGCTCTCATTGGCACCTCAGGGGGACCGTCATGTCGACACTGCTCCGCTATGTCCGCGCGCTGGCTCCGACGCTGATCGCGTTCGTTCCATCCATCGGCGGCGGCCAGCGCCCGAGCGGCCGGCCGCTCGCCATCGAGGACTACTATCGCGTGAAGACGGTCGGGCCGCCGGAGATCTCCCCGGACGGCAAGTGGGTCGCCTACACCGTGAGCACGCGCGTCGAGACGACGAACGGCAACACGAGCGAGGTGTGGCTCGCGGCGTTCGACGGCGCATCGCAGCCACGACAGGCCGGAACGCCCGGGGAGGACGCGACCGGACCGTCGTGGCTCGACGACGGACGACTTCGATTCTCGAGCGCTGGACGAACGATCGTCGTCGACCCGTCGGCGCCCGATCATCCAACCGAATCGGCCGCGACGACCAGCCTCGCCGGCGGACGCGCAGGCGGTGGCGGCGGCAGGGGTGGACGCGGGGGCGGACGCGGGGGCAGCGGGATTTCGATGCCGAGCCCGGACGGAAAATGGGTCGCGGTGGTGCGCGACATGCCGCCGCCGAAGCGCGAACGCGTCTATGAATCAGACTTTGCGAAACGCCACGAGGAACGATTCAAGGGCGTCGAATTCGACTGGATGGACTTCCAGCGCGACGCCGCGCCCTTCCCGCTCCCCAATCGCGTCGACCCCGACGTCAATCCGCCCCAGGAGATCTTCATCACGCCGGCCGGCGGCACCGAGCGGGCACTGACACACCTCGGCCTGCGACCGGCCGGCGCGAACTGGAATCATGCCGGGACGATGCTCGCATTCAGCGCCGACTCGACGTATCGCAACGAGATGCTCTACGGACGGAGCGACGTCTGGACGGTGTCGACGGACGGCGCGGTGAAGACGCTCACGTCGAGCGACGAGCACTCGTACGCAGGCGCGCAATTCTCGCCGGACGGCGCGTGGATTCTCTCGACGCGGTCGACGTCGACCGATGCGGTGATTCGCAAGAAGATGAACAACGGCGGCCCGGTGGATCTCGTCGTGTTGCCCGCGAACGGCGGCAAAGAGATCAACCTCACGGCGAATTGGGACTACCTGCCGCAAGGCGCGTTCTGGAGCAAGGACGGCAAGTCCGTGTACTTCACCGGCGGCGTCGGCGGGACGACGCATCTCTTCCGCGTATCGGTGCCGGGAAGCGTCGTCGAGCAGGTGACCTCGGGCCAGCGCCGGCTGAGCGCCCTCAGCTACGATCGCGCCTTCGCCAGGATGGCGTACCAGGTCGGTACGTTCGAGGCGCCATCGGAGATCTTCGTCGCGAACTTCGACGGAACGGGTGAGCGCCAGTTGACGCACGTCCACGACGCCTTCACGCGGGAGATCGCGCTCAGTCGCGCCGAGCGGCTCCAGTTCAAGAGCGCCGACGGCACGCCCGTCGAGGGGTGGCTGCTCTACCCGTACGGCTACACGCCGGGCGGCGGCGGCTCGTGGCCGCTCGTCGTGAGCAACCACGGCGGTCCGCACAGCGCGAACGAGTACGGCTTCGATTTCAAGAATCAGTATTTCGCCGCGAACGGGTACTTCGTGCTCGAGGTCAACTTCCGAAGCTCGACGGGTTATGGTGAGAAGTTCTTGTGGGCGACGTGGGGCGAGTGGGGCACCAAGGACGGGCAGGACGTGATGGCCGGTGTTGATTTCGCCATCGCCCGGCATCCGATCGACCGGAGCAAAGTCGCGGTCATCGGCCACTCGTACGGCGGCTTCATGACCAACTGGCTCATCACGCAGTACCCCGACCGCTTCGCCGCGGCGGCCTCGGGCGCCGGCATCGCCAACTGGACGAGCGACTACGCGAACTCCGACATCCCGCGGACGAAAGAGACGGAATTCTGGGGCGCGCCGTCCGACCCCAAGGCGCGCGAGACGATGATCAAGCAGTCGCCGATCACGTACGCGAACCGGATCCGTACACCCACGCTGTTCATCAACGGCGAGATCGATCATCGCGTGCCGTTCTCGGAGAACGAGCAGCTCTATGTGGCGGTCAAGAAGCAGGGCGTTCCCGCGAAGATGATCCAGTACGCCGGACAGCCGCACGGCATCGCCGGCTCGTGGAACAACGTTCATAGAATGCTCAATGAGCGCGCCTGGTTTGATAAGTATGTAAAGAAGGCAACGGTGCCGTGAGGCCGACAGGACAGCTGTCTTTGCCGCGGAGAGCGCCGAGGGCGCGGATCGACGCGGAGAAAGCGGAACGGTCGTGACAGGTGTGTTGAAGCAAGCCGCTCGGGATGCGTCCAGGGGCATCCCGAATGGCTTCCCCAAAGACATCCACGGTCACGCGGTTTCCGCGTCAATCCGCGATCTCCGCGATTTCCGCGTTCACAAAGCAGTGCAGATATGTCCCCCGCGGCTTCATTCGATCGGCACGGGCAAGGCTCCTGACACGGATTGCGGAATTCCCCGATGCCGCGTCCGACGTCCAACACCCATGCTCATTCGGACATGACTCGCTTGGATCTTGCACGATGTCACTGTTTCCGTGCGTCGCGCTGTGACGGCTGACGCACGGCGATCACGGGGACTCGGGGGCTGATGAGCTTCGAACGCATCGTCGTCGGGGTCGACTTCTCGAGCTCGGTCAATCAGGCAGCGATCTGGGTGCACAACCACTTCGCCCCGGAGGCGTTGCTCACGCTGGTGCACGCGGTCGAGCCGGTATCCGTCCCACCGTTCCTCCGTCATCGATTCGCGAGTGACGCCGACAGACTCGAGGCCGATCTGCACGACGCCACCGGCCGAGTCGAAGAGCTCATCAACCAGCTCGGCCTCGCGCGCGCGGCACCGATGGCCCGAGCCGGCAAGCCGCACGAGGTCCTCAACGACGTCGCGCACGAGATCGATGCGACGCTCACCGTCATCGGCTCGCACGGCCCCGTCGTGCGCCCCTGGCTTCGACTCGGCAGCACGGCCGAGCGACTGTTGCGCCGCTCGCGGACCTCGTTGCTCATCGGTCGGGGCGAGATGCACGACGCGCCGCGCCGTCTGCTCCTGGCCGCCGACGACGCGACGATCACTCCCGAGTTGCTCGCCAGAGCGGTGTCCTTGCGCAAGCAGTTCGATGCCGAGCTGCTCGCGGTCCACGTGCTGAGCAACGCGGCCTTCAGTCACATGGCGTCCATCGAGGCGGCACACTCGCCGAGCGCCGAGGTCGCGCACCGCCGGCTCGCCGAGGACATCCGCGCCGAAGCCGCGCAGTGGTTGGCGGAAATCGGGTCGGTCAGCGCCGATGCAGGACATTTGCAGGTCGAGGTTCCACACGGCGACCCCGGCGCCGAGATCCTCTCCGCCGCGGATCGGTTCGGCGCCGACCTGATCGTGATTGGACGCTACGGCCTCGGACGCGTGATCCCCGCCGTGCTCGGCAGCGTGCTCGGCTCCGTCGCGCACGGGGCTCGATGCCCTGTGCTCGTGGTCGTCGAGGACTAGCGGCGCGATCCGCGACGACCGCGACGCCTCACCATGCCCGGCCTCGAACAATACGAGCTCGACACGACGACGGACTGGCACGTCCTCGACGCGGAGCGCACTCTCGTCGTGCTCGGCTCCATCGCCGATCGCGGCTTGTCGAGCGAGGAGGCGGGTCGTCGTCTGGCCGTCCACGGCCCGAACGTGCTTCCACGGGCGCCGCGTCGTGGAGCGCTCCGACTACTGCTCGCCCAGTTCGCGGATGTTCTCGTCCTGCTCCTGGTCGGCGCCGCGGTCGTCGCGTCATTCGTCGGTGAGCCGGAAGACATCGTCGCCATCGTCGCCATCGTCGTTCTGAACGCGGCGCTGGGGTTCGCGCAGGCCTTCCGCGCCGAGCGGGCCATCGATGCACTCAGGGCGATGTCGGCGCCACTCGCGCGCGTTCGGCGAGATGGCGCGGATGTCACGGTCGACGCGGCGATGCTCGTGCCGGGCGACATCGTTCTCCTCGAATCGGGAGCTCGTGTCCCGGCCGATCTGCGATTGATCGAGGCGCGGAGTCTCGCCCTCGACGAAGCCCCGTTGACCGGAGAGTCGAATCCCGCGGAAAAGACGCGCGACCCGCTGGAGCGCGATGTCTCTCTCGCCGACCGGCGAAACATGGCCTACACCGGGACATCGGTGAGCCGAGGCCGTGGCACCGGCACCGTCATCGCGACCGGAACACGCACGGAGCTCGGACGCGTCGCGACGCTGCTGCAGAACGAGGACGAAGTGCAGACGCCGCTGCAAAAGCGACTCTCCCGCCTCGGGAGCATCCTCGCGATCACGGCGCTCGCGCTGTGCGCGCTGATCTTCGCGGCTGGACTCCTGCGAGGAGAGCCGCCGATGCTGATGTTGATGACCGCCCTGAGTCTCGCGGTCGCGGCGATTCCCGAGGCGTTACCCGCCATCGTCACGATGTCACTCGCGCTCGGGGCGCACCGGATGGCGAAGCGGCACGCACTCGTGCGACGCCTTCCCGCGGTGGAGACCCTCGGTTCGGTCACAGTCATCTGCTCGGACAAGACCGGCACGCTTACTGAGAACCGAATGCGGGTGGAGGCAATTCAGGCAGACAACAGTGAGGCGATGTCGGCGCTGCTCGAGGCGATCGCGCTGAACAACGACGTGACGCCGCAGCCGGATGGCGAGCCGCGCGGAGATCCGACCGAAGTGGCGTTGTATCGCGCGGCGGCGAGCGCCGGATACGTGAAGGAACGGCTCGCGCTCGATCGTCCTCGCATCGCGGAGCTTCCCTTTTCGTCGGAGCGCGGCCGTATGACGACGATCCATCGTCGTGGCGCGGAGCTGCTCGCGATCACGAAGGGTGCGCCCGAACGGATTCTCGCGGGATGCATCGACCGCCTCGGTGCACTTGGGCCCGTGGAGCTCGACCACGACTCCGCTCTCGCCGAGGGCGAATCGATGGCTGCCTCGGGCCTCCGCGTGCTCGGCGTATCAATGCGCCGGCTCGTGTCGATTCCGGCTCGCCTCGAGGACGCCGAGGCCAAGCAGACCTTTGTGGGGTTCGTCGGTCTCCTCGACCCGCCGCGGCCGGAGGCGCGCGACGCTGTCGCGACGTGTCGGTCAGCCGGTATTCGCGTCGTGATGATCACCGGCGATCATCCCGCCACGGCGCGCGCGGTAGCGGAGCGACTCGGCTTGGCGACCGGCGCCGGCCAAGTGATGACCGGACCGATGCTCGCGGCGCTGTCGCAAGCGGATTTTGATGCGCGCGTCCGAGACATTCATATCTTTGCCAGGGTGGCGCCGGAGGACAAGCTCCGCATCGTGAAAGCGCTGCAGCGGCAGGGCGACTGGGTCGCAATGACCGGCGACGGAGTCAACGACGCGCCCGCACTGCGGCGTGCTGAAATCGGCGTCGCCATGGGCCGGATCGGAACGGACGTCGCGCGCGAAGCGGCGCACATGGTGCTGCTCGACGACAATTTCGCGACGATCGTGAGCGCCGTCGCCGAAGGACGCCGGATCTATGACAACATCCGGCGATTCGTTCGATACGTGTTGTCCACGAATTCCGGCGAGCTGTGGACGTTGTTCCTCGCGCCGTTCGTCGGGCTCCCGCTGCCGCTCCTGCCGGTGCAGATCCTGTGGATGAACCTCGTGACCGACGGACTTCCCGGGCTCTCGCTCGCCGTCGAGCCACCCGAGCCGGGAGCGATGCAGCGGCCGCCGCGGCCGCCGGGCGAGAGCATCTTCGCGCACGGATTGTGGCAGCACACGCTCTGGGTGGGCGTGCTCATGGCCGGGCTTGCCTTAGGCACCCAGGCGGCGGCCGTTCACATGGGCAATCCGCACTGGCAGAGCATGACCTTCACCGTGCTCACACTGTCGCAGCTCGCGCATGTGTTGGCCATCCGATCGGAGCGCGAGTCGCTGCTTCAACTGGGGCTCTGGTCGAATCTCCCGCTGCTCGGAGCCGTGGTGCTCACCGTTGCCGCTCAGATGGCCATTCTCTTCGTACCGTCACTGACGCGCGTCTTCAATACGACGCCGCTCACGCCGCGCGAACTGATCGCGTGCCTCGCCTTGTCGTCCGTGGTCCTCGTGGCGGTCGAAGTGGAGAAGTGGATGATTCGGCGGGGATGGCTCTATCACTGAGCGGTCGGAGTCGCCTCGGCCGGCTGCTGATCCATGTACTCGTGCTGGAATGCTTGAACGAGCTCGAAGAAATACGCCAGCGCGAGTGGACCGACGAGAACGCCGAAGAGCCCGAAGTATTGCAATCCCATGAAGGCGCCAACCACGGTGAGCACCGGATGGAGCCCTGAGACGCGACGGTATACCACGGGCCGAATCACATTGTCGACATTCGACGCGATGATGACTCCGATGGCCGCAAGCACGATCGCGGCGCCTGTTCGATCCTCAACGAGAAGCACGACAACGCCAGGAAGCCACACCAGCGACGAGCCAAGAATCGGCAGGACCGACGCAACACCGGTGAGGACGCCCCACAACAACGCGTGTTCGAGGTGGACGATGGTGAACGCACCGCCGACAATCACGCCCTGCGCTATCGCCGTAACCACGATCCCGACGACCGTCGCACGCGTCACGCCGGCGAACCGTGCCTCGAGCCGGTCCAGTGTCTCGGGTGAGAACGGGACGTATCGCGCGACCGCGTCCCAGACGGCGTCACCCGACAACAGGAGGTAGAAGAACCCGAGGAAGGCGATCAGCAGATTGACCGCCATCCGCGTCACCCCGCCCGCCAGCAGGACGACCTCGCGCGAAAGCCAGTTGACGATGTCGCGGCTCGCCTTGGCCAGCTCGGGGCCGACCACGAAGCCTTGGATCTGGAGAGCACTGAGCTTGGTGAGCAGCTGCTGGGCGCCCGGACCCCCCAACGCGGCCGGAGCCTCGTTCACGACAAGCGTGAGGACCAGCGCCGCGGGCAGCAGCACCGCGACGATGGCGAGCAGGAGCACGAGGATCGCAGACCACCGTGGCGGGATGTGTCGCGACAGCCGCCGATGGATCGGAGCGAACAGCACGGCGAGCAGCGGAGCGCCCAGCAGGCCCATCAACAGCGGCATGGCCGCAATGACGATCGCAACGCCGAGCGCGACGACGAGCGCGCCGGCCGCCAGGCGACGACCCGAGTTGACCTCTGGCAATAGAGCCGCTGGGAGAAGGTCTGACGAACCCATCATCCCGAGCGCAGCGAGGGATCTGCAGTCGAACTACAGATCCCTCGCGTTGCTTGGGATGACGAGGCCCTTGGGGGATGGGTCAATCAGGCGATAGTAGGCGAGACGCCTGTCGAACGGAAGGGGAGGAGGAACGGTCCCCCTTAGCCCTCATCCCTACTCTATCGGTCCTCCCTTCCTCGTCTGCGGCACGCCCTCCGTCATCCACTTCGGCGCCGGCGAGCCCTTGAGGTAGTGATCGAAGAACTGCTTCATCCGCTGTTGGAAGTCCTTCTGGTTCTCCTTCCGCGCGAGGTGGTGCGGCTCGCCGGGGTATGACAGCAGGATCACCTGCTTCCCCCAGCGGCGCGCGGCGCCGTAGAGCTCGAGCCCCTGGTGCCAATCGACCGCGTTGTCGGCGGTGCCGTGCAGGATCAAGAACGGCGTCGTGACGTCACGCACGTGATAGATCGCCGACTGATCCTCGAACAGCTGCAGGTTGTCGAACGGGTTCGTTCCCATGCGCACCTGGCCGACCTCGACGATGCCCTGCTGAAGCGTACCGGTACCGGGATACGTCTCGTCGTAGAAGCTCACGAGGTTCGTCGGCGGCGCACCGGTCACGACCGCGGCGAACATGTGCGAGTGCGTCAGGATGTACGACGTTTCGTACCCGCCCCAACTGTGACCCTGGATGCCGATGTGCTGCGGATCGGCGTAGCCCATCTCGATCACCTTCTTCACGCCGCTCGTCACGCAGTCGAGCGCCGAGCTGCCGGGCTTTCCAGTTTCGTACACGATATCCGGCTGGAACACGACGTAGCCGTCGCTCGCATACTCGGCGAAGTGCGGGCGATCGTCGAAGATCGGCATCGGGAACTGATGGTGCGTGTTCGACAGCAGCTCGTAGAAGTACACGAGCATCGGGTACTTCTTGCCCGGTTGATAGTTCGCCGGCAGCGTGAGCGTTCCCTGAAGTCGCTGGCCCTTGCTGTTCTTGAAGTCGACGAGAACCTTGCTGCCCCACGCGTACTCGGTGATGAACGGATTCGCATCCGTCACCTTGCTCGGCGACGCGAACGAGGTGGTCGACATCCAATAGTCGGGCGACTGCGTGAACGTCTGCCGCGTGAAGATCACGCGGTCCGATTTCTCCGCCTTCGACGCGCCGCCGACGGACGCATCGTCGTAGATGAGCGGGGTCGGCTTTCCGCCCGGCGCGAGCGTGTAGTAGCCCGACTTCTTCGTCCACTGGCCGTACGCCGACAGCGTGAGGGGCTTCGACAGGTCGACGCCCTCATCGTCTTCCCCGGGCTGACCGAAACCACCGCCGCCGCCGCGTCCGCCGCGCCCACCGCCGCCCGCCCGATCGAGACGCACGAGCCGGAAGACGATCTGCTGCGCCTCGCCCACGCCTCCGGTCAGGTTCACCGGCTTGCCGCCATCTAGTGGCACCGCATACACGTCGAACTCGTGGTTGAGGATCACCGACTTGCCGTCCTTCGCCCAGCCCGCGACTCCGTAGATGGGCTTCTCGTACGGATGGTCGTCGTCCGCGTCGACGAAGCTGAGCTTGTCGCCGCCGCCGAGGTTCACCGACTTGCCCGTCTCGGTGTTGTACGCGACGACGGTCCTGTTCTTCAGGTAGAGGAACCACTTCCCGTCGGGCGATGAACCCATCGTGCGCGTGAGTCCTTTGTCGATCGGCACCCTCTCTCCCGTCTCCGTACTAACTCTATAAAAGTCCGACTTGCTCCCGCCCCACTGCACCTCGGTGCGATACGTGGTATCGATCCGCCCGATGGCCCACTTCGAGTCGGGCGTCGGCGTGACGTTGCGCATCACGCTGTCCGCGATACGAACGAGCCTTCCACTTGCGACGTTGAACACGGCCGGCAGCGTCGCGCGACGCTCCTGCGCCAAGCGAACGATTTGCACCGACTGCACCTCGGTGTCCTTCCAGTGCCAGACGTCGACGTTCGCCTTTGGCTCGGCATTGGGCGCGGGCGTGCCCGGATCCGGTTCCTGATCCTTGAGCCCCACATAGATGCGTGAGCCATCGCGCGTCCAACGAAGTGTCGTGAACTCGCTCAAGACGAAGTCCTTCGGGAAGCCGGCATCCTTCGACGGATCGTACTCGACGGCGCGCGGTTTCTGGCCGCTGACATCCTGCCACACGAGCAGCGCATTGTCGCGCTGGAGGTTCTCTTTCTTCTTGTCGCCGCGGAGCGCGGCGAGGGACGCGCCCTTGTCGCCCCACGTGAGCTGATCGTAATCGAGCGACGCCGAGCTCAGGACCTTCGACTGGCTCGTCGCGAGGTCGATGACGTACACGCCGTTCCCGACCCGCTCCGCCGCGTCCACCGTGTACGCGAGCATGCGGCCCGAGTCGTCGAAGTCGTAGAGGCCGACGTTGCCGATGTTCTGGCTCACGCCCGTCGCCAGCTCGCGCAGCACCAGGTCGGCGCCGTTGTGCTTCGCGGCCGCGTTCGCTTTGTTCGCCCGCACGGCGAGGAACTTCGAGCCTTTCGAGAACTTGAACGTCGCCGCGTCGGGCACCGAGTACTTGTCGCCCGTCGCCAAGTCGAGGAGCTCGAAGCGACGCTGGCCGCCACCGCCAGGCGCCGCGCCGCCCGCCTGCCCACGGCCGCCGCCGCCCCGCCCGCCGCCGCGTCCGTTCGCGCCGGCGCTCGGCGGACTCACGAAATAGCCGACATAACGCGCGTCGTCCGAGAACGCCGGCGCAGAACCGACGGGAATGGTGAATGTCTTTCCGCCGTCGAGCTGGCGAATGTAGAGCGTGCCGTCACCCTCGTTCGGCGTGTAGATGTAGGTCATCCACTTGCCGTCCGAGGACAGCGCGGCGTTCGCGATTCGATTCCAGCGGCCGATGTCGGCGAGGCCGAGAATCTTCTTGTCGTCCCGTGCCGGGGCGGTCGAGACGGAACCCTGCGGCGCGGCAGAGTTCTGCTGAGCGGGCAGGAGCGTGGCAAACGCGATCGCGACCGCAGCCGCGAGGCGGAGGAAAGGCGTGCGACGCATGTGATCTCCAGCAACCATGTGGGGTTGCCGAATATACGCCGCGTGCCGCCGGAACGCTCGCGACCGACGAGTTACGGCTCGGCGCACACGTGGACCGAACGCTTCGGCCGGCCGGCGTGTCTCACCGGTTGCAGACCAATGCATCGCATTGTACAGTGTGTCATTCTCACTCGAGGTCGAGATCGATGGCCGCGAACAAAGCGGATCTCCTGCAGGGCACGCTCGCGATGCTGATCCTCAAATCGCTCGTCGCCAGAGATCTGCACGGCTACAGCATCGCGCGCTGGATCGAGGACGTGACCAAGGAGTCGCTCGCCATCGGCGAAGGCTCGCTCTATCCGACGCTGCGCCGGTTGGAGGATCGGAACTTCGTCAAGTCGGAGTGGCGGCTGTCGGACACCGGCCGGCGCGTTCGCGTGTACTCGCTCACGCGGGCCGGGCGTGCCTATCTCAAGAACGAGGCGGCGAGCTGGGTGGAGTTCGCGCGCGCCGTCACTCTCGTCCTGCAAGCGGAGCCGGCCCTTGTCTGATCGCTGGTTGCGGTACCTGCGCTTCTGGGGACCCGACGTCGACGCCGATGTCGACGACGAGGTTCGGTATCACCTCGACCTCAAGATCGAGTCGTTCATCGCGCAGGGATGGTCGCCCGAGGCGGCGCGCCGAGCGGCCCTCGACGCGTTCGGCGACGTCGACGCCGTGAGGCGAGCGCTGAGAACGCACGACCGTCGCACCCTTCGCCGCTCGAGGAGAACAGACGTGCTACAGGATCTCACCTACGATTTTCGGTATGCCGTTCGACAGCTTCGCGCCGCGCCGCGATTCGCCGCCGCGGTCGTCGTCGTGTTGGCGCTCGGCATCGGCGCCAATACCGCGATCTTCAGCGCGATCGACACCGCGTTCTTCCGGCCGCTGCCGTTCCAGCACGCCGACCGGCTCGTCACGCTCGCCGGAATCTCTCTTCCTTTCGAGGCGTCCCAGGGGCGGCCGCAGGCAGCGCCATACCTGAGCAACGTCGCCGCGGACTCTGCCGTCTTCGAGCAGGTCGCGGCCTATGCGAGCGGTGGACTGAATCTCACCGGCGGCGCCGAGCCGGCGCGTGTGAACATCGCGTACGTGACGAGCGGTTTCTTCGCCACGCTCGGCCGCGGCGCGGCGGTCGGACGCGTGCCGTCGAATGAGGAATTCGCGAAGAACGGGCCGCGGTCCGTCGTTCTGTCGGACCGGTCGTGGCGGCGAGACTTCGGCGGCGACGCAACGGCGCTCGGCCGAACCGTCGGGTTGAATGGAAAGAGCTATCGAGTGGTGGGCGTGATGCCGGCCGACTTCAGGTTTCCGGCCGGCACGGACGTCTGGATTCCGCTGCAGCTCCCATTCGGTTTCGACGTCATCGAAGCGTTTCGGAACTACCTCCCATCGATCACGATCGCGCGGCTCGCGCCGGGCGTCACCGTGCCTCAGGCCATCCAACACGTCGACGCTCTGCGTCGGCGCTTTCGGACCATCACGGCTGACGACACGCCGGCTGCCGACGTAGTGAAGCCGCTGCAACGGATGCTCGTTGGCGATCGGCGCACTGCGCTCCTCATTCTCGCCGCGAGCGCGGCGCTCCTTCTCGTCATCGCCTGCGCCAACGTCACCAATCTGCTGCTCGCACGGGCGGCGGCACGGCAGCGCGAGATCGCGGTGCGAGTGGTCCTGGGCGCGACGCGCGTGCGCATCATCCGACAGCTGACGGTCGAGAGCCTCTTGCTCGCGCTTGCGAGTGCAGTGGCCGCCGTCGCCGTAGCGCTGCTGGCCGTCCGGGCGCTCGCGACGGCGCTGCCGCCATCGCTCGCCGGCGTCGCTCCGCCCGAGATCAACGGCCGCGTTCTGCTCTTCACGCTCGCGGTGGCGATGGTGACGAGTCTCTTGTTCGGCATTTGGCCGGCATTGGGCGCGTCGCGAGCCGACCTCGGCGAGGCGATGAAGACGGCCGGCGCCGGCGCGGGCGGGACGCGCCGGCGAACTGTTGGTGCTCGCGGACTACTTGTCGTCGCGGAGGTCTCGTTGGCTGTGATGCTGCTGGTGGGAGCTGGATTGATGATGGAAAGCCTCCGGACGTTGCTCGGCACCGATGCCGGGCTTCGTGCCGATCATGTGGTCACCGGGCGCCTGGTGCTCCCGGAAGCGCAGTTCCCGAACGGAGCTTCCAAGACGGCGTTTCTCAGCGCAGTGGTCGCCCGGCTGCGCGCGGCGCCCGATGTGACCGTCGCCGGAGCGGTGAGCGCGCTCCCGATGGAGGGTGTGGGTGGCATCGGCCTCGCGGTGGCACCAGACGAGGCATACGACGAGGCGCACCGAGCGCTCGGCGCCTATCTCATGGCGTCACCCGGCTACTTCGCGACGATGGGCGTGCACCTGCGTGGCGAGGATCTGCCAGCGAACGCGGACACGAGCCACCGAGTCGTCGTGATCAACGAGGCGCTCGCGAAGGAGCTGTGGCCCCGGAAAGACGCTGTCGGCCGCGTGATGCGGTTCGGCTCCGAGCGTCGAACGGTCATCGGTGTCGTGGGCGATATCCGAACGAGGCGACTCGACACCGTCGCGGTGGGGCAAATGTACCTGCCGATGTCGGAACAGCCGCAGTCATACGCATCGATCGTCGTCCGGGGGTCGGCGCCGACGTCGGCGATGCTGGCACGGCTCCGCGACGCGGTGCGCGCCGTGGATCCGAATCAGCCGCTGTACTCCGTGCAAAGCATGCTCGATGTCATCGCGAGCAGCGTGACGCCGAGGCGCACGAATACGGTTCTCCTCACACTGTTCGGAGGTCTTGCGGTCGTCCTTGCGGCCGTCGGCGTGTTCGCCGTGCTGTCGTACGGCGTGACACAGCGAACGCGCGAGATCGGCGTGCGCATCGCGCTCGGGGCACAGCGCGCCGATGTCGTTCGGCTGATCGTGCACGAGGGCGCAGTGCTCTCGGCTGTCGGCATCGCGATCGGCCTCGCTGGGGCGTTCGCATTGTCTCGATTCGTGAATGCGATTCTCTACGAGATCAGTCCGCACGACCCGCGCGTGTTCGTCGCGGCGCCCCTCGTGCTCGGTCTGGTCGCGCTCGGAGCGACGCTCATTCCGGCGCTGCGCGCGACGCGAGTGGACCCGCTGACGGCATTGCGCGAGGAATAGCGCGTGGAGGCTCAGCGGATGAGCTCTAGCGTCGGCGGGGACGTCGCGCTGAGAATCGCGATGAACGCGCCTCGCCGGTCGACCGCGATCACCTGAGGTGATCCGACCAGCGGGATCGTGCGGTCGAGAACGGGATTGGACGGGTCGGTCAGCCGATAGACCTGCAGCACGCTGGGATTGCTGATTCCGACGTAGAGCTCCTTGCCATCCGGCGACACCGCGGCGACGCTCCCCGGGCGCGGAAGGGTGACGCGCCGAACGACGGTCGTGTCGCTCAAACGAAACACGTCGAACTGTGGAGCCGGCTCGACTCCGTACAAGTACGACCGTCACCGGAGACGGCCATGGCGTTGGCCTGGGGGGAAAAGTCACTCCGGCCAGCGCAACGACGGCCGAGCGAGATCTATGGTTTACGGACATTCTTTAAAGGTTGCTCAAAGTTGGGCGGCCAATATTGCAACGACGTTTTCGGACCGCCAGACCCTGGCTGACGTGGTCGCGCCGAGCGCCCGGCCATGGGATGGGGTCGATTGGTCCCAGCGCACCATGGCGCGATATTCGTCAGATGCGATTCGTACCTGCCCTGCTCGCGGCATCCGTGATGGGATGCGCGTCCCTCGCCACGCTGCCGCCGTTTCGTCGAGCGCCAGCAGCGCCGCCTCCGGCGCCGGCGCCCTCGCGGCCGATCCCGTATCCCGTCGTCGAGTCTCAGGGATTCTCGCGCGCCGTGGCGCGCGGCACGCGTACGCGCACAGGCGAACCGGGTCCGAAGTACTGGCAGCAGTTCGCCCGCTATCGCATCAACGCCGAGCTGGTGCCGGCGACGAGTCAGCTGACGGGTCGCGAGACCGTGTGGTACTTCAACCACTCGCCCGATACGCTCTCGGAGGTCTACCTCTTTCTCGACCAGAATCTTTTCGCGCCCGCGTCACCGCGAAACACCCCTGCGCCGGTGACCGGCGGCACGGAGCTACTGCGCGTCGCCGTCGGCGGACTTGCACTCTCGAAAGCGGATACCGGAGTCTCGTATTCGGTGGACGGCACCGTGCTGCGGATCGGGTTACCGCGCGCGCTCCGGCCGCGCGACTCGCTCGATCTGGATCTCTCGTGGGCGTTCCAGGTTCCACCCGACGGCGCGCCGCGCGAGGGAACGACGGGCGACGTCTTCATGGTCGCCTACTGGTATCCGCGGCTCGCCGTGTACGACGACGTCACCGGATGGCAGATCGACCCCTACCTCGGCACGGCGGAGTTCTACATGGGCTACGCCGACTACGAGGTGAATCTGAACGTGCCGCAGGGGTGGCTCGTCGGGGCGACCGGCGAATTGATGAATCCCAACGACGTGCTCTCGCGGCAGACGCGCGACCGGCTCGCCGAGGCGCGTCGTGGCGCGGGGGTGGTGCACGTGGTGCGCGACCAGGACCGTGGCGTCGGTGCGACGAAAGCGACCAACACGGGCTTCGACGGTGTGCTCACGTGGCGCTTTCGCGCGCGCAACGTGCGCGACTTCGATTGGGGGACGTCGTCGAAGTTTCTGTGGGACGCGACGATCGCCGTGGTGGGTGACCGCGACGGCGACGGGCGCGCCGACACGACGTCGATCAACACGTTCTACCGCCCCGAGACGCGCGCGTGGTCGTGGGGGCGCTCGGCGGAGTACGAGCGCAGCGCGGTCGAATTCCTGTCGAGTTACTTGTGGCCGTATCCGTGGCCGCAGATGACGGCGCTCGAGGGCCCGGCGTCGTGCACGGGCATGGAGTACCCGATGCTCACGTGCATCGGCGGCCCGCGCGACACGCTCTCGCTCTACTCCGTCCAGATCCACGAGACGGGCCACATGTGGTTTCCGATGCAGGTGGGGTCGGACGAGCGACGATACGCGTGGCAGGACGAGGGCCTCACGCGATTCAATCAGGCGCAGGGGATGCAGGCGTACTTCAAGGGCTTCGACCGTGAGCGACTCTCGCGCGACGCCTACATCGCGTTCGCGAAGACGGATAGCGAAGTGCCGCTCATGCGCCACGGCGACGAGTACCCCTACGGCACGCCCGCGTATCTCATCGCGACGTACGAGAAGATGGCGACGAATCTCGTGTCGCTCCGCGCTGTGCTGGGAAGCGAGCCGTTTCTGTCGA
>Ga0326726_10002634_pt1 | contig 16437 bp, 9 predicted proteins | sample MHFenrmetagenome_2_FD_207603 | JGI IMG/M metagenome (GOLD analysis project Ga0326726, IMG submission 207603) | Lab enriched peat soil microbial communities from Michigan Hollow, Ithaca, NY, United States - MHF15MN | ecosystem: Environmental > Terrestrial > Soil > Wetlands > Peat | place: USA... | reverse complement strand
TCCTCATCGAACTCGGAGTCGGTAGAGGTCTAGTACTCCATTGCGGATGGCGTTCTGATCCACTTGGGTACATAAGAGGTTCTTCCGCGTCAGGTGGCGCAAAACCACCATACTTCGATGGCGGGACGCGTCTCCATTCCTCAATGATGGAGTTGAGTCTTTCAAGGACCGCAGCCAATTGCTGCTCATCTATGTTCGACACTCGATCTTGAACAATTAACTTTAGACGCTGAACGAGTTCGTCACCCGGAGGTGGGGCATCAGGGCGTTGGGAGAGCGAGTCCCCGCCCAACATCCTGATCAGTGCCACAGCGACCGCATGGAGAGCGCGTTCGACCACTGGGCTTGCGAATGGTGTCACGCTCGTGGGCTCTACGTATCTGTAAATACTCTGGTGATACGCGCGAAAATGCTCGTAGTGAGAACGATCCCTCGGCCGGGCCGGGTTGTAAATCGTTACAACGACGCCAGGCTCTCTCCTCCCAACACGACTCGAAGCTTGGATGTATTCTGCGGTGGTTTTTGGCTGGCCGACTATCGCCATCAGGCTCAACCGCGGCACGTCAAGCCCGACCTGGATCATGTTTGTTGCTAAGCAAACATCCACCACACTGAAATCCTGTTTGGGCCCCAACGTAACGAAGGAAGCGCGCAAGAGAGCGGGTAAAGTGTGGGTGTACCACTACTACAGGACCCGCGCGACGGACGGCAACAGAGTGGAAAATACGGTCGTCGTGGGGGCGCTGTCCTCTCTCCCAAGAGAGAAAGACGCCTGGGCCGAAGTGGAGCATTGTGGCCTTAACCGCAACCACGAACTGGGTCTGACTGGACGTGTTATGTTCGGTGATGTAGCGCGGCACTATATCAAGTATGAGCTAGGAGAACTAGCCGAGGCGGACGACCAGAAGTCCCACACCACCATTGAACGCTACCTTCAAGTCCTGAACAATCGACTGATTCCTCGCTGGGGAAATCGTCCCGCACTGGAGATTGAGCCGCTGGAGATCATGCAGTGGCTGAAGGCCAGCAAGCGAATGGAGAACCTTGAGAACCCTACCGTGGACAAGATCCGCCGTGTCATGAACTTGGTCTTTAAGCACGGGCAGACCTATGGCCTGATTCCTCGCACTGGAGAAGCCAACCCCATGAAGTTTGTTCGGGTGAAGACTCAGTCGGAATACGAGGCGAAGATCATCACACCGGAACAATGCTTCAAGATTCTCATGGCGATGCCTCAACCGGAGCGTACCCTCACGATGCTCATCGCGGCAACGGGACTTCGCATTTCCGAGTGCCTTGGTTTGCAGTGGGCAGACGTTGACTACGACAGCCAGCAGATTTTCGTGCGCCGCTCGTGGACAGGCGGGAAGGTGGGTAAGCCAAAGAGTGCGGCGAGCAAGGCTCCCGTTCCATTGGTCCCGTTACTCGCGGGCTTCATTCGCCAGTGGCAGGAGCAGACTCCTTATGGTCAAGCGACGGACTGGGTGTTTGCCAGCACCCGGCTAAAGGGCAAGCAACCGCGCGTCGCCAACATGCTGGTCGAGGATCATCTCCGTCCGGCTGCGGTGAAGGCGGGGGTGCTTAAAGAAGGAGAGAAGGTGCGTTTCGGGTTCCACAACCTGCGTCACAGCTTGGCGAGTTTCCTTGTGCGGAAGGGGACGGACGTCAAGACCGTCCAGAAGATGCTCCGCCACAGCGACGTGTCTACTACGCTGGGAATTTACGCCCACAGCATGAGCGAGGATCGTCTGGCAGCGCAGGATGACATGCTGGCGGCGATGATGACGCCGTCAAATGCGGTGAACTGAGAGACCACAGGTGTGAAACACAGGTGACTGACCACACCGCCAGATTACTTCCTGTTTGCCCGTCAGAACGAAGCCGCTGGCGCGGCGGACGCTGCCGCGTGGGTGATGTCGGCTGTCCTGATTTTCAGTTCAGATAATTTGTGGGTCACAAGGAGGTGTCCCTGTGACCCATCTACGCAAAATGATGCTGGAGGAACTCCAGCGACGTCATTACTCTGAGGCTACCACACAGCGCTACATTCGCTTGATCGAGCGGTTCGCCCAGCACTTCCACTGCTCGCCTGATCGTCTAGGGCCGCGGCACATCCGCGAGTATCAAGCGCAACTCTTCACCGTGCACAAACTGACTCCCGGTTCGGTGACCAACCATCTGTGCGCCCTTCGCTTCCTCTACATCCAGACGCTCAAGAGGCCTTGGAGCATTGCCGACACTCCCTATCCCAAGAAGAGCTATCGCCTGCCCACTGTTCTCAGTCAGGAAGAAGTCGCCCAGCTCATCGATGCTGCGCCGACTCCTTTCTATCGCACCATTTTGATGACCCTGTACGGCACCGGTGCGCGCCGCACCGAGCTCACGCGCCTGAAAGTCAGCGATATCGACGGCCGACGAATGGTCGTGCACATTCAAGACGGCAAAGGAGGGCAAGACCGCGACGTGATGCTCAGCCCCGTCCTGCTCGAGGAACTGCGCGCGCACTGGCGGCGCTTGCGCAAAAAGTCCGTCTGGTTATTTCCTGGCAATCGCTGGCACAGCGCTGATCACCCCATGGATGACAAGACGACCTACCTCGCCTGCGTCGAGGCCGCCCGCTGTGCCGGGATGAAGAAACGTGTCTATCCCCACGTGCTCCGCCATTGCTTCGCCACCCACTTGCTCGAAGCCGGCGCCGACCTGCACACCATCCAGATCCTGTTAGGCCATCACGATCTGAAGGAAACCGCCCGCTATCTCCACCTCTCGCAACGGCACTTGCATGCGACGGCGAGTCCGCTGGATGCGCTGGTGCTGAAGAAAGGCAGGTCGTCCGAGGAGGAGTAGATGAGTCGGCCACGGTTAGAGGTGGCCGACATCATTCGCAGCGCAGGCACAGACTTCATCGAAAGAAACCGTTCTTGGCTCCGCTGGACCCACCTCAAGGTCCTGCGGGCCATCACGCGCTGTCGCACCGCCGCTCTCGGCGGGCATATCGATGAGTGCGCCACCTGCGGACATCGTGCTATCTCCTACAACTCGTGTCGCAACCGGCACTGCCCGAAGTGTCAGACCGGTGCGCGGGAACGCTGGATCGCGGCACGTCGCCGGGAACTGCTGCCCACGCCCTATGTCCATGTTGTCTTCACGCTGCCGCCGCAACTGGCTGCGTTAGCACTCCAGAACAAGAAAGTCATCTATGGGTTGCTGCTCCGGGCCAGCGCAGAAACTCTACTCGAAGTGGCTCGCAACCGCGCTCATCTCGGAGCCGAGATCGGCTTCTTCAGCGTGCTCCATACTTGGAATCAGAAACTCCAACTTCATCCCCATGTCCACTGTGTCGTTCCCGCCGGCGGACTCTCCCGCGATCACGCCCGTTGGATTCGATCCCACCCACGCTTCTTCCTTCCCATCGCTGTGCTGCGGCGCGTGTTTCGCGGTAAGTTCGTCGCCGGCCTAAAGTCTGCCTTCGAGCGGGGTCAACTCCACCTGGCCGGAGAACTTGCACCGCTCACCCATCCCAAGGCCTTCGCGGCCGGGCTGCGTCCGCTCTTCCGCAAAGACTGGATCGTCTACTCCAAACCACCCTTCGGCGGACCCGAGTACGTACTGCAGTATCTCGGCCGCTATACCCACCGCGTTGCCATCTCCAACCACCGCCTGGTCGCATTAGCCACAGGCCGGGTTACCTTTCGCTGGCGTGACTCTGCCGACCATAATCGGCAGAAAGTGATGACCGTTTCGCGCGATGAGTTTCTCCGTCGCTTCCTGCTTCACCTGCTTCCCAAGGGATTCGTCCGCATCCGCCACTTCGGCTTCCTCGCCAATCGAAGGCGCGCTACTCTCGTGCCTCTGTGCTTCGCTGCTCTCCACGCAGTTCCACCGCAAGCCGAAGGACCCTCGACCGTACCAACCGCCCAGCCCCTATGGCGCTGTCCCAAGTGCGGTCAACCAATGGTCGTTGTCGAACGATTCACAGCTGCACAACTCCAACTTCGTTCCCCACCGGTCCTGGCCACGGCTGCATGAACCCACTCGCCCACACACCGAAATCGCGGCGCCCTTTGGAGCCTCTCGCCGAAGTGTGTCTCCGTTACACCCAGATATCTTCTTCGTCTCCTCGCCCAGGCTCGCCTCGGTCATCGCCTCGTGTTTGTACAGCTGCATCGGGTCCCTCTGCAGCGGCCTTGGCGACTCCCGCCAACTTCGACACCCTTTGCTCGCTGCATTCAATTTGCATAAGGCCCGCGTCCACCGCGCCAGCGGCTTCCTTCTGACGGCTTTTTCGAACGCGACGCCTCACACCTTTTTCAGCGTTGAGCATTTATCCCGGCGTCGCGTCCGAAAAAGCACTAGCGTCAACCACCCACGATTCAAGGCGGCCGTAAACGCGCACGAGAACGATTGCCTCGAGATCAGCCAGACACTACCAAACCTCAACTTGCGGTATTATCCCCGAGGCAGATCGGCGAAGGAGATCGCATCATGTCAGACGTGCCATCGAAACCTATGCCGGGCGGTGAAGCCGGCAGCGCCCTTGATGCGGTGATCGTCGGCGCGGGTTTTGCGGGGCTTTACATGCTCCACCGCCTGCGCGGACTCGGCTTCTCGGCGCGGGTCTACGAGGCGGCCAGCGGCGTCGGCGGCACCTGGTTTTGGAACCGCTATCCGGGGGCGCGCTGTGATGTTGAGAGTATGCAGTACTCCTACTCTTTCTCGGCGGAACTTGAGCAGGAATGGCAGTGGAGCGAGCGCTACGCATCCCAGCCGGAGATACTACGGTATCTCAATCACGTCGCGGAGCGCTTCGACCTCAAAAGGGACATCCAGTTTGAGACGCGCGTGACGGCCGCGACCTTCGACGAAATCGCGAACCGCTGGACGATCCAGACCGACCGCGGCGACCGGGTGTCAGCGAAATTCTGCATCATGGCAACCGGTTGCTTGTCGGCCGCCAAGGTCCCAGATTTCAGGGCTCTTGAGACCTTCCAGGGTAAGTGGTATCGCACCGGACACTGGCCCCACGAAGGCGTCGACTTTACCGGTCAGAGGGTCGGCGTCATCGGCACAGGCTCGTCCGGCATCCAGTCGATCCCGATCATCGCCGGGCAGGCGTCGCATCTTTTCGTATTCCAAAGGACTCCCAACTTCAGCGTGCCTGCGCACAATGGACCGCTCTCACCCGACGTGATCCAGGATTGGAGGGAACACCGCGCCGAGTACCGGCACCGGGATCGGACATCGGCTTTCGGTATCCACATTGAGCAGAACACCAAGTCGGCCCTGGAAGTGTCGTCAGAAGAGCGGCAAAGCCAGTATGAGAAACGATGGGAGCGCGGCGGCTTCAGCCTGGTCGGGGCATTCGCTGACCTCATTCTCAACAAAGAGGCCAATGACACCGCCGCTGAGTTCGTGCGCTCCCAAATCCGCGCGATCGTCCGCGATCCGGCTGTGGCAGAGACGCTCGCGCCGAGAGATTTTCCTTTGGCCACCAAGCGGATCTGCGTCGACACCGGCTACTATGCGACGTTCAACCACGATAACGTCACTCTGATCGATGCCCGGGCCACGCCGATCGAAGAGATCACCGCCACGGGACTGCGTACTTCAAAGGCTGAGTACACGCTGGATAGCATCGTGTTCGCCACCGGCTTCGACGCCATGACCGGTGCCCTGTGCAACATCGACATCCGCGGCAGAGCCGGCGCCGCACTGAAAGAGCGATGGTCCGGAGGGCCGCGCACCTACCTCGGCATCATGGTCGCGGGCTTTCCGAATCTGTTCACCATCACCGGCCCCGGCAGCCCCTCCGTACTCAGCAACATGGTCTTGTCCATCGAACAACACGTCGACTGGATTGCCGATTGTCTCGCCTACCTGCGCGAACACCGCATCGCGAATATCGAAGCGACCGTGAACGCGGAAAACGAGTGGGGCGCGCATGTCAATCAGGTGGCAAATTTCACGCTGTTCCCCCAGGCCAACTCCTGGTATATGGGGGCGAACATCCCCGGTAAGCCGCGCGTCTTTATGCCGTACATCGGCGGGGTCGGGGTCTATCGGCAGAAATGCGACGAGATTGCGGCCGACGGCTACGAAGGCTTTGCTCTTTCCCCACCTGGTTCCTGAGTCCAGTCAGACGTCACGCCAAGTCATTCGATCGAATCGGCGTTGCCAGAATCACGGACTGTTACTCGGTACTCCAGACTACTTCCTGTAGGCGTTCCACATGTCGTCGATAAACGTGTATTGCGGGAATTCTCCCTGCAGCCAGTAACGGGTTTGGCCCTGGCGCTCCCAGTTTGCGCTGTAGTCAAAGCCGCTTTGCGCCTTGATTTGGGCGACTGCCTGGGCGTCGTCTTCGTACATCCAGCGATCGACATAATCGAAGAAGGCAGGATAGTTCCACACGTTTTCCGCCTGCATGATATGCATGGTGAGCGCTTCACCCACCCATGCCACCGACGTGCAGCAGCGTCGATAGGCCTCACCGAGTTGTTCGTTGCCGTTCACCAACGGCCAGTTCACAGGCTGCAGTTGCTCATAGGGTCCGTACAAGCCGGGGCTGACGGGCGTGCCGTCAGAGTCGACTCCGTAGTGGCCGCCGTAAATCACCGCGGCGCCTTGCCAGGCTTGCTGATAGCCCCCGGGAATCTGGTTCACGTAGACGGTTTGCATGTCCTCGCCAAACTGATTGGGATAAGCGGCGGACACGTTTTTCATGCCGGCGTTGTTCAACAGGATTCCGGCGAAAATGATGGGCAGCTTTCTGCCACTGCGGTGACCGCCAAAGGCCGGCCAACCCACGCCCGCTTGCAGACAGCCATATAAGTCGACGCCGTATTGCACGAAGTAGTTGGTGAGGTTGACTTTCTGGTTGGCGGGGAAGTTCAGCATGAGCAACAGAGACGCGTAGGAATCGGCGAAGGCCACGTGCTGGCCGTAACTGGGCATGTAGTCGGCGGGCGCGTCAAACAGAAACGGGTTGGTATCGATCCAGGGCCGGCGGTATAGAGCTTCGAATTGCGCCAGCGTCGGGGTTTGCGAGGGATTTGGCGGAGCGAGAGACGGCAGCAGGTTTCTCTGTAACGAGTTGGCGTGATAGATGGTTTGGCTTCGGTCGCAGTAGGACGGACGAAAAGCATCGGCCGAAGGCGCCGCCGACAGAACTGTCAGCACCGATACGGAAGCTACCGGACTCGCGCTCATGTCCGACGCACGCATGACTTCAGGTACGGAGTGGATTTGCGCCAGGCTGATAGAGGAGACCAGGGAATCTCCGGGCTTCAAAGAGATGGGGGGATAGGATCGCAGGGACGCGTCGAACCACCAGGACTGGTCGGTTCCGTCATTGAGCCGGGAATCGAATCCGCTTTTGCTGTTGGCGGTCGGGAGATTCAGAACCGAGCCATTCTCGTAGGGTGACGAAGTGGTGGGCGCGGGATCGATGGCGGTAATCGTGACCGGGCCGACCACGTAGTAGTCGCCGTTCACAAACTGCCCGACGGGCACAGGCTGGCTGAACGTCCAAGTGATGCCGTCTTTCGAAACGGAAGCTGCGGTTCCCGGCGGAGGGGGTGGAGGAGGGTTGGAAGTCGCAGTGGATGATCCGCCGCAGCCGGCGAGGCTCAACGTAAACAGCACAAGCAGGACGAGAACAGTCGCTTTTTGACTCCCCACAAACACCGCCGTCGTTGCAAAATTCGGGCCCTACCAGCATGCGGTGCTCGGGGGCACAACCCAAGTATCGAAGGTGCAGGCTCAAGCGGACGATGCAGTTGCAGGTGAGTTGGACGAGAGGCAGTGGTACGGATTCCCGAAGGGCGACGGACCGATGCTTTACGTGGCCTGTCGGGACCAGCGATCAACGAGGTGAGCGTGTTCTACAAGTCCTTTCGGAATTACACTGAGTGCATGGACATCATTCCAGGAATCAAGTGGCGATGCCTGCCAAAATTCATTTGGTTATCCCTGGTCGTTACGGTCGTGAACCTCTGCGCTGGACACGCACTCTCAGCGCCGCCGCCACTGGTCGATCCGCAATGCACACCAACATTTCCTCTCAATGCCCCGTGGCTTGGGGCGGATGCGGCCTATTCCATCCCGTTGCCGGATGGACGTTCCGTGTGGATTTTCGGCGATACGCTTTACGGGGACAAGCGCGTGGTGAACGGCAAGGACCCGCGGATGGTGCGCAACAGTATCGGCATTTCAAGCTGCACGAACGAAAAATGGAACCTGGAATACGTGATTCGACGCGATGACCATGGCAACATGCAGGACTTCTTCCAGGCGCAACACAAGGACACCTGGTACTGGGCGCTGGATGGATTTGTTTACAAGGACGATCTATTGGTCACTTTGCTCTGTATCCGAAAGGCGACGTCGCCCAAGCCGGATGCTTTCGATTTTGAAACATGTGGGGCCGACGTGGCGAAGGTTTCGGGGTTGAATGGCGATCCACAAAAATGGAAAGTGGACTATTTTCCGCTGGTGAAAGATGGCGTCGCGGCATATCCATCGGCAACCGCGGTGGTGAGCGGAGACTACGTCTACCTTTTCGCGTTGTATGAAAAGGGGAGCCGCCCCATGTTGCTGACCCGGATCCCGCTCAGCGGACTGAGCGACCCGGCGAAAAACCTGCAGTATTTTTCAAAGTCTGGCAACTGGAAGCCGGCCTTCGTGCCAGCCGATTCGATGGCCGTGATGGATCCGGGGGCGACGGAAATGTCGGTGCGGTATGACCCGGATTTAAAGAAGTGGCTGGCGGTCTTCAAGTCTCCCGACTTGTCCTCGGATGAAGTGCTGGTGCGGACTGCGCCGGAGATCACCGGTCCTTGGAGCAATGCGAAAGTGATCTATCACATCCCGGAGATGAAGAAGGGCTCGCCCGGATACAACAAAAGTACCTTCTGCTATGCAGGAAAAGAGCATCCGGAATTCCGCGAACCGGGATCGATTCTCTTCACTTATGTGTGCAACACAACCGACATACCGAGCATTACCACCAATACGGAGATTTATTTTCCGAAGGCCGTGCGGGTGCCGCTGTTGGATATTCTGAACCCGTGAACCTCAGTTCCACTCCCACCAACGGTTTGAGCGCGACTTGGTTTGGTGAGGTATGGTGACGCGAAGCGTGACGGTCTGGTTCGGGCCAACCTTGAGTTTTAGCGGCAGGGCCTGCGGCGCGACCACCTCATCCTCCGACAGGTTGGTTTGCTCGGCTTGAGAAATCTTCAAGGCCGTGGTGATCGCGACTTCTGTCTGCTTACCTGCTATCTCCTGCAATCGCAACATGTAGTGATTCGGATCGCCGTCAATCGATGGACGAAATGCGGTCAGAACTACATTCGCTGCGTCGACCGCGAAGAATGAGTCGACCGGCTTGGCGGGAGCAGTGCGGGGAAGCATGCGGACGGCGATCATCGGGATGTTGAAGGCGGCGCCAGCGTGGTAAGCAGCGGTGAGATCGGGCGGGCCGCCCGTGGAATGGATGGCGTAGTCAAACCGCAAAGGTTCGTCTTCCATTCCGATTTCAAGATTTTCAAAGTTGACCATACCCAGATCGCTGGTGTCGCCCTGGTCCTGTTTGCGAATCGCAAGCGCCTGTACTGAATTCAGAAACTTGTCTTTGCCGCCGGGCATGCCGGGAAGGTAGTTGAAAAACGATTGACGTTCCGACAAGACGATGCTTACTGGTTTTGTTTGGTGGATGCCTTCCAGAATTAAAGAGGGTTGTGCGACGGCGGCATCGGTGCGCGCGCCCGGAAGGTAGTCATCAGGGATGCGGTGAAAGCCATTGCCATTTCCCACCCAGACCGTTGCTGGCTTGTCGAAGCCGAAGGCGAAATTGAAGGTGTAGGATTCGCCCGGTTGAAGGCTGGCAACGTAAGGCATGCGGCTGCGATCGAGAAGATTTGAGAACTCGACGCTCTTGCGGTCCATGGGAATGGTGATGCGAGCCTCCGGCCAGAAGGTTCCGGGACGGCGGATCACTACGCTCTGAAACAGCGGACCATCCTCGCGACTGATCTCGACCTTGCCGCTCGGCACGACAAACCGGGAGGCCCAGTTCCACCGTTGCAGCGCGCTGAGCTTGTCCGGTGATTTCTGGTCGAGCAACTCCACTCCCAGTTGCTTATCAAGAAGGCTGATGACAGCGCCGTCTTGCGGGCGAACCTGCAGACGATAGAACTGATTCTCCAACTGCAAGGGAGATGTCGCTGGAGCGGCAGACTTGGGGTGCGTCGCAATGGCTTCCAACGCGTAGGTCCGATAGCCCACGCTGGGAACTTCCTTCGCGAGGAACGCGACCTGCGTGGGAGAGATCCTCTGCGTCGGCTGTACGGCGTTGGTCTGCAAGTCGCGCACGGAGACATCACGTCCGGCGGGGATGTCAATTGTAACGATGCCGTCCCGTGTCCAGTTGAGCGGGTTGAACACCACCAGATTGTCAGCTGTGGGCGCGTCTTCGCGCTGGGCGAATAGCGTTGTCATTCCGGTGGAGATGAGTTGTTGAATGTCGCTGCGAGCGTCCTTCAGATACCGCACATACTCTTGGTTCTGCTGATCGATTTCGGCACGCGTCATCAGCTTGGGCCATCCGACCTGCGCTGATCCCGAGTGTTCTTCGTACTTCAGGAGATTCAGACGTGCTGACTCAAAGTTTCCGGCGGGGAAGCTGGTACCCTCGCGAAAAGTAAGCAATCCCCAAAGCATTTCCGCGACCGGCGTTTGATCCTGCACCCAACGCGCTACACCGCTGATGCGCGGGGAATTGGTCTTCACCTCCGACCAAAGGCCGCTCCAGTCCCCTTTGTAGACGGGAAAATCCTTGCCGTAAGTGGACTCGATATGGAGAAAGAATTCGGCCGGAGTGGCGACTACCAGTCGCGGCTGGCGGCCCGCTGCGTTCCACGCTCGGATCGCGGGGAGCAGAGATTCCTTCTCCCATGAGGGCGGAATAAAGTCGTGGAGATAGAGAACCATGGCGGCGTCCAATCTGTAGCCAGCATCCGTGTATTTCTTGAGCAGTCCATCGATGCCGCGCTGCATGATTTCCAGACGGGGCTGACCTTCCCATTCCTTGGGATAGAAATGCTCCTTTGTGTAGGGTTCTCGCGCCTCGGGATCGAGGAAGTACTCGGAGAGTGCCTCGGTGTATCCACCGAACCGGCCTTGCGTTTGCCACACCAGCACGCGCGAGCCGTCCTGGCCTTCCCAGTAGAAGGGAACGTGGCCGGGCGTGAGCGACGTTCCGCCCCCGATGAACAGATTGGATCCCGTCACAAAATAGTGCACACCGCTGCCGGCGAGGACTTGCGGCAGGCGAGTCGTGAAACCGGGAACGTCATCCATCATCGCGAAGTCGGTCTTGATGCCGATCTGCTTGCCGATGGCGTGGATGTCGTAGGTGAGGCGATTCAGTGCTTCCGAGCCCATGAACTCGGTGTGCATGCTGCCAAAGACGGCCGACACCTGAATCTGGCCCCGGTTGACGAGATCCACGAATTCTTTGACCGGCTGGGGATCGTGGGTGCGCGCGAGCCATTCGCGAAGCTGCCACACGCTTTCGATTGTCCAGCGAAAATTGGGATCGGCGTTGCAATCGGCAATGACCTGGTCGAGATGCGGTTTGAGACGAGGCAGGACTTCTTCCGGAGGAGCCTGAAACCCAAGGTCCCAGTGACTGCTCGGAACGATGTAGATCGTCTGGATGGTGCGCTGGGTTGTGGGCGGCGGTACCTGGGCATTTGCCAATGCTGACGCGAGCCAAAGAAACAGAGACCAGAAGGCGAGCAGCGATCTTGGGTACTGCAGAAATCCAGGCATCAGCGGCCTCCGCTAAGCGATGGCAGAAAACGGAAGGGGCTCCCCTTGCGGGAAGCCCCCGGGTTGGTCCGTGGCATCTAGAAAATGAACTTCATGACGAGCTGCATCTGACGCGAGGTGCCGGTGCCCACATGGTTGTTCACAGTACTGGTGCTCTTGCCGAAATTGAGGTCATCCAACATACCCGATGGGTTTGCGAAGTTCGGATGGTTCAAGAGGTTGAAGACCTGGCCGCCGAACTGCAGGCCCAAACGCTCGGTGAGTTGCGTTGTTTTTGACAGCCCCAAGTCCACTTGCGCGAAGCCGGGTCCGGTAGCGATGTTGCGGGGCGTGTTACCAAACTGTCCGGATGCGGGAGTCGTAAAGGCCGCACGGTTGATCTGGTTGAAGGGTGCGCTGTAATTCGCGGGACGGATCGACTGGCCCGGAACCAGGTTGGGTCGAAGCTGATCAATTCCGAAAAATGGAGCTGACAGAGCGACCAGTACCGGAAGACCCGTCCGCGCTTGTACGATCGAAGTGATCTGCCAGCCCTTGGCTAATTTGCCGGGAAGCCAGCTCGCCATCGGCACGTCGTAGACGAGCCCGAGCGTAAAGTTGTGTCGCACATCGATGTCCCCGCTGGAATAGTCGCCCTTGGGATTGTGCGAATCCTGATATGACCCGCCGAGAATGTTCACGCCGTCGTCGAGTTCGTGCGACCAGGTGTAGTTGGCGTCCACGTTCAAACCGTGTCCAAAGCGGCGCCGCAAGCTGGTCTGCAGACCATGGTAGTTGGAAACCACAAAGTTGCCCAGATGACGAATCTGGCCGAACTGATCGCTGAGTTCAGTGCCGCCAAACGGCGACAGGTTCAGTTCCTGGCCGGCATAGGCGGCGCCCGCCGGAAGCTTCACCCCGCGGTTGCCGACATAGGACACTTCGAGAATCGTGTTCTTGGCAAGCTGCTGCTGGATGCCGAAACTCCAATGCATGCTATAGGTATCGCGCATGTTGGGATCAAGAGAGTTGACGTTTGGGGACAGGGGCGGATCACACGTCGGCAAGGGTGAGGGTACGGGATAGCTCAAGAAAGGAGTGTTGGGAAAAGGCGGAGTGCATGTGCGCAGACCAAATGCCAGATCGATAATGTTGACGTTGAACCCCTGCTGGAGGTTGCCAGCCAGGGACAAGGCCGCACCCGTGAGCAGCGGATTATAGAAGATCCCGAAACCACCGCGGAGCACGGTTTTCCCCTGTCCATAGGGATCCCAGGCGAAACCGATGCGCGGTGCGAAGTTGTTACGGTCGGGCTTGTAGAGTCCGGCCCCCAGGGTCTGAAAAGTAAGAGTCGCAATGTCAAAGTTCTGGATCTGGTCGCCGTGGAGTACGGAGTTGTAGTCGTAACGGACACCAAGGTTCAGGGTGAAGCGCGGCGTGAGCCGGATGTCGTCTTGAGCGAAGAAGCCGAAGTTGGCGTTCTGCACTCCGACCATCGTGTGTCCGAGCGTGCTCAACTGGAAGCCCAAGTCGGCCAGAAAGTCTTGAATGCTGTCGAAAGCAAGGAACTCCTGAGGATCTAAAGCATCTCGGGTGACGGCGCGCCGAATATCAAGCCCAAAGCGGAGCGAGTGGCGCCCCTTGACCCAGGTCATCGTGTCCAGGAACTGGAGAGAATGCTGCGGTCGACGACTCGAAAACAGAGCCGGTCCGGGCGCTGCTCCGAATGTGTTGGAAGGTGTGCATCCCCAGAATGCAGAGCACTGGAAGATTGGGAAGTCGTCGCCACCGCCCAGCGAATCCGTCTGCGGGCGGTTGAAGGCAACGCCAAATTCATTGAGCAGGTTGGGAGTGAAGGTGTGGTTCCAGGTTCCTTTCAACAGGTGGTTTCGGCTGGTCGAGGGAGATACCTGGCCAGTGGCAACGCCATACTGCGTGCTCGTAAACGAGTCAGCAACGTTGTACCGAAAGGCGAAGGAGTCTTTGGAGCCAGGATGGTAGTCGATCTTGACCGACCCAGTATCTTCCCGCAGCGTGTTCCGCAGCAAACCCACGAAGTACCCGAGGTCGTCGCGGACGACGTCGGTCCCACCCGGACCCGCGCCTACAAAGATCACGGGGCCTGGTACATTCGGGGGAGGCAGTGTATCCACGACCGGGACCATCGCGGGCACGGCGGCTTCGCGGGCTGCCTCCGTCATGACAACGACAGAACCGATTCCAAGCGGAGTGTTCACGATCTGCCGGACACCCTCGTAATTCACAAAAAAGAAGAGCTTGTTTTTGCTGATGGGACCGCCCAGGTTGCCGCCAAACTGGTTCAGGTGCAACGGCGTGGTCTGGGTGGCGAAGAAATTGTTTGCGTCCATCGCGTCATTGCGGAAGTACTCAAACAAGTTACCGTGGTACGTATTCCCGCCCGACTTTGTGATGACGTTGACGATGTCGCCCGAAGACCGACCATACTCCGCGGAGTACGTCGACGACATGACTTTGAATTCCTCGATGCTGTCGACGCTGGCACGGCTGATGCGAGACTCCTGGCGGCCGAGTTGCGTACTGGTGGCGTTGACATCGATGCGGGTCGCGTCGGCGCCGTCCAGCAACACATTCACGCCGGCGAATGTAGTTTCATATCCGCCCAGGCTGTTCTGCCCGAAACCACCGGTCGTGACCGCTCCGGGTACGAGCGCGATCAGCGCCGTAAAGTCGCGGCCATTCAGGGGCAGGTTGGTGACCTTATTGGAGTCAATCGACGCGCCCGTTTCGCTGGTTTGTGTGTTGACGGTCGTCGTGTCGGCGGTGACGGTGACTTGCTCCGACGCAGAGCCCACGGCGAGCGAGACGTCGGCACTGCGGCGGTCCGTGGCATAGAGCACGATGCCAGACACGATGCCAGTCTTGAATCCAGGATGGCTGGCCTCGACCTGGTACGGACCCGCGGGAAGGCCGGGCACTTCGTACTCGCCCGCCCCTCCAGTCTTGACCTCATAGACCCGGCCAGTCTTGGTGTCGGTGACTTTCACGTCGGCCCCGGTCAAAACCGCGCCGCTTTTGTCGCGTACCACGCCCACAATGCTGCCTGTATCCAACTGTGCGACCGCTGTCGCAGCCAGGATGACGAAAAGGCAGATGAACATCCCAATCCGTGCTGCTTTCAGGCTGACCTGCGTCATAAAATCTCCCCCCTCTAAGGTCAATTCCTCAATTTCATTCGCCGAGCTTTGCCGTTCCTACCGTGAGCATCAAAAGCGACTTGCGACTTTCCCAGGTTGTCGCGGAACCGGTCCTGCTCGGCGAGATCCTTGCGGAGCAAGTCCTCGGCATACCGCAGATCGTCGAGAACTGCCTTGCGTGCGCCCGCCGCATCCCGGCGGGTGATGAGACGAAGAATGCGATCATGACGGCGGAAATTGCTCTCGAAGTCTTCGATCAAGGGCAGGGTGCGGCGCCGGCCCTCGGCCAGCGCGCCGTACATCATCCGCAACAGAGTTTCGATGGCGACGTTCTTGGAGGCCTGGGCCACGGCCTCGTGAAATGCAATTTCGGAAGCCATGTATTGCTCGGGATGGTCGAAGTTGTTTTTCATCCCGTGAATTGCGGCTTCCATTTTTTCGATGTCTTCCCCGGTGGCGCGGCGGGCGGCGAGCGATGCCACCGTCGGCTCGAATATCCGGCGCACCTCATAGAGTTCGAGGTACTTGATCTCATGCAGCAGCAGCATCCACTGGAAGTGGCGGCTGACCACACGCGAGAGGGACGATTGAATGTACGTGCCATAGCCGGGGCGGGCCTTGATGAGGCCAAGAAACATCAGGCCCTTAAGCGCTTCGCGCAGCGAGCTACGGCTCACGCCGAGCATGACAGCCAGCTTGGGTTCGGGAGGTAAAAGGCTTCCGACACGGAGTTCGCCCCCGCGGATCAGTCCTTCAATGCGGCGGGCTACGGTCTCCATCACCGTTTCGCGGCGTACGGGTTCGGCGGCGACCTGTCTGGACGCGACCACCTGGGGGCTCCGTCTAATCGCAAGTTTGTCTGACAAACTTAAAGCTTGTCAAGAAAAAACTGGCAGCACGTTCTTGGGTGTATCGGGATCAGCCGGCAGCTACGTCCTGCACGGGGTTCCGCAGCTTGCCCAGGCCATTGATCTCTACTTCCACGATGTCGCCTGCCTTCAGAAAAATCGGAGGGTTGCGAAAGACACCGACGCCTTCCGGCGTTCCGGTGGCGATGATGTCGCCCGGTTCGAGCGTGATGCTGGCGGAGATGTAGGCGATCAACTGGGGGATTCGGAAGATAAGTTTGCTGGTGTTGGAGTCCTGCAGAGTCACTCCGTTGACGCGGGCGGCGATGTCGAGATGGTGGGGGTCGGGGACATCGTCGCGGGTGGTGAGCCAGGGCCCGATCGGGCAGAAGGTGTCGCACGACTTGCCGCGGACCCACTGTTTGTCGGCGAACTGCCACTTCCGGGCAGAGACATCGTTGAGAACGGTGTAGCCGCCAATGTATTCCATGGCGTGGCCCTTGGGAACGGCCTTGGCGCGTCGTCCGATAATTACTGCCAATTCTGCTTCATAGTCCACCTGGTGGTCTCCGGCGGGAAGCACGATGGGATCGTAGGGG
>Ga0326726_10002633_pt1 | contig 16438 bp, 11 predicted proteins | sample MHFenrmetagenome_2_FD_207603 | JGI IMG/M metagenome (GOLD analysis project Ga0326726, IMG submission 207603) | Lab enriched peat soil microbial communities from Michigan Hollow, Ithaca, NY, United States - MHF15MN | ecosystem: Environmental > Terrestrial > Soil > Wetlands > Peat | place: USA... | reverse complement strand
TCGAGTGCTTCAGGAAATCTTTCTAGTTCGGCGAGAATATTTCCCTTATTGAACCAGCCGCTCGCAAAATCTTCCCTTATTGAAACTGCAAGATCGTAACTGTTAATTGCCTGTTCATATTTATTCATCTTCGAGAGAATAACTCCCCGGTTATACCATCCATTTGGATTATACGGTTCCAGTTCTAAAAATTTATCATATGATGCAAGAGCATTGGAATTGTCTTCAAGATTTTCATAACAAAATCCAAGTTCATAATATGCTTCAGAATATTCAGGATTGAACTTAAGTACTTGATTAAAATATTTTATAGCTTCCTTATATTCTCCATTCCTCTGGTGCAAAATTCCAAGACTATAGATCGCATCCTCATTTTGGGGATCTTTGGCAAGAGCATTATTCAAAGATTCTTTAGCTTGTGTATACAGACCAATATTTTCTTCTGCAATTGACCTGTCTACTAGTGCTTCCGAATCACCGGGATTTAAAGAGAGAGCTTTATTAAAACATTCAATCGAATCGTTAAATTTTCCGAGAGCGTTGAGGAATAATCCCTTTTTTATCCAATACTCTGAATTATAAGGTGCGATTTCTAATAAAGCATTAATGAGATACAATCCGTCTTCATTATAATCATTATCAAGACAAGCCTGAATGATATCATCGAATTTGTCTAGAAATCCATACACGGCACCATTATCGATCAGGTTTTTGCATTCTTCAATTTCATCCCGCAGGTTATCATCATCGTTATCAGTCATTCCATCAAAATCAAATTCATCATCAAAATAGCTCATTCACTTTCCTTTTAATTTATAATTCCACAAAAAATCTATAACTAAAAAAAACTAAAAACAAGAACTGTTTCAGTTGATAGATTAATAAAATTTTAGTACAGTAATTATCGAGCACAAAAAAGCCCTGAATCAACAGGGCTAAAAAAATTAAAGTTAAAATGAACTAATTCTTTAATACAGACGTCACTTTTTTCGCTGCATCATTAAACGACTCCGCGACCTCAAAGTTGAGACCAGATTCTCTTAAAAGCACACCGGCTTCTTTAGCATTAGTACCTTCCAATCTAACTACAATTGGTACGGTAATTCGCATTTCTTTTGCTGCATCAATTACTCCCTGCGCAACCCTGTCGCATCTTACAATACCACCAAAAATATTTATTAAAATCGCCTTAACATTCCGGTCTGAAAGAATAATTTTAAAACCGCTGGCAACTGTTTCCTTGTTAGCCCCACCACCCACATCCAGGAAATTCGCAGGCTCGCCACCTGCAAGCTTAATTATATCCATAGTTGCCATTGCAAGTCCGGCACCATTAACCATACAACCCACGTTTCCATCTAGCTTGATATAATTTAGATTGTATTTTGAAGCTTCAATTTCCAGCGGGTCTTCTTCGAACAGGTCACGGTAAGCAGCAATTTCAGGATGACGGAAAAGAGCGTTGTCATCAAAATTCATTTTCGCATCGAGAGCTACTACTTTATCATCATTTGTAATTATTAGCGGATTTATTTCAAGTAATGATGCATCAGTCTGCTCATAGGCTTTGTAAAGTGATTTGATAAAAGGAATAAAGCTTTTAAAGGCATTTCCTTCCAAACCTAAGGCAAAGGCAAGTCTGCGAGCCTGATAGGCTTGTAAACCTACAGCAGGATCAACCCATTCCTTAATTATTTTTTCCGGAGTTTCTGCTGCAACTTTTTCTATTTCAACACCACCTTCAGTGGAAACCATAATTACATTTTTGGATACCGCACGGTCAAGAAGAATTCCTAAATACAATTCTTTCTTATAATCAAGTCCTTCAGTAATAAATAAAGTTTTTACAATTTTTCCTTCGGGTCCGGTCTGATGAGTGACCAGCAAGTTCCCTAAAATTTTCTGAGCATACTCTTTTGCTTTTTCAACTGAAGTTGTGAACTTAACACCACCATCGAGTATAAGCTGATTTCGATTGGATGGATTGTATAACTTACCCTTTCCTCTTCCACCGGCGTGGATCTGAGATTTGACGACAAATTGGTTTATACCCTTTTGTTGCAGCTGGCTGATTGCATCATCAAATTCGCTGATATCTTTTATTGCAATTCCATCTTGTACCGGTACATTAAATTTTTTTAAGGTTTCTTTTGCCTGATACTCGTGAATTTTCATTTAAATTCCTTTTATTATTTTCGATCAATAAATAGAATACAGAACTTAAAAATGAGCTAGATTCAAACTACTAACTACTAACTTCTTACTTCTAACTTCTTACTAATTTTTCTCACTCATAAACGGATAACGCCAATCCTTCGGAGGATCGAAAGTTTCTTTAATTGTTCTGGCCGTCATCCATCTCATTAAGTTCATTGCGCTTCCGGCTTTATCATTAGTGCCTGAAGCTCTTCCTCCACCAAACGGCTGCTGACCAACAACCGCTGCAGTACACTTGTCATTTATATAAAAGTTGCCTGCTGCATTTCTCAACCTGTCTGACATTTTAATAATCGCTTTCCTGTCCTGCCCCCAGATTGCTCCGGTCAATGCATAAGGAGAAGTTTCATCGCATAAAGTTAAGGCTTCATCAAACTTATTATCATCATAAACATACATGGTTAAAACAGGACCGAATATTTCTTCTTCCATTGTTTTGAATTTTGGATTGGTGGTTACAATCGTTGTCGGCTCGATGAAATATCCTTTTGAATCATCAAAGTTACCGCCGGTTATTATTTCTGCTTCGCTGGAAGTTTTTGCATATTTGATGTAATCAGTTATAGATTCAAATGCTGCTTTGTCTATTACTGCTGACATAAAGTTTGTGAAGTCTTCAACGTCACCCATCTTAATTTTTCCAATTTCAGCCACATATTTTTCTTTAAACTCTTTCCATAATGATTTGGGAATATACATTCGTGAAGCTGCAGAGCATTTTTGTCCCTGGTATTCAAAAGCACCACGCAAAGCTGCAACAACAAGTGCATCAACATCCGCTGAATTATGAGCAAAAATAAAATCCTTGCCTCCGGTTTCACCAACAATTCGTGGGTAGTATTTCATATTCTTTAAATTATCTGAAATAACTTTCCACATATTCTGAAAAACGCTGGTTGAACCAGTAAAATGAACACCTGCAAGATTTGGATTTGTCATTGCAGGAGTACCTACCTGCCCGCCCGATCCCGGAACAAAATTTATTACTCCTTTCGACAAACCGGCTTCCTGGAATAATTTCATCAAATAATACGCTGAATAGACTGCACTAGAGGCAGGTTTCCACAAACTCACATTTCCAACAATCACAGGTGCGGTTGGAAGATTTCCTGCAATGGACGTGAAATTAAAAGGGGTGACAGCAAAAATGTAACCTTCCAGAGGTCTGTATTCTGATCGGTTCCACATTCCATAAGGAGAAAATGGTTGCTCTTTAATCAACTCTGCCATGAAATAACAATTATACCTGTAGAAGTCAACAAGCTCAGCAGCAGAATCAATTTCTGCCTGGTATACTGTTTTGGATTGTCCGAGCATCGTAGCTGCATTTATTGTTGATCTCCATGGTCCAGCTAAAAGATCAGCTATTTTAAGAAAAACCGAAACTCTGTGTTCCCACGGCATCTCAGCCCATTCTTTTCTCGCCTCCAGTGCTGCTTCTACAGCCATATCAACTTCTTTTTTACCTGCTTTATGATAAACGCCAAGAACATGGCTATGGTTATGCGGAATCCTCATCTCTTCGGTATTGCCGGTTTTTACCTCTTCGCCACCGATTATTAAAGGGACCTCAATCTGTTTGGATTTTAATTCTGTTAATTTTTTCTTTAATTCTTCTCTTTCCGGGCTGCCTGCTTTATATGTTTTTACTGGTTCATTTACTGGTTGTGGCACTTTGAAATATGCGTTCGACATTTTACATCCTAATAATTGAAAAATTTTGATATTAAAATTACCGGTTTTGGTTCTGAGAATCAATTTAAAGCAGCTGTTATAACTAAAATTTCCACTTAAAGTTTCTAATAATTAAAGCTTTGCATTTAAATTTTCAGGTGGTATTTTAAACCCAATTAAATGAAAGGGAAGAGAAGCGAGAGGTAATTACTTCACGCCATACCTTAATAAATAAAATATATCCTATCTGAAATAATTCGGAGTAGCAGCAATGGCACTATTGAAAGCATTCAATACAATTCCTGAACTATACCGATTCTTAACTGAAGATTACGGAATAAAAAAAGGTGGTTATGTAATTCAGCGAAAGGTTGATGATGTCTATAAAGGAATAACTTATCAGGAAATGAAGGCGGAAACCGATCTATTCGGATATGGCTTAGTAGAATTGGGTTTAAAGAAAAACGATTCTGTAGCACTAATTTCAGAGAACCGGCCCGAATGGGTTTATGCAGATTTCGCAATGCAAATGCTGGGAATAATAAATGTTCCTTTATACCCTTCCCTAACTTCCGATTCAATTGAATATATACTTAACGATTCCGAATCAAAAGCAATAATTGTTTCGACAGGCTTCCAGTTAAATAAAGTTTTAAAAATCATTAAGAATTGTAAGCATCTTAAACAAATAATTATTTTTAATGAACACGAAGATGGAGATGGACAATCAGATATAATTACTTTTAAGCAAGTTCAGGAAAAAGGAAAAGACCACAAGAAAAAAAATCCCGAACTGCTCAAAAAAACATCCGGGGAAATTAAAGAGAACGATATCTGCACAATCATCTATACTTCCGGTACCACAGGAGAGCCTAAAGGTGTAATTCTGACACACAAGAATATCATTTCGAACGTCAACGCTGCACTGGAAATTTTTCCAATTACAAAGGATGATATTTTCCTTTCATTTCTTCCACTGTGTCACATTTTTGAAAGGATGGCTGGTTACTACACGGCATTCGCTGCGGGCTGTACAATTTATTACGCTGAGAGTATAGAAAAAGTCGCAACAAATCTTCACGAAGCAAAACCAACTCTTATGACTTCTGTACCACGTCTTTTTGAGAGGATTCAATCGCGAATACTTAAAAATGTTGAGAGTCAATCGGTAACAAAACAAAAAATCTTTTATTGGGCATTAGAAATAGGCAGACAATTTGTTGCCGCAAAAAAGAAAGGATCGGTTCCTCTGGTTCTTTCAGCTAAACACAAAATAGCAGATAAGCTTGTGTTCAAAAAATTACGCGAACGTACGGGTGGAAGGTTGAGGTTTTTTATTTCAGGTGGAGCTGCATTATCAAAAGAACTTGGGGAATTTTTTGAGTCGGCCGGAATCCAGATAGTTGAAGGCTACGGGCTAACGGAGTCTTCACCTGTTATTGCTGCTAACAGACCGGATGATTATAAATTCGGCACTGTAGGTAAACCTCTACCTGGTGTTGAGGTAAAAATAGCTTCAGATGGAGAAATACTCGCTCGTGGTCCCAATATTATGAAGGGATATTATAAGAAGACAAAGGAAACTGAAGAAACAGTAATCGATGGCTGGCTGCATACAGGCGATATCGGAGTTTTTGATTCAGAAGGATTTTTGATGATCACAGACAGGAAAAAACATTTGTTTAAAACCAGTGCCGGTAAATATATTGCCCCTACACCTATCGAGAATATTTTCCTTTCCAGTAAATACATTGATCAATTTGTACTTATTGGTGATAGAAGAATGTTCCTTAGCGCACTTATCGTCCCGGATTATGAGGCCTTAAAGGAATATGCAGATGCTCATAAAATTTCATATGCCAGCGAATCCGAATTAACCAGTAACGAAAAAATTTACAAATTGATTGAAGATGATATGTCCAAACTCCAAAAGAAGCTTGCAAATTATGAACGTGTAAGAAAGTTTGCTTTGCTTGACAAACCTTTTACTATTGAGACCGGAGAAATTACGCCAAGCCTGAAAATAAAAAGGAAAGTTGTTGAGGAGAAATACAACTATCTTATTGAACAGATGTATTTTAGCGGAATGGAAAAAAACTAAATTCGTTTCATTATGTCAATCATCTTTTGATGGATGAATCCATTAGAGCCTAAAATTCTCTTTGAATAGATATCAATCTTTTTCCCATCAAAATCAGTGACTAACCCGCCCCCTTCTTCAACGATAAGCTTACCAGCACAAATATCCCAAGGATGCAAAGAAACTTCCCAAAAACCATCAAACACTCCGTTTGCAACATAACAAAAGTCAATAGCTGCAGAACCGAGTCTTCTTATTGCTCGTGCACGCTTTAAGAATTCGATAAATCTCTCATAACATTTATCAGGATTCTCACGAACGTTGTAAGGAAATCCGGTAACCAGCAAGCTGCGCCCAAGATTTTCATTTTTGCTAACATTTATCCGAATTCCGTTAGCAAAACTACCACTGTTTTTTTCTGCTGAATAAATAATATCCCTGTTCACATCGTAAACCACACCGGCAATGATTTCACTATTTTTCTGCAGTCCGATCGAAACAGAAAAAATTGGAAGCCCGTGTGCAAAGTTTGTTGTTCCATCAAGTGGATCGATAACCCAAAGGAATTCTGCCGACTTATTTAACTCACTCCCCTCCTCTGCAAGAATTCCGTGTGAAGGATATTTTTTCCTTATGAACTCGGTTATCAGCTTTTCCGAAGCTTTATCGGTTTCAGTAACAAGATTAAGCTCGTTTGTTTTAAACTCAACTAAATGGGTTTTACAAAAAGCATTCTTAATTATCTCACCGGCTTCTCTTGATATTTGAATTATGTTGTCAATCATTATAAACTTGATTCTTGTACTCAAATATAAAACTAAATGTCACCTTCCCATACATCCTGAAGCAAAGATGGATAGAATATTGCCTTTCAAATGAAATAATCTAACCTTGATAGCAGGATGCGAAATTGATATATTTCACCCTGAATATATGTTTAATAAAGGAGAAAATTTTTGCAAAATTTAGAAGGATTAGAAACTAAAAAATCCGAATTCAATTCAATTGTAGAAAGTATTCCGGAAAAGCTGCCGATTCTCCCGCTCAGAGACATAGTTATTTTTCCGTATATGATCTTTCCGGTTCTTGTAGGCAGAGAACAGTCAATCAGAGCGGCAAACTTTGCAGCAGAGAATACGAAATACATTTTCTTATCAACTCAAAAAAAATCAGCTATTGAAGATCCGTCAGCAAAGGATCTTTATTCCGAAGGGACCATCGCAAAAATAGTCCAGATATTAAAACTGCCAAATGGACTTATGAAAATTTTAGTTGATGGTTTATTCCAGGCAAGAATAAAAGAGTTTACCGACAACAAAGACTTCTTCGAAGCCAAAATAGAAATCATTATCCCGACTCTCGACCATGATCACGAAATGAATGCCATGTTAAGACAGATGACTCAGTTGTTTAAGGATTATGTAAAGATCAGCAAGAATATTCCAAAAGATACGATCACTGCTTTCGACAATATTGAAGAACCCGATAGAAAACTATTCTATGCCGCTGCAAACATCAACCAATCAATTGACGTAAAACAATCCATTCTGGAAAAGTTCACTCTTAAAGAACAATATCTTGAGGTAATAAAAATCCTGAACTCTGAAATAGATATTTTGAGGATTGAAAAAGAAATTGACAACAAAGTTCAGGAGAATATAGCAAAGACACAGCGTAAATTTATAATCCAGGAACAGATAAAAATATTACAGGATGAATTGGGCGAAGATGAAGATGCTTCACCAGAATTTGCGAAGATCAGAGAGCAGATAAAAAAAGCCAAGATGCCCGAAGAAGTTGAAAATAAAGCACTTGAGGAATTTACAAAGTTAAAGAAAACCCCGGCAATGTCGCCTGAATCCACCGTCATAAGAAATTATTTGGATTGGCTGCTGGGTGTGCCATGGAGTAAAAAATCAAAAGATAATTTAAATGTTAAGCATGTTCAGAAAATACTTGATGAAGATCATTTTGGTTTAGAAAAACCGAAGGAGAGAATTATAGAGCACATTGCTGTACTAAATCTGGTCAAGCAGATGAAGGGACAGATTTTATGTTTTGTTGGACCTCCTGGAGTTGGTAAAACTTCTTTAGGGAAATCAATTGCCCGTGCATTAGGAAGGAATTTTGTCAGGATTAGTCTTGGTGGTGTCCGGGATGAAGCTGAAATTAGAGGGCACAGGAGAACTTACATTGGTTCTATGCCGGGCAAAATTGTGCAATCAATGAAACGAGCCGGTACAATTAATCCTGTTATTCTTTTGGATGAAATTGATAAGATGAGCATGGATTTCAGAGGCGATCCATCCTCTGCAATGCTTGAAGTTCTTGACCCTGAGCAAAACCATACATTTAACGACCATTATCTGGAAGTAGATTATAACCTTCAACAGGTTATGTTTATTACGACTGCAAACATTCGTTATAATATTCCCCTGCCCTTGCAGGATAGAATGGAAATAATTGAACTGCCGGGTTATCTGGAATTCGATAAACTTGAAATAGCAAAAAGGCATCTCGTTCCAAAACAGCTAAAAGCTCACGGTCTTGAGAATAAGAATGTCGAGTTTAAAGAAGAAGCAATTAAGAAAATCATCAGTGAATATACGCGAGAAGCTGGTGTTAGAAATCTTGAACGAGAAATTGCATCAATTTTTAGAAAGCTGGCTAAAGAGATAGTTGTTAATGAATCATCTAAAGGTAAAGGCAAGAAAAACAGAAAACATATAATTACAGAAGAGCTGGTTGAAGAGTTTCTTAAAACTCCAAGATTCAGATATCAACGGCACAGTAAAGGTAACAAAGTCGGAAGCGTTACAGGTTTAGCCTGGACAAGTACGGGCGGTGAATTGTTATCCGTCGACGTAACAATTATGAATGGTGCAGGGAAATTAAACCTAACCGGTCAGCTTGGTAATGTGATGAAAGAATCAGCTCAGGCTGCGTTAAGTTATTTAAGAGCTTCAGCTAAAAAACTTGGTCTTAATCCCGATTTCTTTAAAGGTAAAGAGATTCACATCCATCTACCTGAAGGTGCAATTCCTAAAGACGGTCCTTCTGCTGGAATTGCAATGGCAATGGCTATGCTTTCGGCTGTGAGCGGAAGACCTGCTTCCAATAACGTTGCAATGACTGGAGAGATAACACTTACGGGTTCCATTTTAGCAATTGGAGGACTAACCGAAAAACTTCTCGCAGCAAAAAGAAATAACATAAAAACTGTTCTTATTCCCAAAGAAAATGAAATCGATCTCAAAGAAATTTCAGACAAAGTAAAGAGCGGAATTAATATTAGAACAATTGAAAAGGCGGAAGAGGCTATACCCTATGTGTTCGAAGGTATCAAGTCGAAAAAATCCGTTAAGAATAAAACTAAAAAGTGACAAACAAAAAAGAATGACTTTAATGGAGGAGATTAGGATTGAAAAGCATCTTGCGGAAGAAGAAAGGTACCGTTTATTATCCTCACAATTAAAATCACTTCTAACTAAAAATGATAACCTGATTTCCAATTTATCAAATTGCTCTGCTGCAATTAAAGATGTTTTTGATAAAGTAAGCTGGGTTGGTTTCTATCTTTATGATGGTGAAAAACTTTATCTTGGATCATTCCAGGGTAAAGTGGCCTGTACGAGCATTGAAATGGGAAAAGGTGTGTGTGGTATGGCAGCAACTAAAAGAGAAACTATAATAGTCCCTGATGTTGATAAGTTTCCGGGGCATATTACCTGCGATAGTGGTTCCAAGTCTGAAATTGTTGTGCCTATTGTTTTCAAAAATAAGTTACTTGGTCTACTTGATCTTGATAGCTATGCTTTTAATGCATTCGGTAAAACAGATAAAAAATATTTAGAGGAAATTTGTAAATTTCTGAGTGAGGAAATCTTTCCTTCAAATACTTAATAAAAGAAAATTAGATGAGTAATTTTATTGTAACAGCAAGAAAATGGCGACCACAAAGATTCGAAGATGTTGTCGGACAGGAACACATTACCAGTACCCTAAAAAACGCAATTAAAGAAAATCGAATCGCACATGCTTATCTCTTCACCGGTCCGAGAGGTGTAGGTAAAACTACAACCGCGAGGATACTAGCAAAAACTCTTAATTGTACAAACCGAAAAAATTCAGAACCTTGCAATGAATGTGAAATGTGCCTCTCAATCCAGAATTCACAGCTTATTGACATAATAGAAATTGACGGTGCATCAAACAGGGGCATTGATGAGATTAGAACATTAAGAGAATCTGTAAAATATGCACCGACTCACGGAAAGTATAAGGTTTATATAATTGATGAAGTACATATGCTGACTAAAGAATCTTTTAATGCCTTTCTAAAAACATTGGAGGAACCGCCTGAACATGTAATCTTTATTTTTGCAACTACTGACGTCCACAAAGTCCCGCTAACAATTATTTCAAGGTGCCAGCGTTACGATTTTAGAAGGATACAACTTGATAAAATAAAAGAAACTTTGAAGATGATAGCTGGCGAAGAAAGTATAAAGATCGATGATAAAACTTTAACAATCATTGCTAAAAAAGCTGATGGTGCACTTAGGGACGCAGAAAGCTATTTTGATCAGGTGGTAGCATTTTCGCAAGGAAAAATTGATGCTTTACTGGTTACACAAATGTTAAATCTCATTGATGAAGAGCTTTATTTTGATCTGTCAGATGCGGTATTGGAAAAAGACTTTAAAGTTGTCTTTCAGTCATCCGAAAAAATATATGAGAATGGTTGGGATTTTGGTGACTTTCTGGAGGGATTAATAGAACACTTCCGAAATATTTTGTCAGCAGTAATTACTAATTCAACCAGCACAATTGAAACCGCAGATATTTACAAAAATCGTTATCTTGAGTACAAAGGTAAATTTTCAGAAAGTGATCTTCTAAGACTCCTCAACTTCCTTAATAAGTCTCAGCAAGAACTTAGATATTCCCAAAATCACAAACTTAAAATTGAAATAATTCTAAGTCATCTCGTCGCTCTTGAGAGTACAAAAACAATTTCAGAAATAATATCAGAGGCAGATTCTATTGGCCTGAGAGATGATAAATTAAGTGAACCAGCTACCAGATTTTATAACCCAGCTGAACCAACTAAAAAAAAAGTAGATAGATTAATAAAAACTAAACAGCCTATCAAATCCAAGCAAATTAAATCGGACAATAAATTAATCAGCACTCCAGAAAATCCAATCTTAGAATCAAGCTTTAATTTTGATGAAGTAGTAAAAAAATGGAAATTGTTTATTGAGTCGGTCGAACAAGAAAAAGGACTTACCCTTGCTCCGGCATTAATGAATTTCAATCTTATTTCAATGAACAGTAACAATTTACTCTTCACTACTGAAAATGAAGAAGATGTTAATACGTTTAGAATAAACGAGAAATATTTAAATAAAAAATCTGAAAACTTCTTTGGGCGTAGATTCAATTTCATTCTAAACCGGACTCAATCGGATCTTCCCCCAAAAAAGATTTCCACAAAAAAACTCCTAAAAGAGTATAAAACCAGCACTGACCCTTACGAAGATATCATTTTGAACGAATTGGATGGTGAAGAAATTGCATAATTCTTGTGTTTTCAATATTACTCCTCTGTTGATGCTTGCTAATTCCTCTCTCTAATTCTTTGATTTTAGTTTAGAAATAAATATTTTTGTAATCTATGTCAAAAGGACTTATCATTGCAATTGATGGTCCTGCCGGTTCCGGAAAAAGCACATCGGCTAAGCTTATCGCAAAAAAACTTGGTTATCTTTATATTGATACTGGTGCAATGTACCGAGCGATAACTTACCTTGCTTTGGAAAATAGAGCATTAAAAGATGAATCCCGGATTTTGGAGCTGGCAAGGAAAAGTAAAATTGAGCTTAATTATAATGACGAAAAGTTAGTTATATTGCTTAATGATAGAGATATTTCCAAAGAAATACGGTCGACAGTTGTTAATGCAAATGTTAGCTATGTTAGTAAAATAAGTTCAGTAAGAAAATTGCTTGTTGAAAAACAAAGAGAAATCGGAGAAAAAGGTCACGGAGTTGTTATGGAAGGCAGAGATATTGGGACTGTGGTTTTCCCTCATGCTGATGTTAAAATATTTTTAACAGCCTCGCTCGATACCAGAGCTGATCGCCGGGCAAAAGAGTATTTTCAAAACGGTTCCGAAGTTATTGTTGAAGATATTAAAAATAATTTGTCTAACAGAGATAAGATCGATTCGAGCAGAAAGGATAGCCCTTTAACTAAAGCATATGATGCCATAGCTATCGATACAACAAACGTAACGATAGATGAACAGGTAAACTTGATCTTAGAGCAAGTAAAAAAAGTTGCAAAAGAAAAAAATATTCAATTAAGTTTATAAGAAAGAAAGACCGGTTAATTACATATGTCAAATAAATTAAAAAAATATCTTTTCTGTTTTTCCGGTTTTAACAGAAAAATATTCAATTAATTCAGGAGGATAAATGACTGCTGATGTTAAAGAAAAGACAACCAATGTTTTAGAAGATTTCGAGAAGGCTAAAAACAAATTCGATACGTTTGATTATACACAGGAAGAATTTGAAAAGCTTGCAAATTTATACACAGAATCTTTTAGAGATGTTAAACAAGGTGAACTTGTTAAAGGTAGACTTGTAAGAATCCAGGATGATAATGTAATCATCGATGTTGGATTTAAATCTGAAGGTACCATCCCTAGAAGTGAATTCAGCGAAGAAGATCAGCTGCAGGTTGGACAAGAAGTGGAAGTTGTTCTGGAAAGCGTTGAGGATCAGGAAGGAAACTTGGTTCTCAGTAAAGCCAGAGCAGACTTTTTAAGAATCTGGCAGAAGGTTCTAAATGCACATGAAACTGGAGATATAATTCAAGGTAAAATCATCAAAAGAATTAAGGGAGGCATGGTTGTTGACCTTATTGGAATGGAAGCATTTCTTCCCGGTTCTCAAATAGACATTAGACCAATAAGAGATTTTGATGCACTCGTAGGTCAAACCATGGACTTCAAAGTTGTAAAAGTAAATATCCCAACAGAAAACGTTGTAGTATCTCACAAGGTGCTTATTGAAGAAGAAATCTCCGATCAAAGAAAAGCAATTCTTGAAAGCCTTGAAAGAGGACAAATTCTTGAAGGCGTAGTAAAAGCTATTACAGATTTCGGAGTTTTTGTCGATCTCGGTGGTGTTGACGGATTGATACATATTACCGATCTGAGCTGGGGAAGAATAAATCATCCGAGTGAAATTGTTAAACTCGATGAGACATTAAAGATAGTAGTTACTGATTTTGACGAGGCTAAAAAGCGAATTTCCCTTAGTCTTAAAAAGCTTCTTCCTCATCCTTGGGAAAAAATTGAAGAGAAATATAAAATTGGTGATAAAGTGTCCGGAAGAGTTGTATCACTTACCGACTACGGTGCATTTATTGAAATTGAAAAAGGTATAGAAGGCCTTATACATAATTCTGAAATGAGCTGGACGCAGCATATTAAGCATCCTTCCCAGGTCGTAGCGATGGGACAGATAATTGAAGCGGTGATTCTTAGCCTTGATAAAGAAGAGAAAAAAATATCACTTGGAATCAAGCAGCTGGAACCAGATCCGTGGCAAACCCTGATGATAAAGTATCCTGTTGGTTCAAGGCACACAGGTATTGCACGTAATCTTACCAACTTTGGCGTATTCGTTGAGCTTGAACCTGGTGTTGATGGTCTCGTTCATATTTCCGATCTCTCGTGGACGAAAAAAATACGTCACCCCGGCGAGGTTGTAAAAAAAGGTGAATCACTTGAAGTGACCGTACTTGGTGTTGATGTTGATTCAAGAAAAATATCCCTTGGCCATAAGCAGATCATGGAAAATCCCTGGGATACATTCGAAGAGAAATTTTCTATCGGAACTATAACTGAAGGAAAAGTTGTTCGGATTATTGAGAAAGGACTTATTGCCGAGTTACCGGAAGGTGTTGATGGATTCGTACCGGCAAATCAGTTATCAACTTCAAAATTGAAAAACTTTGCAACTCATTTTCCGGTTGACGATGTAATTCCTGTTAAAGTAATTGAATTCGACAAGAATAATAAAAAGATCGTTCTCAGTACAATCGCTGCACTGAAAGACAAGACTGATAAAGAAATTGAGGAATACCTTAACAAGCACAAGCTCGATAAAGTGTCAATTGAAAGTATAAAAAGCGCCGAGACAAGTGCAATAGATGCATCTGAATTTCCAATATTTGAAGTGCACGAAAATCCCGAACCGAAGAAGAAGGATGAACCTAAATAATTCATTTGCAATAAATTTGAAAGGCGGGAAATATCCCGCTTTTCTTTTAAACACCTGGTATGAATAAAACTGTTGCATTACATACACTTGGTTGTAAACTGAATTACTCAGAAACCTCTTCAATCGGCAAGCAGTTCCTCGAAAGAGGATTTGAGCTCGCAGACATAGAAGAAGCTGCGGATGTTTACGTTTTAAATACCTGTTCAGTTACAGAATCAGCTGAACGGGAATGCAGGCAAATAATCAGAAGAGCTCTCCGGCAAAATCCACAGGCTTTTATTATTGTAACTGGTTGTTATGCTCAACTTCGTGCAGTAGAAATTGCACAAATTGTTGGAGTTGATTACGTTTTGGGAAGCGATGAAAAGTTTAAACTCTTTTCTTTAATTGATAATTTTAATAAAAGAGAGCTTGCCTGTATTTCTGTTACTCCAACAGAAATCCTTACCGAATTTGGATTAGCCCGTTCAAGTGAAGCAGACAGCAGAACACGTGCTTTTCTAAAGATACAGGATGGCTGTGACTACACATGTTCTTTTTGTACAATTCCACTCGCACGCGGCATTAGCAGAAGCCTTTCAATCAATCAGACAGTTTATGAGTTCAGAAAATTACTTGATGATGGATATAAAGAAGTTATCCTCACAGGTGTGAATGTTGGTGATTACGGTAAGAATATCAATGCTAATCTTTTTAATTTACTTCAAGAATTAATTAAGGTTGATGGCGAGTTCAGAATAAGAGTAAGTTCAATCGAGCCCAATCTTTTATCAGATGAAATTATTGATCTCGTTTCAGAGTCAGATAAACTTTGTAAACATTTTCATATTCCGCTGCAAAGTGGAGACCCACGAATTCTAAAAGCTATGCAAAGAAGATATACTGCACCGGAGTACGAAGAGTTGCTATACAAAGTTAAGAACAAAATCCCGGATGCTGGAATTGGTGTTGATGTGATTGTCGGGTTTCCGGGAGAAACCGAGGAAGATTTTATTCATACTCATAATTTTCTTAGAGGCCTCCCTGTTTCTTACCTTCATGTTTTTACCTACTCTGAAAGACCGGATACTAAAGCTATTTTACTGCCGGGCGTTGTTGATTTTCAGGAAAGAAAAAGAAGAAATAATATCTTGCGAATATTGAGTGAGAAAAAAAGAAGAGAATTCTATTCCGAAATGATCGGAACTGAGCAGAAAGTATTATTCGAAAATGCCGACCATAATGGATCTATGCAAGGCTTTACATCCCATTATATAAGGGTGCAGGCAAAATTTGATGATACCATAACGGGTAAAATAAGTCCCGTTCGTGTAGGTGAAGTAGATAATGATATTTGCAAAGCTGTTATTTTATCCACAAAAAAATCAATTGATTTAGTCACTGCAGAAGACTAAAATTAAAATAAAAAAAATGAAGATTATTTCCCTAATACTGCTGTTTCTACCTCAAGTCATTTTTTCGCAAACGAATGATCTCAAATCGTTGCAGGAATTAAAATCATCATTAAAACAAACAGAACAAAACCCACAAAAAATTAACTTCAGCTTAAATTCTACTCAAAATGCAGAAAAAAAGAGCGTGGGGCTGGGAATCATCTATTCACTACTGCTGCCGGGAATGGGCGAGTTATATGCTGATGCTTATGATATTGGAAAATATTTTACTATTGCAGATGGTCTTTTATGGGGAACATTTATAGGGATGCATGCTTACTCGAGCTGGCAGAAAGATAATTACCAGAGCTACGCGGCTTCCCGTGCAGGTGTAGATAACAGCAACAAGAATGATGATTACTATGCAACAATAGGAAACTACTCAAGCGTTGACTCATACAATGACGAGAAAGCTTTAGAAAGAAATTTTGACCAGATGTACGACAGTGAAAAATATTTCTGGAAGTGGAGTTCTACAGATGAACGCAGAACCTACAGGGATATGTGGACTTCAAGTGAACAGACAGACAATGATATACGATTCGTAGTTGGTGGTTTAATTTTGAACAGAATCGTAAGTGCAATAAATGCCGCTAGATTAGTCGCTTCATACAACAACAGATTGGAAGAGGAAGTTAGCTGGAATTTTTCTGTTGGATTTATGAATCAGCCCAACATTCCGACAAGCATTTCATTTAATTTTCAGAAATCTCTTTAAAATAAAAAAGGACTTC
>Ga0326726_10002632_pt1 | contig 16439 bp, 15 predicted proteins | sample MHFenrmetagenome_2_FD_207603 | JGI IMG/M metagenome (GOLD analysis project Ga0326726, IMG submission 207603) | Lab enriched peat soil microbial communities from Michigan Hollow, Ithaca, NY, United States - MHF15MN | ecosystem: Environmental > Terrestrial > Soil > Wetlands > Peat | place: USA... | reverse complement strand
CACCGCCCTGCTTCGGGGAGACGGTCTTGGGGCGCAGCGTCTTGAGGCCACCGGTCTTGGACTTCGAGGTACGACGGGTCTTCTTTGGCATAGGGCCTCCAGGGGTCAGGGGCTGCTGTCGCGCGCGGGATTCCAGTCCAGCCACCGGCCGGTCCACGGGCATCGGGTAAGTGGATCGGGCCAGCCGGTGGCAGGAGGGCCGCGCGCTTCATCTGGCGACGGAACCAGTGGCCTGACTCGGTCATCTGCGGCCGGCCCGGACGGGCGTCGGCAGGTGGGGCGACGCGTGGAAGGTGACGTTCGCCGGCCCGCGCGGCGGGGTCACCAGGGTGAACAGAACCTGGGCCGCCCCGTCTCCCACACCATAGAAGTTCTCGTTTTCGTGGGCGCCCTGCTGGTCGCCCGGGTACACCGGGAAGGAGCTGTTGAGATTCCCGCCGATTCCCGAGAGCTGCCAGTCGATCTCCAGCGGCACCAGGGCGCTTTGCAGGGTGGCAAACGACATGCCGGCCGAATCGGGCTTGCTGGATCCGCTGGTCGTGATGACCGCCGTGTAGAACGGGCCGTAGTGGATCTGCCAGGTGCAGGCGTTCTTGTCGACCGACAGCAGCAGCGGCATCGGCGGAAGCAGGTCGACGTTGCCCGCCCTCACGGTCACGATGGTGGTGGGCACCGTGGACTGGTCGGTGATCGTCTCATCGACCTCGTAGCTGCTGGTGGTCGGGACCGCGCTCCAGAGGATGGTCGTGGCCAGCGGGTTGGGCGGGCCGGGCGGCAGGATCAGGGTGAAGCTGGCGGCGTGATGGTTGGTCGCGATCGTGACCGCATTGGGCGACTGGCTGGCCCCGTCGTGGTAGGCCAGGTCGATGTCCGCGGCCCAGCTCTCCACGTTTTCGATGCCGTTGCAGGCCCCGGTGGGGAGGCCGACCATGATTTTGGCCTTGCCGTCGGTGCCACCGGTTTCGGTGGCATGGACGTAGGTGCTGCCCAGCCCCTTCGCGGTCACGTCGCCGGCCAGCGAATCCACCGACGCGACGGTCGAATCGTCGGAGCGCCACTTGAAGGTGGTGCCGGTGATCAGCGAGCCACTCGACTCGTGGAAGGTGGCGGAAAGGCCGCGCTGCTGCCCGACGATCATCAGCACGCTGTCCGGCGCTACCGTCACGTACTTGCCGGGGCCCTGACCGCCGTCGCCGCCCCCGTTGCAGCCCGCCAGGATCCCCACGGCCAGTCCCAGGCCGGCCAGCGTCGCCCGGGCGCTGGGCCCGGCTTCGAGTTCTCGTCGCATGGTCACCGTCCCACCGGAACGCCGAACCCGAAGGCGAACTGCAGATCGTGCTGGGTCCTGGCGTTGCCGCCGGTGGCCGTGGCGTAGGTGCCGGGGTGGTAGATGTAGTCGTCGGCGCTGACCGAGAAGTTGAGGACGCCCAGCCGGAAGCCGGCGATCGCGCCCACTGTGCCGCCCACTTCGGTACCGGCATCGGCGCCGCTGTAGGCCTTGCCGCCGCGCCCCACTACCCCCACGCCACCCGACAGGCCCAGCGACACGGCGCTCCTGGGTGGCACCAGGTAGAAGGTCGCCCGCCCGCTGCCGAACCAGAGGTTGGCCTTGTCCCTGGTGGTGGACCCGCCGTTGAGGGTGGTCTTGAGCTGGCTCGGCACGTAGGTGCCGGTCGCCTCCAGCCCCAGGCGCGAGCCGAGGTGGAGGGTCAGCCGGCCGCCCACCGCCAGTCCGACCTCCTGCTTGTAGGCCTGGCCGCCCGCCGCGGCAGTCACCAGCGTGGTGGTGGGCAGATACAGCCCGATGGTGGGCGCGATCGACAGTCGCTGCTGGGGATACTGTGTAGCACCCGGGCGGGCGAGTAGCAGGAGGCCGACGACGCCAAAGACTCCGGCGCGGGTGAACACCCGCTGCCGGCCGGTGCGATAGGGACTGGATACTGGAACGAAGCTGGACATTGAGACCGACCCCCTGGTGGAAAGGCGCGCGGACATCCCGCGCGTACCGGACACACTAGGGTCGGGGGGTCATGCCGGAATCACGCTTCGATCATCCGGCCGAAGAGCGGGCGGGGGTTGGGGTTAGGCGGGGGGTGGGGAAGGGGGGCAGGGCCGGCCGCGGCAGGCAGCGCGACCGGTCAGCGAGGGGGAACGCCTCGCTCGCCGGGACCAGCAGGGGGCGGAGCAAGGCGGAGCCCGAAGGCTGATGCCCAGGTGACGCCGGTGAGTCTACGCTCCTCCTGCAGCTTGGCTCCGGCTCGGGAGGCGGCTAAGTTATCCGCCCTTGAGGGTCACTGGGACAGGTGCTCGAGTGGTTTAAGAGGCACGCCTGGAAAGCGTGTGTACCTCTCAAAGGGTACCGAGGGTTCGAATCCCTCCCTGTCCGTTGCCGCGCATCGACTTACGGGTCGGTGCGCGGCTTGCGTTTTTCGGGCCGAACGAGCGTGGTGCCCGGATGGAGCCCCGGTTTCGCGGGCTTGGTAATGCCTGTGACGAACGAGGTCGCTGCGGGCGAGCGCTGTGGGTTGCCATGAGGCTGGCGGTCCTGCAGGTTAAGGATGAGTTAGGGCGCATCGGAGGTGTTCTGCCCCGTCTCGCAGTCGTTTTCGACTCCAATGTCTACCGGCATCTTGGCAGGCAGGCCTTTGCGGCACTGCGCGATTTGGAGATAGCTCACAGTGTTCTAGGCTTCGCGAGCCACTTCGTAGTACGCGAGTATCTGTCACACCTCGCGGATCCGAGTGATCCTAGCTTTCGACCATCCCTCGCGTCCCTCAAGCGACTCTGGGAGCATTGTCACCAATACGACGGCTCCAGAGAGGTATTGCGGTTTGTTGCCGATTCGGAAGAACAGGTCGCGGCAAGCCTCTTTGGGGCGGAGCCGCAGGAGCGGGACATTGCCGCGGAACACTATGGCGCCCTTGCTGGCGAGCTGACTCATTCGGATCCACATACCTGGGCACCATATCTCCCAGACCTACGAGCCGTCCGGGAGTACATCCTGATTAGCGAGACGCAGTGGGTGGATGCCCTTTGGAGGACCGCCGTCCTCGGCATAAACGCGAGCGCGGCATCGTGGCACGATGTGACAGCGCGGACACCGCTCCGGGAAGAGGTTGTGAATCGCATAAGAACTGGGTTAGGACGAGGCTTCGTCGCTCGTGCGATCGCGAGCCGGGCGGCGACTGCAGCCGCGCATGTTGCCACTCCAGAGCAGATTGACGCTGCCGCGTCCAAAGTCGTCGAAATGTTTGCCCCTTCGGTCTACCTCTACGATCGGTTGGTCCAGAAGGTGATCGTGAATGGCGAGGATATGTCTCGGTACCCCAATCCGAATTCATTGTGGGACTATCAGATCTCATTCTCAACTGGTAGGGGTGCCTTGGTCTGGGGGGTTCCCCTGATCTTAGTGTCCAATGACGAAGACATGCTAGCATCCGGCTTGGAATCGGGTCACGGCCACCGCATTATGTCATTTCCCGCCTATCTGTCTCTCCTTTCCCAGCCTTCCGATGATCTCTGGCCGCTGCTTGACGCATATGCGCCCTAACCAACGCATGAAGCTGTCAGGGCGCGGCCGTCGCTTTGCTACGGCCCACACACTACCGGACGGCGCCCGGGATAGGCTTGTCGAACGCGCCGCGGCCCTGCAGCTTATGCGGGGTCGTTAGGCCACAACCAATGTAGGGACGACTGCTGTGAAGCCTGGTTCGACGATCCGGGTCGCCCGGCCGACCGACAACTTGGCCGCCATTGCAAAGATGTATGCGGCCGGTCTGGGATTCTCCGACTCACCGCGTTTAGAGATCACCAAGGCTTCGATGGCATCATCCTCGGTCATCCCAAGCAGCCCTACCACCTCGAGTTCACATCTCAACGAGGCCACCAGGTCGGCAAAGCACCCACCCAGGATCACCTCTTAGTCTTCTACGTGCCCGACCAGGAGATCTGGAAGGCGGACTGTGCCCAGATGGTGGCAGCTGGGTTTGGCGAGGTGCCGTCCTACAACCCCTATTGGGAGATCCAGGGCAAGACATTCGAGGACCTGGATGGGTATCGAGTGGTGTTGCAGCATGCAGCGTGGACCGAGTAGATCACGGCCCGCATGGCGATAGGATGTCGTTGCACGCATCGATCCAGCGCTGTTGTGGCCTAACTACCTCATGAAGCTGACACGCCTCGGCCATCGGTTTGCTCACGGGACAGACGACCCGACGGTGGCTTGCCCGCTTGCGCGAGCGGAGATCGTGATCGCCGTCTGGAACGTCAAGCAACGTCGCAAGGCGCTCCGAACTGCACCTGCGGTGCCACACGCTGACCCGTCCATTCCAGGCACGGCGACATTCACGGTGTCCTCTATCCGCTCCGACTTCTGGCCTTGCCCGGAGTCAGAATCCCTGCCGACGGTTTCTCCAGCAGCCAGGAGCCGATCACCAAGGCGTCCAGCGGCGAGGTCCAGAAGCACTCGACGGCATCCCGCGGCGTGCACACGATCGGCTCGCCGCGCGTGTTGAACGACGTGTTGATCAGCACCGGCACGCCGGTGCGCGCCTGGAATGCCTTGACCAGATCGTAATAGCGCGGGGACTGCCGGCGGTTGATGGTCTGGACCCGGGCCGTGCCGTCCACGTGGCGCACAGCCGGGATCCGCTTGGCCTTGTCCGGTCGCACGCCATGCACGAACAGCATGAACGGTGCGGTATCCTCCCTGATGAACCAGTTGCCGGCCTCCTCCTCGAGCACCACCGGTGCCACCGGCCGAAAGTCCTCCCGTTCCTTGATCTCGTTGAGGCGGGCCTGCATGTCCCCGTGGATGGGCGAGGCCAGGATCGAGCGCGCCCCCAGCGCTCGCGGGCCGAACTCCATGTGCCCCTGGAACCAGCCGATGATCTTGTCCCGGGCCAGGAGGTCGGCCGTCTCCTCGGCCACATGGCGGAGTTTGCGGTAAGGGAGCTTGGCCCAGGACAGGAACTCCTCGATCTCGGCATCGCTATAGGCCGGGCCCAAGAAAGCGTGGTCCATCACATAGGACCGCTGGCTGGTACGGCGCTCGCGGGCGTCCACCCACAGAGCGGCGCCAAGCGCTGTGCCCGCGTCGCCGGCGGCCGGTTGAACCCAAATGCGGCGAAAGGGGCCGTCATCGCGGAGCCGGGTGTTCATGACGCAGTTCAGAGCCACGCCGCCGGCCAAACACAGGTCGTCCTCCGCGGACTCCTGGTGGAGCCAGCGGGCCAGTTCCAGCACGGTTTCTTCCAACACGACCTGCAACGACGAGGCGATGTCATAGTGTCGTTGCTTGATCTTTGCGTCGCGCGTGCGGGCCGGGCCGAAGCGTTCCTCCAACCTGGTCGGCTCGATGGTGTACTGCCCCTTCTCGCCGAGGCGGACGATGTCACGGAAGTCCCTGAGGAAGCGCGGCTTCCCGAACGACGCCATGGCCATCACCTTGAACTCGTCGCACAAGTGCAGGAAACCCAAGTAGGCCGTGACGTCCGCGTAGAGCAGTCCCAGGGAGTGCGGCATGTGGACCTGACCCAACCATTTCAGTCGTGTACCCACGCCCGCTGCGTAGCCGGTGGTGGCCGTCTCGCCGCGGCCGTCGAGGGAGAGGACGGCGGCGCGGCGGAACGGCGAGGCGAGAAAAGCGCTCGCCGCGTGGGCCAGATGATGGGGAACGAAATGCCACCGGAACGGGGGATGATCCGCACGGACCCCACTGAGCCGCTCCTGCAAGTGATGCGGGTAGGCGTCACAGAGGTGTTCCGGCGCGTGCATGATCGAGGACAGCAACAACGGGTCCCACAGCGCATTGAATCCATCCGGCGCCTCCAGCGAACCGGGCTTCAACGGGATCGGCGCACGATCGCCGCAATCCCGCGGCAGCAGCAGGTGGGGATCGAACGAGTACGCCACGTGATCGATGTCGTTGAGCGTCAGGCCGGCCTGACGCAGACAGAAATCAACGGCATGGAACGGCAGTTCCCAAGCCGAGAACGCCACGGGGCGCTTGCCGTGCTTGATGCGCGTAAAGCGCTCTTCCTCCGTAGCCGCAACGACCTTTCCGTCCGTTACGAGACAGACGGCGGGGTCGTGGAAGGCGGCGTTGATTCCAAGCGTGTGCATCGCGGTCTTCGCTAGTCGGGTCGAGCGCCGCACGCTTCCTCGCACACCGACACCTCCGCCACCGGAGCAAGGCCAGGGCGATGTGCAGGCGGCTCCTCTCCCCGCGGCTCCGGCACCGACCGGTCTCCCGACCGGGTGCAGCGATTCATAGGCATTCGGTCGGGGAGTAAACGCTGGCCGATCGCTCAACTGAACCACCCGCCCGCGCCAAATTGGCCTGGATTGGAAGTTAGCGGTCCCCGCAATGCTTCCCGGGAACGCCTCCATGGTCGGCGAGGGCGATACCGCTATTCACTTCCTGGGCATGTATGAGTCGGCGAGACGGACTCCGCCCTTCACGGACTGCTCATGGCCGGCCTTGGCTGGCAGGTCCTTGACGGCAACTTTCCTCTTGGCCCTGGACGCCGTCTTCTTCTTCTTCTTGATCATCGTGTCGCTCCTTGTGCCGGCGGTTCCCCGCTCGCCCGCCTCGGTTCGGGTTGACCGTGCATCGCCCATTGGTGAGCGCAATAGCGCTCCCAAAGTACGGTTGGGTGAGTGAACCGTCTAGGGATAGCTCACGAACCCGCTGAGAATTCTGGCGCGACACTCCGTCACGCTGTATATCGATTTCGAGGCACCCGAGCCTCCTCCTTCTCGTTCGCCACACCCTGAGAGGCAGCCATGGACAAGCACCATGACAAAGGTCGGCCGTCACCTGCTGCCGTCCCCGCGAAATACGCCGCCTACCTCGCCGACGGGAAATTGACTGCCGCGCAGAAGGCGGAAGCCGAGCGGTTGAAGCTCGCCCCGCCGGTGCCCCCGCGCTCGTCGCTTGGCTCCCCCGTGACGCTGTCCTCGCCCGGCCTGCCCACCGTGGCCGGACCGGTTTCGGTAGGCTCGCTGCAACCGGCCGGCACGCCCGAGAACTGGCCCGCTTGGGGGCTGGCGCTCAAGAACGCCGCCAAGAACCACGTGAACCGGTGGTTGGCCGCGGCGGAGATCGTGACCGGGTCCATCCAGGGCGCCAACGCCTTCAGCAGTGCGGGCTCCTTCCGCAGTTCCTATCCGCTCGCGGCCATGCTGGACCAGGAGCTCTCCGCCAGCGGCGTCCCCAGCCGGCTCTCCAAGCCGCTGGCCGACGCCTTTGCCCGGGCCTGGGCCGACTGGTCGGACTCGTTGTTCCTGCCCGGGCTCCCGTTCTACCCGATGTTCCAGGCGTGGCCGGCACCGGCAACGGCAGTTATGGCCAACCTGCCCATGCCGCTGTCCGCCTTTCCTGCTCCGGGGATCGCGTCGCTCACACCCGTGCCGCTCGCCCAGCGGCTGCAGGCCGCCCTTCCGGCTGGCAGCGCACAGAACGCCGCCCAGCCACTCCGGGACTTCGCCTCCTGGTTCTCCGGCCGATTCGCCGCCTGGCAGTCCGGGGTCATCGTGCAGAACGTGCTGGGCTGGGGGTCCACCTCCTGGGCGCCGCCCTACGTGCCGGTCTCACCCGTGGTGAACGGGACGCTCCGCGCCCCCCCGGGGTTCATCACCCAGCCGCTCACCTGAGCCGGGTCCCATGCCGCGGATCCTGCTGATCAACCCGCCGTCCCCGGAGCAGCTGGGCTCCCCGCTCCTGGGGCAGCAGTACGTGGCGGCCGCCTTCCTTTCCCGCGGCTGCGATGTCCGGGTGATCGACGCCGCCGCCCGCGGCTTCGAGGGCGACGCCGACGCGATCGCCGCCCAGGCGGCCGCCTTCGCCCCGGACCTGATCGGGGTGGGGCTCTACACCCGCTGGGTGTGGCACGCCTACCAGCTTGCGGCCCGGCTGCGGGAGCTGCCGGCCCTGCTCGTCGCCGGCGGACCGCACGCCACCGTGCGGGGGCCCGAGGTGCTGGCCCATGGATTCGACCTGGTCATCGCGGGAGAAGCCGAGCGCTCCGCCGACCGGCTGGTGGACCTCCTGGCCGGCCTGGTCGGTCCCGAGGCGATCCCCGGCGCGCTGTTCCGCGACCGGGACGGCAGCGTACGCCAGGGCGCACCGGCTTCCTTCGTGGATAACCTCGACGCCATCGCCCCGCCGCACACCGCTCAACCGCTGTATCAGCCGTCGTGGTACCGGGGGGGGAGCGACGCGGTGGTGCCCGGCGGCCTGCTCACCAGCCGCGGCTGCCCCGCGCGCTGCACCTTCTGCGCGAACTACGTCACCGGCCGCGGGTTCCGCTTCCACTCGGCGGAACGGGTCGTGGCCGAGATCGTGGCGGCGCACCAGGCCTCGGGGGCGCAGTTCTTCCCCTTCTGGGACGACGCCCTCACCGCCGACCGCCGGCGCCTCGGCAGCTTGTGCCAGGCGCTGGAGCGGGAGGTGCCGTTTCCGCTCCGCTGGAGCGCCATCACCCGCGCGTCATTCGTCTCCCGGGAGCTGCTGGAAACAATGCGGCGGGCCGGGCTGATGGCGGTGAATTTCGGGGTCGAAAGCGGCGACGACGAGATCCTCAGGGCCATCAAGAAGGGGATCACCACCGATCAGGTGGTCCGCGCCCTCGAATGGGCCAGGGAGCTGGGCCTGATCACCACCTGCAACTTCATGCTCGGCTTCCCGATGGAGACCCCGGCCGCGCTGGAACGGACCCTCAGGTTCATGCAGCGGATCGAGCCGCTGGTGGACAACTTCAGCACCATGGGCGTGGTGGTGCCGTTTCCCGGCACCCCCATCTACGAGGACTATCACCAGCGCTACGGGTTCACCGACTGGTGGCTCCGCGCGGACCACGCCCGCTACACGCCCCCGCCGCCATTCGAGGAGCGCCACAGGTACCATCGCTACTACATCGATGACGGCAACCTGGAGCTGGATTTCTTCCGCTATGAGCCGGCGATGCGGGAGCTGATCCGCGAGGGCCTCCGCTTCAAGGCGGAGCACAACCTGCGGAACCTGGGATTGTGGAACGGAGTCCAGCCGGCCGACGAGGCGGTGCTCGCCGCCGTGAGCGCGGCGACCGGATGACGGCAATGACCGCGGCACCGCCCGACTCCACGCGGCACTGGGATACCCCCGACGCGGTACGGTTGTATCGCGGCTTCTGCCGGAAGCACCCGCGCTACCGCCAGGCCAACGCGGAGCTGATCCGCCACGCCGCCCTCGAGCCGGGGCTCACCGTGCTCGACCTCGGCGCCGGGCTCGGCGGCACCGCAGCCGTGGCACTCGGCGCCATGGGCGGCCGGGGCCGGGGCCGGGTCATCGCGGTGGAGCCCGCGGGAGCCATGCGCGAGGCGGGTGCGCGTATGACCGACCGCGGGATCGAATGGCATGCGGAGATCCCCGACGGGTGCCGGCCGGACCGGATCCTCTGTGGCGCGGGCATCTGGCAGCTCACGCCCCTCACCGATGCGCTCTCGCTGCTCCGCGATCGGCTCGCGCCGGGCGCGGCACTCTGCTTCAACATCCCCGCCGTCTACCTCGGTGAACCCGATCCTCCCGGCGGCGGCCGGGATCCCCAGCTCCTGGAGCTGGCGGCGCGGCTCACCCAGGGAGAACCGCCCGCCGCGGGCGGGGCACCGGAGGGCTGGGAGCCCCTGCCGGACGCGGCCGGGATGGAGAGCATGCTTCGTGGCGCGGCATTCCGAGCCGAGGGCTGGGAGTTCTCGCTCCGGTTGACGCAGGCCGCCTGGCGCGACTGGCTCAAGCTCCCCGCCTGCTCGGCGCCGCTCCTCCCCGGCCTCACCTCGAAGGAGCGCGCCGCCCGCATCGACGCCGCCTTTGCCCGGTGCGACCCCCGGTCGTGGCGCTGGGAGCGGTGGCGCGGCTGGACCGCTTGGGCGGAGTGAGCGGCCGATGGACTTCGTTCCAGCCAACCGGCTGCTCGACGACGGGCCCGGGCTCCGCGAAATGGCGGAAGAGCAGGGCTATCTCTTCGTTCGGGGCCTGCTGCCGGAGGAGAGCCTGTGGCGCCTGCGGCAGGTGATTCTGAGCGAGGCGGCCGAGCGCGGCTGGCTGGACCCGGAGGCGCCGTTGCTGGATGGCATCGCGCGGGCGGGGATGTCGACGCCGGCCCATGACGACCCGCGGTTCACCGACCTCCAGGTCGCGGTGCATCTGCTTCCGGCATTCGAGGAGGTGCGGAGCCACCCGGCGCTGCTCCGCGTCCTGCAGAACCTGTTCGACGGCCCGGTCCAGACCCACTGCGGGGACGTCTGCCGAATGGCCTTCCCCGACTCCTTCAGCCAGACCACTCCGCCGCATCAGGACCAGTTCTTCCTCAAGTCGGAGGCCGAAACCTGGACCGCGTGGATTCCCGTGGGCGACTGTCCCCGCGACCTCGGCGCCCTCCGGGTGATTCCCGCGAGCCACAAGGCCGGGCTGATGACCCACGGTCCGGGATCTGCGGGAACGATCGTGGAAGGGGAGACGCCGTGGGCCACGGCCGATTTCGCCTGCGGCGATGTGCTGTTGTTCCAGTACCTGACCGTCCACGCAGCCAGGGCCAACCTGGATCCCCGGCGAGTGAGAGTGTCGGTGGATTGTCGGTATCGCAGGCTGCAAGGCCAGGGAGGAGTGAGAAGTGAGAAGTGAGAAGGGAGAAGTGAGAAGGGAGTAAGGAGCGAGAAGTGAGAAGGGGGACAGCGGTTGGAGTGTCATTTCCGAGCCGCAAAGCGGCGAGGAATCCCTACAGGTTGGCACGGCGCTCACCTTGAGGGATCCCTCGCGGCGCTCGGGATGACACACCCGCAATTGGCAAGTGAGCAGTGAGCAGTGAGAAGAAAGAAGTAAGAAGTGAGCTTCACACCACCAGTACCGGGTGTAGGTCAGGCCTGGTTAGTGACACCCTCAAGGAGAACCCGACCCAAGCCCGAGGTAGAGCTATGGGATCCTTTCCTCCTCCGTGGCGCCTCGGCACGACGCGACGAGGGCCCCGAGATCGCCGCGCTGCCGAAGGCGGCCAGAGGTCTTTCTGGCTGGGCGCGGGTCACATCGGTCGCGAGGCGCCCGGCTCGTTCCGCAGCTCCCGGGGAGCTTGCCGAGGCGCGCCGCGCCCTGCACCTTATGAGAGGTCGTCAGACCGCACCCCACATTCATCGCTGTGAGGACATCGTGACCAGGAGAACGGCCAAGGGGAGCACGCCGAAGACCAAGTGCCTCCACACGCAGCATCACCTACGGGCGAGCCTCGTGGCCGCCATCGTTCTTCTCGCAAGCTGTGCCCCAGACACCGCGACCAGCCCTGACGGCTCCCTGAGCCTGGCCAACGACCGCACCAACCACGTCGACAGCATCGTCGTCACCCCGGCCTCTACCGACCTGCTGGTCGGCAGTACCCTGCGGTTGACCGCCAGGGCCTACGATGCCGCCGGGCACGTCGTGGTAAGGAGAAAGGGGAGAAGGTTCACGTGGTCATCGAGCGCCCCGCATGTGGCGTCCGTATCGAAATACGGCCGCGTGACCGCTCTCGCGGTCGGGGGACCGGTGACGATCACCGCCCGAAGCGGCGACGTGGAGGGCACGGCGGTGGTCACCATCAGAGCGATCCCGCTGGCATACCTGTCGGGCAGGTACCGCTACCTGCTGATCGGGAACGGGGAGCCGCCAGCGGGTTTCGCAGCACCGGGCTTCGCAGACAGGGGCTGGCCTGTCGGAGCGGCCGGCTTCGGGAGCGGGCCGGGCTCGCTGAACGGGTGCGCGCTCGACGCGACCGTGCGCACCATCTGGCCGGCAGCCACCTCGGGCTCGGATCTGCTTCTCCGGCATCGCTTCAGGGTCCCGAGACGCTTCACTGGAAGCGCCAGCGTGAGCGTGGCCATCGACAACGACATCCAGGTCTTCGTGAACGGGGTGGACATCACCGCCAGCGCGAACCTGCCCCTGGTCTCTGGCTTCGCCCAGCATGAAGGGTGTGCGTCACGCGGAAGCCTGGTGTTCACCGCCCCGCACAGCCTGCTGACCACGGGGATCAACCTCGTCGCGCTGCGCGCGCGCGATCGCGGCGCCACGAGCTATGTGGACCTGGAGGTGAAGCTGGTGCCGTGAGAGTGAGGAGAGGTAAGTCCTGTCCGCTGTTCACCCCTTCTGCGTCTGGCCCCAGGCTGTGTCCCGGGTCCTCAAGCGGAGGGGGTGAAATCGTTCAAGGGAACCGAACCGGGGCTGGGGGCGTATGTTTCATGGGCCGGACTCAGTCCCATTGCCCCGGTCACAGTTCCGAGTTCCGGGGGTGGGGCCTCACAGCTGTGCGGCGCCAACGCGGGACTCGGAACTCGCAACGCGGAACGCGGAACGCGGAACTCAAACAGGGAACTCGTCGCTCTCTCAGGACTTAGGAAATCGTCATGTTGATACGCCGTCCGCCTGACCTGTCGTCCGCCGAGATCACCGAGGAGCGGCACTACCTCAATCGGCGCGAGTTTCTGGCCGGACTCGCCGCCGCGGGGGTGATGCTGACCGCGGGAGAACGAGAGGCGCTCGCGCGCATGGTGCCGCGCGGGGGGGACGATGACAAGCTTACCCCCTACGAATCGGTCACGACCTACAACAACTACTACGAATTCGGCACCGACAAGGGCGACCCCGCCGAGGAGGCGAAGAACTTCCGTATCCGGCCGTGGAAGGTCCGGGTCGAGGGCGAGGTGGCCAAGCCGGCCGACTACGACTTCGACGACCTGGTGAAGCCGTACAAGCAGGAAGAGCGGGTCTACCGCCACCGCTGCGTCGAGGCCTGGAGCATGGTGATTCCCTGGCTCGGCTTCCCGCTTCGGGACTTCGTGACCCGGATGCAGCCGACCTCGCGGGCCAAGTTCATCGAGTTCACCACCCTGCTCGATCCGGCCCAGATGCCGGGCCAGAGGAGCCGGCTGCTCCCCTGGCCTTACGTCGAGGCGCTCCGCATCGACGAAGCGTTGAACCCGCTGGCGCTGCTGGTCACCGGACTCTACGGCAAGCCGCTGCCCAATCAGAACGGCGCGCCGCTCCGGCTGGTGGTGCCCTGGAAGTACGGCTTCAAGGGGGGCAAGTCGATCGTGCGGATCCGGTTCCTGGAGACTCAGCCGCGCACCACCTGGAACGAGGCGGTGCCGGACGAGTACGGCTTCTACGCCAACGTGAACCCCGATGTGGATCACCCCCGCTGGAGCCAGGCCCGCGAGCGGCGGCTGGGCGAGCTGTTCAAGCGCAAGACCCTCCCGTTCAACGGCTATGCCGACCAGGTGGCGTCGTTGTACGCGGGGATGGATTTGAGGAAGAACTATTGAGGCCGTTGGCCTTTGGCCTTTGGCCGTTGGCTGACTCACCGCCGACCGAAGGGCGGGAGGACAGCCCTCCCTGTCCGAAGCACAGCCAATGGCCAAGGGCCAACGGCCAACGGCCAAAGGCCAACGGCCCCATGACTCGCCTCTACTTCACCACCCGCCTCCTCAAGCCGCTCGCCGCCGTTGCCGCGCTCGGCCCCGCGGCCTGGCTGGCGCTTGCCGCGCTCGGCAAGGTGGACTTCGGGCCGGATCCGATCAAGACCATCCAGGTCACCACCGGGCTCTCGACGCTGGTCCTGCTACTCTGCACGCTGGCCGTCACCCCGCTCCGCAAGTACGCCCATTGGAGCGAGTTGATCCGGCTCCGGCGGATGCTGGGGCTGTTCGCCTTCTTCTATGTCCTGCTGCACGCCGTCACCTACTTCGTGTTCGACCAGTCGCTCGACCCGGGGCTCATCTGGGCCGACACGGTGAAGCACCCGCGGATCGCGGTCGGCTTCGCCGCCTTCGTGATGCTCATTCCCCTGGCCGTCACCTCGACCGACGCGATGCTGCGCCGGCTGGGGAAGCGCTGGGTCAGGCTGCACCGCCTCATCTACTTCGCCACGGCGCTGGGGGTGCTGCATTACCTGATGGTTCAGAAGCTCGATATCCGGAAGGGCCTGGTCTACGGGGTGGTGTTCATCGGGCTGATGCTGCTCCGGGTCCCGGGCTTCGTCCAGCGAGCCTGGGGGAACCGGGCCCGGGGAGCCGGGACCCGGGAGGGAGACCGGAGCCTGGCGCGAGGGGAGGGGTGACACCGGCTGTCGCCGACCCGCTTCCCCGCGTGCCCCCTGCCGCTCTCCCCCCTTCCTTACTAGCTTCCCGTCCGACCATGCCCTCCCGCTCGACCCTTCTCGACGACCGGGCCATCGCCCGCGCGCTCACCCGCATGGCATCCGAACTCGTGGAACGCTGCCATGGCACCACCGACGTGGTGTTGGTGGGGATTCAGCGTCGCGGGGTCGAGCTGGCGCAGCGGCTGGCCCGTATGATCGAAGGGCTCGAGGGCCGAGCCATCCCCACCGGCAAGCTGGACATCACCCTCTATCGCGACGACCTCCAGACAATCGGGCCACGACCGGTCATCGGTGAAACCCACCTGCCGGTGGATCTCGACGGGCGCATCGTGGTCATCGTCGACGACGTCCTGTACACCGGCCGGACCATCCGGGCGGCGCTGGACGAGCTGGCCGACTTCGGCCGGCCCCGCCTGACCCTGCTCTGCGTCCTGGTGGACCGGGGAGGGAGGGAGCTGCCGATCCAGCCGGACATCGTGGGACTGCGCCAGCCCACCCGCGCGGACGAGCGGATCGACGTGCAGGTAAAGGAGCTCGACGGCCGCGATGCGGTCGAGCTGGTCCGGGGTGAATGAAATGACATTCTCAGGCCAGAGGTTCCGCGTTCCGAGTTCCGCGTTCCCCGTTCGTGCTCCTGTCAACGCGGAACGCGGAACGCGGAACGTGGAACGAATCCCCCTGCGTCCTCTGCGCTCTCTGCGACCGAGCGCCCTTGGGAGCGCGCAGCGCGACCCGGCGCGAGGGAGTCCTTTAGGGCGCCTCTGCGTTGAGTCACGCCGGGGACCGACCAACGGCCAGGGCCAGGGACCAGCAGGGGGGCGCGCTTGAGCGACGCCCCCACCCTGGGCAAAGACCTCCTGGGCCTGGAGTATCTCTCGGCCGATCAGATCCGCCTCATCCTGGATACCGCCGAACCGTTCAAGGAAGTGAGCGAGCGCCCGATCAAGAAGACCCCGGCGCTCCGCGGCAAGACCATCGTCAACCTGTTCTTCGAGCCCAGCACCCGGACCCGGATCTCGTTCGAGTTCGCCGAAAAGCGGCTCTCGGCCGACACGGTGAATGTCGCCTCCACCGGCAGCTCGGTCTCCAAGGGCGAGACCCTGGTGGACACCGCCCGCAATCTCGAGGCGATGCGGATCGACATGGTGGTGATCCGCCATCCCTCCTCCGGATCGGCCGACTTCCTGGCCCAGCGGATCCGCTCCAACGTGGTGAACGCCGGCGACGGCACCCACGAGCACCCCACCCAGGGGCTGCTCGACCTGCTCACCCTGCGGGACCGCTTCGGCAAGATCGAAGGGCTCAAGGTCGCCATTTGCGGCGACGTGATGCACAGCCGGGTAGCTCGGAGCAACATCTGGGGACTCAGGAAGCTCGGCGCCGAGGTCGGTGTCTGCGGTCCGTCCAGCCTGATGCCGCGGGACATCGGGGCGCTCGGGGTGACCGAGTTCACCCGCATCGAAGACGCGATCGCCTGGGCCGACGCGCTCAACGTGCTCCGGCTGCAGCTCGAGCGGATGACCAGCGGCTTCATCCCCTCGCTCCGGGAGTACAACCGGGTGTTCGGCATCACCAGCGAGCGGCTGGCCCGCTCGGAGAAGGACATTGTGGTCATGCACCCCGGACCCATGAACCGGGGGGTGGAGATCGACAGCGACGTGGCCGACGGCCCCTACAGCATCATCCTGCCCCAGGTCACCAACGGAGTGGCGGTGCGGATGGCGGTGCTCTATCTGCTGGCCGGCGGGATGCCCGACTGGCAGCAACAGGGAGGTGCCGAGTGACCCGCCCGATCCTCATCCGCGGCGGCCGGGTGATAGACCCGTCCCGGAACGGCGACGGCGTCGCCGACGTCTACCTGCAGGACGGCCGGGTGGCGGCGGTCGGGATGAACATCGCCGGGGAGGACGGCGCCCAGGTCATCGACGCTACCGGGAAGGTGGTGGCGCCCGGGCTGATCGACCTGCATGTCCATTTGCGGGAGCCCGGACAGGAGGACCTGGAGACGGTGGCCACCGGCGCGATGGCGGCCGCCGCGGGCGGCTTCACCGCGGTGTGCGCCATGCCCAACACCGATCCGGTACTCGACAACCAGGGCGCGATCGGCTTCGTGATCAGCCAGGCCCAGAAGGCCGGCAAGGCCCGGGTCTATCCGATCGGGACCATCTCCCTCGGCCAGAAGGGGGAGAAGCTGGCGGAAATGGGCGAGCTGGTGGGAGCGGGCGCGGTGGCGGTGAGCGACGACGGCAAGCCGGTGATGTCGAGCCACATGATGCG
>Ga0326726_10002631_pt1 | contig 16444 bp, 9 predicted proteins | sample MHFenrmetagenome_2_FD_207603 | JGI IMG/M metagenome (GOLD analysis project Ga0326726, IMG submission 207603) | Lab enriched peat soil microbial communities from Michigan Hollow, Ithaca, NY, United States - MHF15MN | ecosystem: Environmental > Terrestrial > Soil > Wetlands > Peat | place: USA... | reverse complement strand
CCTGTTCTCTTGTGTGGCTGCCATCCACCTGATAGAAACGATCGAAGATTTTTGACATCTTTTCTTTTGGAATTCCGATTCCTGTATCACTAACAATTACATTTACGTATTTATTGTCTCTGCTTGCCGTCACTTCAACTCTCCCTCCCTCAGGAGTAAATTTGAATGCATTCGAAAGAATATTGGTGATAATCTTCTCAACTTTGTCTTTATCCAGATACACTGTTATTTCATCTTCAGGTGAATTGAACTTCAGTGTAATTCTTTTTCTCTCCGCATAAGAAGTGAATGACAGAGCCAATGCTTTTAACAATGGTATTATGTTATGTTGAACCGACTGCAGCTTCATATTACCTGATTCAAGCTTGGATATATCAAGCAGTTGGTTCACAAGTCCGAGAAGTCTTTTTGCACTCTTATGCACAACTTTCAGATCATCTCTGGTTTTTTCTTCTTTTGTTCTTTCAATAATCTGCTTGACGGGTCCAAGTATTAAGGTTAGTGGTGTTCTGAATTCGTGAGAAATATTGGTGAAGAATCTTGATTTTATTTCATCTACTTCGTGAAGCTTTTGTGCTTCAAATCTGCTCATTTCAAACTCGTGTCTGACTCTAATCCGTTTAAGCTGTAATTTCCAGAAAAAATATAGTGAGCTGATAAATAGTAAGGCGTAAAACAAATAAGCCCAGATCGTTGCCCACCACGGAGGTAATATAATAATTTTTATTGATGCATCTGTTTCAGTCCAAACACCGTCTCTGTTGGACGCCGTTACTCTAAAAATATATTCACCTGGATCCAGGTTGGTGTAGGTTGCAGTTCTCTGATTTCCAGCATCAATCCATTTTTCATCAAATCCCTCGAGGATATATTTGTATTGATTCCTTAACGGTTCACCATAATGAAATCCCACATATTGAAAGCTAAGATCATTCTGATCATAAGACAGTTCTATAATTTCAAGATCAGGGATGTAACCTTCGTAACTTAATTTTTCCTTAGGCCTATTAAATAATGTTATTTTTTCGATTATAACTTGCGGTGGTACAGGATCATCTTTTATACTGTCGGGATGAAAAAAGTCTACTCCCCGATCTCCACCAAAAAACATCTCCCCTCTTCTTGTCTTAAGTGCGGCGCACGAATGGTAGAGTGTGCTGCTTAGTCCATCACTCAAATCAAAATTTCTAAACTTTTTACTTTCAGGATCAAATTTCGATAATCCATTACATGTACTTATCCAGAACTTGCCATTGTCATCTTCTAGCATGTAACTAATCGCGTTATTTGGTAAACCATCATTCTGAGTAAAAAAACTAATCAGTTCACCTGTGGTTCGATCGAATAAACACAAACCATCCAAAACTGTTCCCACCCAAAAATTTTTTTTACTATCCTCATAAATACAACTTACTGATGTGAATTCTCTATTATCAATTAATACTTTGTAGGATATAAATTTTCCAGTCTCTGGTTCAAAACGGTTGAGGCCACCCAGATTAGTTCCAATCCATAATACACCTGATTCATCTTTGTAGAGGCATTGTACCTGGTCTTGGCTTAAACTTCCAGGATCATTTTCATTGTGTTTAAATAATTGAAATCTTCCTGTTGTTTTATCAAATTTATTCAATCCATTCCAAGTTGCAAGCCAAAGAAATCGTTTATCTTCCTGCAAAATAGAAGTAACTACACTATCACTTATAGTATTTACATTTTGAGGATCATACTCATAACGAGTAAAAGAATTTTGATTAATTTTAAATTTGTTTAACCCTGCACCAATAGTTCCAATCCATAGTACATTCGAGTCAAAATTATCAGCAACTATATGAGAAACTCTATTGCCGCTTATCGTATTGGTATTTTGTGGATCGTGCTTATAATGGATAAATTTATTTTGAGATCTGATGAATTTGTCTAATCCACCATCCGTTGCAATCCATAACTGACCATCATTATCTTCATAAATTGAATTGACAGAGTTGTAAATCAAACTGTTATCATCATAGAATTTATGTTGATAAGAGCTGAATTTCCATTTTTTACGATCCCATTTATTTAACCCTCTTCCCCAAGTGCCAATCCAAAGTATTCCCGAATTATCTTCATATATTGACCAAACTTTATTACCACTTAAACTTTGTGAATCGTTAGCATTGTATTTGTGTGCTTGAAATTTTTTTACTTTTGTATCAAAGCTATACAAACCACTAAGTTCTCCTCCGGTCCATATTATTCCTTGTGCATCCATTGTAACAGCCTGAAAATTATTTGCATATTTATCTCCTTGGGAAGGATTAACTCTGTATACGTTAATTTCGTAGGTTACCGGATTATAATTGGCAAGTCCTTTTGTAGATGCGATCCAAATAAAACCATCTTTTGCTTTATGAAGGAAGTTAATGGCACCAATCTTTTGAGCTATATTATTGTCAGAAAATTTTGGTCTAAAAAATATTTTCTTTTTAACATCGAACATCCACAATCCGGGTGAACTTGCCCCTATAAATAAATTCCCACTAGAACTATCAACAATAATTGCATAAATTCTTATATGCCACTCACCTATGTTTGATTGATTACTGAATGGCCCTGGTGATGAAAGTAAATCTTCCAAATAAAATCGTTCGAATTTTCTTGTCTTTCTATCTAATAAATTCAATGCGTTATCAGTTCCAACCCATATTCTATTGTAATTGTCTTCAACAATCGAATATACAGCATTTGAACTCAGACTCATCCCATCAGTTGAATCATATAAATAACGTGTAAACTTTTCAGTAGTCCTGTCAAAGCTGTTAAGTCCACCATATCCTTCCAAACCAGAGGTTCCAATCCAAAGTACTCCATAAGAATCTTCATAAATAGCATTTGGTCCACTTTGGCTTATGCTGTTGGGATTATTAGGTTCGGGTTGATATACTTGCATTGTATATCCATTGTATTTTACCAAACCATTTTGTGTCCCAATCCACATATTTCCATAACGATCTTGAAATATGACTTTTCCACTGTTCTCGGGTAAACCATCTCGTATCGAAATGTGCTCAAATCTTGGTGTATTGCATTGTGAATAGACTTCCTGTTCGGAGTGCATATGATTTTGTGGAAATGTCGAATGAGACAAAATTATAAGCACGAAAGCGAGGAGAGTAGAAAACCGAACACTTTTACCCATTTGAGTAATATTCCGATTTAACTTGACTATAAGTTCTTAAGAAATAATTAAAGTTGCAAGCAGGATAGATCTGTAATTGGCAAGAAAATAAAAAGCGACCCATTTAGGTCGCCAAAAAGTTAAGATAATTATTTTTCAGATTATCAAGTTGTTTTATATAAATACTTCTTCTATTTAGTAGCCAGCTTAACTTTAAAAGTAATTTGCTCTTCACCACGTTTAACAACAACATCCACTACGTCACCAGGGACAAAATCACTGAGCGCATAAGTGAAGTCATAGATGTTTGAAATTTTCTTTCCACCAAATTCAATAATGATATCTCCACCTTTTAAACCAGCGATCTGTGCTGGTCCACCTTCCGAGACTCCGCTTATTTTATAACCGTCAACATTGCTGGCAAAATCAGGGATAGTACCAACATAAACTTTTCTCGCAAACATTTCACCTGTTTGCTCTTTTTCGACTAATAAATAATCTGGGCGTTCAGAAGTATTATCAATGTCCATTGCAATATCGTACACATAGTCTAAAACTTTTTCTTCGCCTTTAAAATTAATTTTTTCTGTATCATCGGTGGGTTTATGATAATCTTCGTGTGTACCGGTAAAGAAAAACAGAACTGGAATTTTCGCGCCGTAAAAAGATGATTGATCGCTTGGTCCGTATCCTTCATCATTAAATGTCAGCTTAAATCCGTAAATATTGTATTTGTTTAAAATATCTTTCCAATCGGAAGAAGTACCAGTTCCGTAAACAATCAATGAGCTGTCCTTTAATCTTCCGATCATATCCATATTTATCATTGCAGTAGATTCTTCAGTCGGGAAGGGAAGATGGTTCACAAGATAATTTGAACCAAGCAATCCCAGCTCTTCGCCCGAGAAAGTAAAGAATGCAACGCTTCTTTTTAGCTTATCTTTTTGTGAAGCAAATTTTTCTGCAAGCTCCATTACTCCTGCTGTGCCGGAAGCATTATCATCAGCGCCGTTATGAATCTGCGGTTCTTTACCGCGGTAGAGAGAACCTTCTCCGCCCATTCCAAGATGATCGAAGTGTGCGCCAATAATTAACCATTCTTTTTTTAGTTCAGGATCATTTCCTTCCAAATATCCGCCAACATTCCAGCTTTTTGCTTCTATTTCTTTTATATCTGTTGAGATATTTGCGGAAGAATTTTTCAGCTCGAATGAAGCAGGTTGTTTTGTTTCGACAATCTTATCGCAGACTTCTTTTAAATTTTTTCCTTCAGACTTAAAAATATCTTCGATAAAATTTCTTTTTACGTCAACGACTGCAAAATCGGTAGTTGATCCGCCCCTGTCAAAGTCAAATTCCACTAAATCATCCCCAGACATATTTTCATCATAAGGATTAACGAAAATGATTCCCGCAGCCCCTTTATCTCTTGCGACAGATGCTTTCTTTCTCAACGGTGAGTAAGTGTCGAATTCAGAATGAGGAGTTTTTGGCTCAGGAGTGTTTCGGAAAACGATTACGATTTTATCTTTAACGTCAACTACATTGTAATCATCATACTTAAGATCAGGCGCCGATATTCCAAATCCGGCGAAGACTAATTTTGCATCTACCGTTTTATTGCCGGAGAAAGGAACTGTGATGTATTCCTCACGTAGTTTAGGGGTTATTTTATTTTCTCCGATAGAAAAAGTTAAGCTGTTATTATCTGTCAGCTCTATTGTTTTTACAAAAGGAAATTCCTGAAGATATTTTCCGTCAAAGATAGGTTTCAATCCATAATTTTTAAATTCATTAGTTATGTAATCTGCAGCTTCTTTTATTTCTTCCGATCCGCTTGCTCTTCCTTTTAATTGGTCAGAAGCAAGGTAGCTTATGTGCTGTTTTATTTCTTCAGCAGTTATTTCAGGATTGGAAATATTCTGCGAATAAGTCGAAAAAAAAGCGAAAAGAATTAATATTGAAAAAATAAATCCTCTGAAGTCTTCAAGTTTCATTTTTTATTCCCTCTTGTAATTTATTTTAAAATTTTATATCCGGAATCTAGTATCCAGTACCTAGTATCCGGTATCTGGAATCCGGAATCATAGTTGAAGTTATCCGTTTTAATCTATCCAGTCGGCTATAAAAACATTCGTGTCGCCTTCTTTTTTATCAAATCTGTTTGAACAAAAAACAAGGTGCTTTCCATCTCTTGTGAACATCGGGAAACCATCAAAAGTTTCGTTAAAAGTAATTTGCTCTAATCCTGTCCCATCAATATTGATTAAATAGAGATCGAAGTTTCTTCCATTTGTGCTATTTACATTCGAAGAGAAAATTATTCTTTTACCATCAGGATGGAAGAAAGGTGCAAAGCTTGCTTTACCTAAATTTGTAACTTGCTGGATGTCTGTTCCATCCGCGTTCATGACATAAATCTCCAGAGTTGTTGGACGGAACATTCCGTTTTTTGCAAGGTCTTCATAATCAGCGAGCTCTTCAGCAGTTTTTGGTCTGCTTGCACGGAAAACAATTCTACTTCCATCCAAAGAAAAATAAGCACCACCATCATAACCTTTTTGAAATGTGAGTCTTGTTTGATTCGAGCTGTCAAGATTCATCGTATAAATTTCCGGGTCACCGTCTCTCGTAGAAGTAAAAACTATTTTATCACCCTTTGGAGACACAGTCGCCTCAGCATCATAGCCATCCGCAGATGTTAAGCGCTGCACATTTGTTCCATCGGCATTTGCTGAAAAAATATCGAATGACTCATAAAGTTTCCATGCATAACCTTTAGAACGGTCCGGTGGAGGAGGACAGTCATCACCTGCGAGGTGAGTGGATGCATAAATTATTTTTTCATCACCTGGTAAAAAATAAGAGCAGGTTGTTCTTCCTTTTCCAGTTGAAACCATCTTCTTATCACTGCCATCAACGTTCATGGTAAATATCTGATCACATTTCATATCGCCAACAGTTGACTGAAAGATTAATTTTTTTTCATCGAAAGAGAAATAAGCTTCTGCATTTTCACCTCTGTCGGTCAACATCCTTATGTTAGTAAGATGTTTCTCACCTTCAAATTTATATTTATCAGTTTGTGGATAACTGCTGACGAAAAATAAAATTGAAATGAATAATAGCATTCTTAAAAAATTAATATTTTTCATTTGACTCCATTTATATTATTCGGGAACGTGAACTAAGAAATATTTTTTTGCAGATTTTCCAATAGAAATTGCTTCCTTCATTGTCATATGCATATCATCCGGAGTTTCTTCATCGTGTCCTGCTTCTAGAATTGCCAGGTCAGCGTTTCTGGCGTGAGTAACCAGTTCTTTGCAATAAGCAGTATCACCGCCATAGCAAATTTTCATTCCGTCAAAAATAAAATTATAACCAAGTGCAGGCACCTGCCTTGTTTTACCTGACGATAAATATTCTTTATGAATGACAGGGAAAGGTTTAACTGCGAATTTGTTCGTTATAAATTCACTTTTCTTTTTTATGGACTTCAATTTAATTTGATAAGAAATAGAGCGAGAGTACACTTTTTTAAAAGCATTGTATATGCTCTCAATTTCCACACAACCATCAGGATAATGAAGAGTTAAAGGAGTTTTTTTCTGCATAACACGAAGGTAAGTAAGCAAAGACCAGACACCTCCGATGTGATCATGATGACCGTGAGTTATAAAAACATCAGAGATATTTAAAAGATTTTTCACACCAATTTCTTTATTAAGATCTCGGAGTATTCCATCACCCGGATCAATTACGAAATGAGTTTTACCTGCTTTTAGCAAAATTCCTGTTGCAATGTTCGGAATTGAACAGAAGATTTTAATCGAGAAATTTTTCTTTTGCCAGTATAGCGGGTATTCCTGTTCTATCATTTTTCTTTTAGGTTTTTACATTTCTTAGAGTCTTTGCAGCGTCCAAATATGTTGAAAGAATAGCTTTCAAAGTTAAATCCCAATTCTTCACTAATCTCTTCCGGTAGTTTCTTAATTCTTGGATCGGAAAATTCTATTATCTTACCGCAATCTACACAAATCAGGTGATCGTGAACTTGTTTTTTAAAGCTGCTTTCGTAACGATTTATATTATCACCAAAATTGCGCTTTGTTAGTAATTCACATTGTGCCAGAAGCTCGAGTGTTTTGTAAACTGTAGCCCTCGAAACACTTGAATTAGCATTTTTCATTATAATATAAAGATCATCTGCTCCAAAATGTCCTTCATACTCAAGTGCGGCTTCAAGCACTTCAAACCTCTCCGGAGTAATTCTGTTTTTACCTGACTTCAGGAATATCCTGAATATTTCTTCGGCTTGTTTGTTTTTCATTTTAAGATGACCTGCTTATCAAATTACGAATATTGCGGATCGATAGTAAAAGTAAAAAGAAGTTTTTATATATGAAGTAAATTCTTTCATTGTATTCCGAAAAATCTCAATCCATTTACTGTCATAAAAGTCATAATATAAGCTAATGATGTAAAAATGAATACCTGAAGCAGTGGAATTTTCCATCCTCCTGTTTCCTTCTTTGAAACCGCAACAGTTGAGAGACACTGCAGTGCAAATACAAAAAAGATAATCAATCCAACAGTCGTTGAAAAAGTAAATAATTTTTCACCGGTAGCTTCATTCCTTGCATTTTTTAATGAGGTAAGTAGTGTATTCTGAGATTCATCACCTTCAGTCGTAACCTTAAAAGTTAGAGCCAAAGAAGAAACAAAAACTTCCCGTGCTGCAAAGGCCGAAATAAGAGATACTCCAATTCTCCAATCCATGCCGATAGGTATCATAATTGGTTGAATAAATTTTCCTAATTCCGAAGCATACGAACTCTCCAATCTTCCAGCACGCTCAACATTTTCTCTTTGCTCCACACCTAATCCATTAGTTTCTACCCTTGGATTTATATTTGGGAAGTAGGTTAAAAACCATAGTAATAGAGAAAAGCCTAGGATAATTGGACCGGCTCTCAGAATATATTGCTTAGAACTATTGTAAGTGTGGTTGATTACCGAACTTAGTTTTGGAATTCGGTAAGTGGGTAACTCGATAATAAAGGAGGAAAATTCTTCAGAATTAAAAATTCTCTTTTTAAATTTATTTATTAAGAATGCTACTGCAACTGAAGTGAGTAGACTAAAGAGATAAATTCCGCCCAAGATTATCCCTCCTATCCATGTTTTATCTCTTGGAACCAGATAAGCAATTAATAACGCATAAACGGGAAGTCTTGCACTGCAACTCATAAGAGGAATAATAAATATAGTAAGAAGTCTTTCCCTCCGATTCGGAATGGTTCTGGCAGCAATGATGGCTGGAATAGCACAGGCATAACCTGAAATCATTGGAACAAAAGATCTACCATTCAATCCTATTTTGGATAATGGTTTATCAATTAGCATAGCTCCTCTTGCAAGGTAACCGGAATCTTCTAATAAACCGAGTATCAGGAAAAGTATAATTATTTGAGGAACAAATACCAGCACTGAACCTGTACCGGAAATTACACCGTCGGAAAATAAATAAGTGAGCCATCCCGGCTGAAAGTTATTAACCACTAGAGAATTTAAGTTTGCGAAAAGTTTATCCACCAAAATCATTAGTGGCTGCGCAATCCAGAAAATACTTGTAAAAGTTATACCCATGACAATAAGAAAAATTAAAAATCCCCAGAACCTGTGAAGCAATACCCGATCGATCTTTAAAGTGATTTCATCAGGGGAGGGTCTGTTATTCAAAATATCATTCTGAAATACTTTTAATTCATTATTGGCTGAAGCCAGATCTATTTTTTCATCATGCTTTATAGGCTCATAAATATTATTTAATATTTCTTCAATTTCATTGAAAATTTCTAACGAACTTTTTTTATTTTCTGATAAGTTATAATTGATTATACTTTTTTTATCAAGTTGATTTAATCTCTCTAAGTTTGAATTAATTATTTTTATTAAATTTTCAATTCCTTTTTTTGACCTTCCATTTACTGTTACAACGTCACAATTTAATTGTTCACTTAACGTATTTTCAGAAACTTTCTGAGCTCTCTTTGCAAGGATATCAGTCATTGTTAAAACTACTACTACATTAAATCCTGCATAAATTAATTGTTTAGGAAGCAATAGATGTCTCGATAGCTGACAGGCATCAAGAGTAACTAGCAGAAGATCCGGAGCACCAAGCTTGGGGTGAGAGTATAAAGAATCAACGGCAACCTTTTCATCAGGTGATTCCGGGATGAGACTTACAATTCCGGGTGAATCTAATAGCTCTGCGTCAATATTGTATTTTGAAAGAATTCGGCTGGTGTAATACTCAACAGTCGATCCCGGGTAATTTACAGTCTTGTAATTTTTCCCGCTAAGTGTGTTAAATAGGGTAGTTTTTCCCGAATTGGGCGGTCCAACTAATGTTATAAGTGGAACTTGAAGATCAACATTAGCTCTCATTTCAATTTAATGCAACCAGCTTCGCTTTTTCTTATTGCTATTAAAGTTCCTCTAACCGATACTGCAATCGGGTCATTAAATATTGATTTATTTATTAACTCAATCGTCTGACCTGGTGTAAAACCATGTTCAATGATTCTTTTACTAGATGGATGGGAAGAATCAATTTCCGAAATTATTCCACTTTCTCCGTAATTTAATTCTGCAGCAGTACGCATTTTAATAACTCTTTTACATATTATTAAGATTTAATCTACATAAAGATAATCCCAACCAACGAAAATGTCAACAAAATTATCTTTTACAAAGTAAATTTTTCTTAAGTTGTTTTTTTATCTCATCCCTAAAGGTTGATTAATATCTTAATATCGGCATAATAATTGCCTTGATGTTAATCACTTTCAGCAAAATCAAAATTTAAAAGTGCGCAATTTTTTATTGAAAAAACAAGAGAATAAAGCAATAGTCAATTTCTTAAAACCTTCTTCTTCCAAAAGTGTGGATCTTGTTTTTTATGAGTTTGATTATGGTTCCGGGAAATACAGGTTCATTACTCCCACAGTAGATAAATTATTAGGATTTAATATTGATGAACTGAATAAAATTGGTTTTGAAGAACTTGTCGTAAATGAGTTTGAAGAAAACAAAGCCAATTATCCTTTAAATGGTAAAGCAGATAGAGCCAGTGTAGAGGAAAACCTAGTAACTTATCTTATCGAAACAAAAAGTGGTGAAAATAAATGGATAGAAGATAATTCTATTTCAATCTGTGATTCAAATAATAATAAAATTACACGTATGGGAACCCTTAGGGATATTGGTGAGCACATGCGTGAGGAAAAATTAAAGCAAGTAATATTAGAAATTCTAGAGGCTGCTAATTCCGAAAAAAATTTAAGTGAACTCTTCCGCTTTATCCATTCTTCTATAAAAAAACTAATGAAGGCAGACAATTTTTACATCGCCTATTATAAGAAAGATTCTGATCTACTGACTTTTCCTTATTTTGTAGATGAAATCGATAATGATTCATCTTCTAAAAGACTTGGAAAAGGGCTTACTGAATATGTTTTGAGAACCGGGAAATCGGTGCTTATAGATTTAAAAAAAGACGAAGAACTCAGACGTAAAGGAGAAATTGAACTGGTTGGTCCACAATCACCAATATGGCTTGGAATTCCTTTAAAAATTAAGGAAAAAACAATTGGTGTTATGGTAGTACAAGACTATAACGATTCTAGTACATATAATAATACTCACCAACAAATTCTGGATGTAATTTCTTACCCCATCTCCAGAGCAATAGAGAGAAAAATGGTTGAAGAAGAACGAAAAGAAATGATTATTAAGCTGAAGGAAATGAATACATCCAAAGACAGATTATTTTCATTAATTTCGCACGACTTGAGAGCTCCGTTTAATTCATTACTCGGTTTTGCTGAAATTCTCAGAACTGAGTTCGAGAATCTTACATCCAGAGATGTTAAGGAATATATAAATGTTATTAATGATTCTTCCAATATACTTTTTGAGATGACAAATAATCTTTTACACTATTCCAGGCTTCAGCTTAATAGATATGATTATATACCTAAAAAAGTTTTTCTCAATGAGATTATACACGAAGCAATCGAATCACTGAAATTCAGAATACAGAAAAAGAAAATATTTGTTAAGGTTGAACTAAAAGAAAATTACTACTTGATCGCTGATGAAGAAATGCTTCTGACAGTATTTAAAAATTTAATTTCGAACTCAATAAAATTTTCAAATAGAGAGAGTACAATTAGAATTTTTGCAGAACAATCAACTGATATTATTAACAACTCTTTTGCACTTCAGATTAGTATAACTGATGAAGGCATTGGAATTTCGGAGGAGAATCAATCCTTATTAAACGCGGATGTTATGTTTTCAAATCAGGGAACAGATAGGGAACCTGGTTCTGGTTTGGGACTTTTACTATCAAAAAAATACGTAGCCCTTATGAAAGGTGGGTTTGAAATTATTAGTTCCGAGGGTCAAGGTACTACTGTTGTAATAACTTTCACAAGTATTAGAGAGTAATTCGGACAGTCAATTATCCCTGCTTTAATTCTCTTCCATCCTTCAATTTATAACTTGAATTTATTTTTTACGAGTACGGTAATTTTTACATAAATATTCATTTTTATTCAAACCAAAATTAACAGATAATATTTACCTGCCAGATTATAGTTCCAAATTCTTTTTACTTGATAAGCTTTGATATACATAACTTTAAATTATATTTAACTATGTTAATAAAACTCTCTTTTTACCCATTTTACAAATTTTCTAGCTCTCTAATTCCGCTATTCATATTAATACATTGAGTAATTTTAGTTAATCTGCTTCTTGAATGATATGTATCGAAAAGTGGCACTGAATATGTTAATCATCTACGGTTGAGTCAATAAAATAACTTTTTTGGAGCTAGAAAATGGAAATTGGAAAGATTGCATTTTTAGAAACTTATACATCAGAAGATAATGGTGGTATTATTGGAGCAATCCTTGTGACGGATGCAGAAACCAAACCATTAGAATTCAGGGTAACTTCTCCTATAAAACCGACTGGTTTTCAGAAAACATTGTACGGTGATGTTTTGCTTGAACATATTTTAGTTGAATTAATATCTGTCCCTTTACTTAACGCTATAAATGAACACGTTGATTTAATTTTAGTGAAAGATCCGTTTTTCTTAGGAGCAAATAATAAACAGGGAATAAGAGTGATTAGAGTATTTAATGAATCAGATGGTAAATCGCGTGCCAGCTCTAAAGCTGAAGAACTTGCCTTTGCCGGTACTGCATCAGGAAAAATGATGGTAGAAACTTCTAAAAAATTTGAAACTGAGTTAGCTCCTATAAAAGACCAGCTTAATAAATTGGCTGAGCACCGTAATCTACTTGAACCATTTGAAAGATTAAAACTTGCCTGTGAACAGGTGCAGCAGCAAAAATCTATTGAATAATTTAAATGATCCGAAAGGTACGATCTAAAATTGCCTCCTCTATATCTAAAATTGAAGAGGCAGATGATTTCTGTTTTTCTAACTGGTTAAAAAAGCCCTCAGTAGACCACCAACCTGTTGAGTCAATATTATCCCGTCTCGCAAACACACCTGACATTATATTAGATTTTATTGTTCCAGAAAATTTAATTCGTGAGTTTGGTTTTATTGAACCTGATGTAACTGATGAATTAAAGAATTGTGTTTTCCCGCGTGTGAGGAGCAACGCGGTTTTTTTTATGATTCCAATCACACTCGATAATGGAATTAGTTACCCTGATGTTGAATTAAGACCATTAAGTTTTTCTACCCGGACTTTAGAGTTTTTAATCAATGTCCCTGTTCATAAAAAAATAAAAGTTCAATTCGATCATTTAACGCCAATCGAATATAACTGCACACTGGATGTTCCGGCAATTTTTAATTATTTAGAAGATATGATCCCAGAAATCTATAATATAGATTTGCTGGAATTTGAGGACTTAATAAACTCAGCAAAGAGAATAAAAGTAAATAACTTTAAACTTGACTCTTTTCAAAAAGTTAAAATTGGAAAATCAGCTCTGCCCGGACTTCCCAAGCTAAAGAAAATATATAATGTTAAAATACCATCTATTGGAAATTATAAATCTAATCAACAGAAAATTTCCATTTCTTCTTTCACTCTGCCATCGATATCTGATTCTTATTCTATACAACTTTCCAGGGTAAAAAACTGGTTTACAAAGTTTCAACTTCCAAAAACAGATGACTTCCTTCTTTACAGTCTAAAAGAGGAAAAGTTATCAGTTGGTGATGCAGAAAAAAGAAAAAGATCAAAAGTAAATGAAAATTTAAAAGAACAATTAAAATTAATCTTAAGTAGTGTTAAAAAAGTAAATTGGGAAAAGATTAGTTTTCTTCAAATTAAATTGAGACAATATGAAGAAGTCGGTGCAAAATTTCTGGTAGAGAACGATTATGCTTTGTTGCAAGATGAATTAGGAATAGATACTCAGAAAGAAGTTGTTGCTGCTTTAAAGATAATGTTCGGGCATAGACTAATAAAATCTGCATTAATTATTAGTGCAAACTATAAGTTGGGAAATCCAAATTACAGCAAACGACTTAATATTGAAATGGGGTGGAGCGATAAGTTAGGTAAATATTGTCCCGAGTTGTCGTGTGCTATGTTAGAAGGAAATACTGATGAAAGAATTGGTAGCTGGAATAAATCTAATTCAATTAATATTGTTGATATTGATACTGCAATAAATGATTTTAGCCTTAAGATTCTCAATGAAGAAAAGTTAAATAAGTTTGATTGTATCATTCTCGACGATGCACATTTATTGATGTCCACGGAGGAAAAAGGAAAGGACTTTGTGTCCTCGCTAAAACCAAAAATTTTATGGGCTACTTCTTCTGTCCTTGATAAGAATCTTAATAAAGGTTTAAACAGTTGGCTTAGTCCTTCAGTTACTATTGAAAAGTTTCAAATCAGAAGCAAAGAATCTGTTAAAGAAGGTTCACCTAGATTTATTTTGAATGAAGTTTGGTTTGAGGCAGACAAGGATCAGCTGGGTGAGTTTAAAGTTACTATGGTTGACTGTAAAAAAGAATTAAGACGAGTCCTTGAGTCGGGAAATCCACTAAGATTTACGGCTAATATTTTTACTCAGTTACATAGGTTGAATCAGGTTGGAAATTTTGCTCCTGGTAAATCTAAAAGTCCAAAGACTGAATTTCTTTTAGAACAGATAAAGACATTGAGAGAAAATGGTAAAAAAGCTCTCATCCTTTCTCAGTACGACAGACTTGGCACAAAAAAAATTGCTGAGCTATTCATTAAGAATGGAATAGAACATATATTAGTCGCCGGAAGTGCATCAGCCCAAGAACTTAAAAAGGCTATTTCTTTATTTGAATCCAATAAAGAAATGGTAGCATTCATTTCTGATACAAAGCCTTCTAAATTAAAATTTTTGGATTTAGATATTCCTTATGTAATAAAATTTGATCAGTGGTGGAATCCAATAAACAATTGGGAGCTTGAGGATATGTTTACCTCTAGTGGAGAAGGATCAGTATTTAAGGAGAGTGTAAATATATATAACTTTTACTCGTTGGGTACGGTTGACCAAAAAGTCAGAGAGCTATTATTAAAAAATGATCTGCTTAATAAAAATGTATTCGAACTAATGCATTCAAAATTGTACGAGGAATTAATTTCTGTTGATGAATGGTTAAAAATATTTGATGTACCAACTAGTGATGAAGATAATGACCAATTATCGCTCGAAGCAGTTCTGGAAAACATAAAAAAAATAACGCATGATAATTTTCGCACAATGCTTACTAAATTTTTCTCAAGGCTAGGTTATAATAATTTAGAAATCATTGAAATACCTAATTCCAATTCTTTTAACATTGTTGGAGACGCTAAACGGAATAACAATATTTTCAGACTTGTGGCAACGGTAATTTCGGAAGGAAAGCTTTCTAAACAAAATTTAGAAGAAATTTTGGGAGAAACATCATCGTCGGGTAATGATAAAGTATTTATAATTACTAAGGGTAAAATACCTACTGTAAATGAGAGCATCTTACGTGAAAACGTTACTTTAGTAGACGGCTTATTGCTCTCTAAGTACCTTTTAAGGTTAGGAATTGTTGTTACTCAAAATGAATAAGCTTAAAAATCTTAACTTCACTTCTAGAATAAGAACTCATTCAAAAAATTAAAATTGCTCATCGTATTTTGTCCATAGCTCTTCACCCAGGTCCCAGGCTTCCTTAACAATTGTTTCCTGTTGATCGATGCAGTACTTGGTTAAAAATTCTTTTGTCTTTTCTCTATCTTCACTCCAGAGAGAAAGTGCTTCAGCCTCAATATCCTTTTGCTTGGCAAAAAGTTTTGCCTGCCAGGGATCCCAGACTGCTCTCACATCGTGACGCATATCTCCCCACCTTTGAGCGGCAGTTGTTCCCAGAAAATTAAACGCCCACCATGCTGATTGCCTTGAAAAACCTGTTACCCTTCCATCTGTTGAAGAAGTTTTGTGAACTCTTGTAATACCAGCATAAAAAGGTGCGTAGATCGAAGTTGCAACATTATCCCACGCTATCCAGGCAACTCCGCCAATTTCATTTGGAAACCAGCTTCTGCATTGAATTATTGTTGCATACATTGTATACCATCGGGCAATTGTTCTTTCACCAAGCCAGCCCCAGCCGCCATTAATTTTGAACAACTTATTCATATCATAGGGCATAAATGGATTCGCAAGTGGAGAGATTACTGTTTTTCCGCTGTCATTTGTCACGGTAAGATTTTTTGTCATATCAAAATCAGTTCCTTCATAATAATCCGAAAAAATCCTTACCATTTTTTGAAGCGTAATTAATATATCGGGTTTTACAGAGAACGGATAATTTTCAGAATTAGGATCAAACTTTTGTGAAGGAGCTATAAGATCAAACACACGCCATTCTCTTCTTCTTGCTGCAAGAGAATTCCTGTCAGTATAAGCATAACAAAATTCAAACGGTCCTTTTGCCGGATTCCACCAGCCATTTTGCTGTGCTACTTCAAAAACATTTTCGGAGTACATAAAATAATCCGGATTATTTACATCAATCTCTCTTATTCTGCTTCCATTGGCAGCAATAAAAACATTTTCATCAGGAACCCTCTGCGCAGCCCAGATAGCACCAAGCTTGTCTTTTCCGGGTCCTATTATCTCAAACACCCACGCCTCATTTGGGTCGACAATTGTTAACACTTCTCCATCATCAATCCATCCATATTCTTT
>Ga0326726_10002630_pt1 | contig 16446 bp, 15 predicted proteins | sample MHFenrmetagenome_2_FD_207603 | JGI IMG/M metagenome (GOLD analysis project Ga0326726, IMG submission 207603) | Lab enriched peat soil microbial communities from Michigan Hollow, Ithaca, NY, United States - MHF15MN | ecosystem: Environmental > Terrestrial > Soil > Wetlands > Peat | place: USA... | reverse complement strand
GGAAAGCCTCCAAGCCAAGGAAGCCGTGGGAATGATCTCGAATACGGAAGTTCAACAGGTGCAGTTCGGCCTTGATTACGCCCAGTCCCAATTGTGCCTGGCCCTCCTCGAAAAGGACATCCTGAGCAAGATCAAGTAGGCTCGATCAGGGCCAGGCCGTAGGTCATCGGGATCCGGATATCGGTGAGGCCTTTAAACGCATCGACCCTGGCCAAGCTTGTTTCGCCCTGGCCTTTCACCTTCTGATAAAGCTGCTCGTAATCGCTGAAGAGCTGGACTGTCTCGTACACCCGGGTCTTCTTCACCGGGAAGCGCTCGAGCGAGGCCCAGCTCGCCGCCACCTTCTCCTCCTCGGCCGCGATGGTGGACCACTCGGAGCCGGGCCAATGGTCGAAGACGACGACGGCCGGGGCCATGCCGCGGGCACGTTCGACCGCTCGTCCGGGGTCCGCCATCTCGTGAAGGCTGAATTCGAAGAGCACGACGTCGGCCTTCAAGTCGACCTCGAAGAAATCCCCCAAGATGGGCACGAACTTATCCTCGAGCCCGGCGATCTTCAGATTCTCCCGGAGCTTCTCCAGGGCTTGCGCGTCACTGTCCAGGGCCAGGACCTTGCCCGCCTCCCGCCCGTACTCGATGAGCTGGCCGCCGCCGGCCCCGACGGAAAGGACCGTCTTATCCTTGAGTTCATAGAACGCCAAGAGGTCGGCAACCATCTTCTTATAATCGGCGGCCATGAGCGACCTCCCCCACGCCAATGTACCATTCCTGAAGCGCGATCTTCAAGCATCCGGACTGCCCCGCGGGGGGGCCTCTTGTTGACATCGGTCGGCGGCCCGCAATATCCTTATGGCTGATAGCAACGTTCCGATTTCGTCCTCTCGACCATATGAAAGGGGAGCAACCCATGCCTCGAATGACCAAAAGAACCGCCCTTTTAGTGCTTTTAGCCACGGTCGCCGCCGTATCAGCGACATGGATGGCTTTCGCGCAGACGTCGGACGATGCCCTCGCGCGCGGCTTCCAGGAGCCGCCGGCGAGCGCGAAACCGCGCGTCTGGTGGCATTGGATGAGCGGCAACATCACCAAGGAAGGGATCAAGGCCGACCTCGAATGGATGAAGCGCTCCGGCATCGCCGGCTTCCAGAACTTCGACGCTGGGCTCGACACGCCCCAGATCGTCAAGAAGCGCCTCGTCTTCATGACGCCGGAGTGGAAGGACGCTTTCAAGTTCACCGCGACGCTGGCTGATCAGCTCGGCCTCGAGATGGCCATCGCCGGCTCTCCCGGTTGGAGCGAGAGCGGCGGCCCGTGGGTCACCCCGGCCCAGGCGATGAAGAAATACGTCTGGAGCGAGACGCGGGTCGAGGGCGGCCGGCCTTTCAGCGGCGTGCTCCCCAAACCGCCCTCGACGACCGGCCCCTATCAGAATATCGGACAAGGGCGGGAATGGTGGACCGAAAAGGCGCCCACTGGCCCGGTATTTTATGCCGACAGCGCCGTCGTGGCCTTTCGCGTTCCGGACAATGACCACACGCTCGCCGAGCTCGGGGCCGAGGTGACCTCGAGCGGAGGCGCGTTCGACCTGGCGGCCCTCACCGACGGCGATATGGCCAAGGCCGGGCTTCTGCCGGCCGCGACGGCGGGAGGCAAAGCTTGGATCCAGTTCGCGTTCCCCCGCCCGCAGACCATGCGCGGGCTGACCCTGGTCGTCCAGGGCGGCGACCGTAGGGAAGACTATGGCGCTCCCGAACTGGAGGCGAGCGACGACGGCCAGGACTTCCGTTCCGTCCTGAAGCTCTCGACCGACGCCGGCACCGTCGCTTTCGCGCCCATCACCGCAAGGTCCTTCCGCGTGAGCGTCCCCACCTTGGCGCGGCAGGCCGGGGCGCCGCAGAGTCCTCAGGCCGCACCCGACTCCCCCGCTGGCGTCCGAGTCGCCGAGCTTGTCCTTCACACCGCCTCGCCCATCAACCGGTTCCAGGACAAGGCCGGGTTCGACGCCACCACCGACATCTCCTCCTTGGCCACGCCGGTCGTCCCGGACGGCGACGCCGTGCGCCAGGCCGACGTCGTCGATCTCACCTCCCAGATGCGCCCCGACGGCCACCTCGACTGGACGCCTCCGGCCGGCCGCTGGACCATCTTGCGTTTCGGCTACTCCCTCACCGGCGCGCGCAACTCCCCGGCCTCGCCGGAAGCTACCGGGCTCGAGGTCGACAAGCTCGACCGGACCCACGTCAAGGCCTACTTCGACAACTACCTCGACCAATACAAGAACGCCACCGGAGGTCTCATGGGCAAGCGCGGCCTCCAGTACGTGATCACCGACAGCTGGGAAGCCGGAGTGGCCAACTGGACCGACCGGATGTTCGCCGAGTTCGCCAAGCGGCGGGGCTACGATATGCATCCCTGGCTGCCGGTCCTGGCCGGCCGGATCGTCGAAAGCGCTGAGAAGAGCGACCGCTTTCTTTGGGATTTTCGCAAAACCCTCAGCGACCTCGTCGCCGAGAATCACTACGATCAGCTGACCGACATCCTCCACGCCCGCGGCATGGGACGGTACACGGAATCGCACGAAGGCGGCCGCGCCTTCATCGCCGACGGCATGGAGGTCAAGCGCCGGGCCGACGTTCCGATGAGCGCCACCTGGCTCGAGCGGCCGGGGAAGGCCAGCCCCCGTTACGACGCCGACGTCCAGGAATCCGCTTCCGTGGCCCATATCTACGGCCAGAACATCGTGGCCGCCGAGTCCCTGACCGTCTATCGTAACGCCTGGGCCTATTCGCCCGAGACCCTGAAGTCCACCGCCGACCGGATGATGTCCAACGGACTGAACCGGTTCATCATCCACACGTCGGTCCACCAGCCCGTCGACGACAAAATCCCAGGACTCGGGCTGGGGCCGTTTGGGCAATGGTTCACCCGCCACGAGACCTGGGCGGAGATGGCCAAGCCCTGGACGACCTACCTTTCGCGCAGCTCGTTCATGCTCCAGCAGGGCCGGTTCGTGGCCGACATCGCCTATTTCTACGGCGAGGATTCCAACATCACGGCCCTGTTCGGCGAGACGATGCCGGACATCCCGGCCGGTTACAGGATCGACTTCGTCAACGCCGACGCCCTGGTCAACCGCTTGTCTGTGAAGGACGGACGGATCACCACGGCCACGGGCATGAGCTATCTTCTGCTCGCGCTCGACCCCAACAGCCGGCATATGTCGCTCGCCGTTCTGCGCAAGATCCGCGATATGGTCGAGGCGGGCGCCGCAGTCGTCGGCCCCAGGCCGGTCGACAGTCCGAGTCTCGCCGACGATCAGGGGGAATTCCACGCCATCGCGGACAAGCTTTGGGGCCCCGGCGCCGGAAAAGGCAAGGTCTTCGGTGGGCGGACCATCGCCGAGGCCCTGGCCGGCCTCGGGGCGGCGCCGGATCTCGAATACACCAGGCCGCGTGAGGACACGAGCCTCAGGTTCGTACACCGCGCCCTGCCCGACGGCGATCTCTACTGGGTCGTCAACGGCAACACCCGCCCGGAAACGCTCGAGGCGAGCTTCCGCGTCACGGGCAAGGAACCCGAGCTATGGCACGCCGAGACCGGTCTCGTCGAGCCGGCCTCCTATCTCATCGCCAATGGGCGCACGATCGTGCCGCTGCGTCTCACGCCTGATGACGCGGTCTTCGTGATCTTCCGCAAGGCGGCGACCACTCCGTCACACGCCCTCCCCAATCCGGTCACGACGGAGTTGGCCACGATCACCGGTCCCTGGGACATCGCCTTCCAGGCCGGCCGCGGGGCGCCGGCAACGCTCCATCTCGAAAAACTCATGTCATGGAACGAGAGCTCCGATCCGGGAGTGAAGTATTTCTCGGGAACGGCCACCTATTCCAAAACCATCGAAGCGCCGGCAGAGTGGTTCAAGCCGGGCGCCAAGCTCTGCCTCGACCTGGGCGACGTCAAGAACCTCGCTGAAGTGTCCGTCAACGGCCGCTCCCTGGGAGTCGTTTGGAAGACGCCGTTCCGCGTCGACGCGACCTCCGCGCTCAAGCCCGGCGCGAACACGCTGGAGATCAAGGTGGCCAACCTCTGGGTCAACCGTCTGATCGGCGACAAGCAACCCGGCGTCACAAAGACGTACACCTATACCCCGGTCGAGTTCTATAAGGCCGATACGCCCCTGCTGCCCTCGGGGCTCCTCGGCCCGGTGAAGATCGTGAAGGTGGAATAGCCGGGTCCTTATCGACGCGGCGCGGATCTAAAAATAGAACATCAGATAAAGCTTCTGCTCGCTATTGCGTCGATGAACATCCGGAAAATCCCGAAAGTAGCTGTCTTTGTGGTAGTACAGGTATTCAAATCCGGCGCTGAGATTGCGGCGGAGCCGGACGGCAATCCGGGGTTTAAACACGCCGATGAGCTTGTCTCCCGCCGGCCCGATATACGTATGGAGCCAATAAAGGTAATAGATCGCCGTCACCTGTCCCACCCTCGCAAAATTCAGTGTGTTTTCAAACTTGGCTTCCGCTCCGCCCGAATAATCATAATCCCGGCCGGGGATCCCGCCCTCCACGATATCGACATAGGGCGAATTGCTGGCGCCGAGGGGGATGACCCCGAGATGGAATGCGGACTGAAGGTTGGAATTCCCGGACAGTCGCCACCTCGCGATGACCCCCCCGCCGAAGCCCAGAACGCTGACTTCGAAGATCCGGCTGTCCCAGTAGTTATAATGTTGGAAAGCTCCGATCAGCATGTCCAGATTCCCGGAGTGAATGGTCTTGCCGAATAAAAGACCGTATCCGGTGACATTGTCCAGATACTTCTTTCCCACATTCTTTCCGTAGCTGAGATCGATCCGAAGCTTGAAGATATCAAAGGGCTTTCGGGGTCGTATTTCGAACGGATCCCCATAATCCAAATGAATGCCCAAGATCCCGCTGGGGCTGCCCGTCGCGAAGCTCGTCCCCGTATTGAACCAATGCGCCCCGGCAAACAGCGCAATGTTGAGAGGTTCTTTTTGATAGACCTCTTTCGGAGTGACTCTTGTCAGCTTTCCCTGGAGAAGCCTGCCGAACGCCCTCCCAGGATTCAGGATCGCAGCCCCGAGTTCCCGGAGGATCCTTTCCGGCCCGGTCGTTCGATCGTCCAGGACATTCGAGCTCAGCCTGTAAAGGATCTCCCCAAATAACGCGCCGCTGACCGTCGTGTTGATGATGTCGTTATAGGCCGGCCGCGTCGTTTCCCCGAAATACTCCCACATCAAGCTGCCCAACAAGACAAAAGGCACGGATTCGAAATAGCGGTATCCGTTCGCGCGGGCGGAATTGAAGAAAGCCCCTCCGGAATAGGGGTGAAAGAAGAAGTTCATGCCTAGCCTGTCCGTGTCCCATTCCCATCCCATCTTGATGTTGTTCTTCCAGGTCTGAGGTCCGATATGCGAAAAAGGATAGTTGAAAATGAACCGATCGACGGACCAGACGAAGACGTTCGTGGAGGCGACCCTGAGAGCGACCGCCCACAGAGGGGACTTCTTGTTATAGGCGGGATCGTCATCCCGCAGCCGAACGGGCGGCGGACTGAACGGCTGTTGCTGGAGGGAAAACGTCAGGCGCCCCGAGCCGTCTCTCATCCCGCTCCCGGTGTCTGTTCGAGAAGGCGATAAACAGAATTGAGGTTCGATGCTCTTGGGTGACTGCCGTCCGTACAAGGGGATTCCGCCGCCGATCAAGGCCGCCAAAAAAGCCGAGGCGAGAAGCGCGCCTCCCCATTTTGGCCCGCGGCGATGGGACCGTCCTTGCTGCGTCACGGGTTCCTCCTTGACCAAAACGCTGGGGTCAAGAAAGCCGGCGCAGGGACCACGCCTCAGCGATCCATGGCGCCGTTTTCTTCATCGGCGGCCCCGATAAGATACTTACCGGGGCCGCCGTGAAGGGGATCACATCAGCTGATCCCGCCGGGCCCTACTTTTTGCGCGGCTGCGCCGGCTTTTCCTTCTTGGCCGGCTGGGCGGCCTTTTTGACCTGCGCGGTATCCTGTTTGTGCCGTTCGGTCAGCTGTTGCTTCTCGGCCTGATGCTGTTTCTGCAATTCGGCCGTTCTTGTCTGGTAGTCCTGCTGGACTTTCGCTCTTGCAGCCGTGTCACGGACTTGCGCTTGTTCCGCGGCCCGCTTGTTCTGCATGTCCTTCATCTCTTGCGCCTGGGTTTTCTGGAGCAGGGCCTTTTCCTCGGCTTGCCGCTTCTGAACGGCCGAGGTCTGCGCGCGCACCGGCACCTGTGCCTTCGGCTCAAAGATCTGGGCCGGAGCCAATTCTCGCTGGGCTTGGTCCCTGTTCAAAACCGTCTTCGGTTTCGCAGATTCATTCTGCCGGACGGCCGGCCGGAACATCTGGACCTCCTGGCCCACGACTCTCGTACGTCCCGGCTGCGGAGCATTCTGCAGCCCGTATCTGGGGACGTCCCTGCCGGTCATACGACGGACATCATCCTGCCTGATCCCCTCGTTGATGATCCTGTCGTTTCGGGTGTAGATGTTATTGTGCATGGACGTATAGCTGACGATCATCCGGTTGCGCTCGAACGGAAGGATGTAGGAGTTGAGATACCGGTCCTGAAAGTGCCGGCCTTGGATGAAGACCCAGAAATTAAAGGGAAGATCGATCGAAAGCGAATTGAAGCTCATGCCGATCCTGAATTCGACGCCCGGAGGAAGAGGCGCCCAGCCCATATATTGGTCGTTCGACCTCCACGTCACCCAGGCGGGGCCCCAGAGAGTGCCGGGGACCCAATACCAGCCAATGTCGTTACCCCAGCCCCAGCGGCCGTAATGGAAGGGAATATCTCCCCATTCCTCTTCCGCGATCCAGGTCCAGCCATAATCGGTCCAGACCCAATGTCCGTCGCTATAGGGCCGCCAGCGATAGCCCATATGCCTGGGGATCCACACATAGCCGTAGGGGCTGTAGTCGATCCAGCTACCGTAAGGGGACAGACGATCATAAAAGTAGGAAGAATCTTCGTCTCGCCCATACCCCTGAGGACCGCTGGAATACTGTTGACCGCCCGGGCTAATGGAACTTCCTTCGCCAGGCGGATAGCCGACTCCAGGCGAGCCGTATCCGGCGCAGCCTGCCATGATCGCAAGGATCACCGGAATGATCCAGAGGCCTTTTTTCATATTCGTTCTCCTTTTGCATATATCTATGCAAGGACCGTGCCAATCCGTTTACGCGGTTTCCCACTCGTTCTTATGACCGCGGCTTGCTCTCAATGCCCTTACCGCCTCGACCCCTTGGGGAGAAAGGTCGACTCGGTCGTGATTATCATTTTGGGACGGCTCAGCTAGCAAAACGGTCTTTTGTAAGGGATGTGCTGTCTTGTAGGACAATAGCTCAGGGCCCGAGGGAAGATAAGCAACTGATTTGGCACGAAAATCGCTGGATTTATCGTAAGATCGGCCCGGATGCGCCCCCTGATGCCGTCCGAGGTTACGCGCGTCGCAGCCCATCAGTCCCCGAAAAGAAGGGGGGCTTGAAAAGGAACATCACATGAACATCAGCGCGAGTGACAGATCCCACACGGCCATTTTACGGAACATCGCCCGGCAAGCGATGATCGACCGAGGCTTGCTCCCCGACTTTTCCCCAGAAGCTCTGGCCGAGCTTGACAGGATCCAGCCCTCCGCCGCGGCGAAAGGTGAAGCCGTTCGCGACCTCACCCATCTTGTCTGGGCGTCCATCGATAACGACGACTCCCGCGACTTGGACCAGCTGACCGTTGCCGAGGCTATGCCCGGAAACGAGGTCAAGATCCTCGTGGCGGTCGCCGACGTGGATTCGGTCGTCAAAGGAGGATCCGCCCTTGACGATCACGCTCGCCACAATACGACCTCGGTTTATACCGCGGCCATCATATTCCCCATGCTGCCTGATAAGCTGTCCACCGACCTGACCTCGCTCGGCTTCAACGAGGATCGCCCGGCCATCGTCATGGAAATGGTGATCGGCCCGGAGGGGTCCGTTCGGAACTCTCAGATCTATCGGGCGCGTGTCCGGAACCGTGCTAAGCTGGCCTATAACAGCGTCGCCGCCTGGCTCGAGGGGGCCGGAGCCGTGCCGGATGCCGTCGCGGCCATGATCGCGCTCGACGAGAATCTGCGCGCGCAAGACCGGGCCGCGCGGAGTCTGAGGAATCTCCGGCATGTCCATGGGGCGTTGAGCTTGGAAACGATCAAAGCGAAACCGATCTTTGACGGCGACCAACTCCGAGATTTCGGAGTCGAAAACAAGAACCGGGCCACGGACATCATTGAAGATTTCATGATCGCGGCCAACGGCGTGACGGCCCGATTCTTGGCGTCCAAGAACTTCCCTTCCCTCCGCCGCGTTGTCCGGGAGCCGAAACGCTGGGATCGAATCGTCGAGATCGCCGGTGAACACCAATTCAGGCTGCCTGCCGATCCGGATCCAAGAGCGCTGGACGAGTTCCTTATGAAGGAAAAAGCCGCCGATCCGCTCCGATTCCCCGACCTCTCCCTGGCGGTCATCAAGCTCTTGGGAGCGGGTGAATACATGGCCGAGCGTCCCGGCGATACGTCCCCGGGACACTTTGGTCTCGCGGTCAGGGACTATGCCCATTCCACCGCCCCGAATCGTCGCTACCCCGACCTGATCACCCAGCGCCTGCTGAAGGCGGCCATGGCGGGAGAGACTTCTCCCTTGAGCAATGACGAACTGGACGCCCTGGCGAAACATTGCACCGAAGAAGAGGATGCCGCTGATAAAGTCGAGCGGCAGGTCGATAAAGCCGCAGCCGCGCTTCTTCTGGAATCGAGGATCAACGAACAGTTTGACGCTATTGTCACAGGAGCGTCCGATAAAGGCACCTGGGTGCGGCTCCTCCCCATGCCGGTCGAAGGGAAGCTGGTTCGTGGGTCCGCCGGTCTGGATGTCGGCGACCGGGTTCGCGTGCAGCTGATCTCTACGGATGTCGAGCGGGGTTTTATCGATTTCCTGCGCGCGGACCCCTCGTGACACTACGGCGGAGGTTGAGGGCTGTCCCCGCCGGCCCGCCGTCGTCTTACGGGATCAGTGAGGCGTCCGGTAGATCTTGTCGAGGACCTTGCCGAGATCCTTGAAATCGTCGCTTTGCCGGCTCAGGAACCGCGGCAGCAGGAGATGGGCGAGCTCAATCGTGCTCTTCTGCCGGTCCGGGATGACGAGGACGACATAGATCTCGGGGAGCAGCCCGCGGAGCAGCTGCATCTGCCTAAGCTCTTCCCGATTCGAGGCCGAGAGAACGGCGATTGAATCGGGTTCCACGGGTGTCCGGAGTCTCTCCCTGAGGTCGATCAGGCTCTTAAAGAGCTCTATGCGACCTTTCGGGACCACCCTATGAACGGCGGCCTCAAGTCTTTTGTTGTTTCCGCTTTCCCCACCTGAATAAAGAAGAAGTTGCATGATCGTTTCTCTCTGTACAACCTGCATCTTAATCAAGAAACATGCCAAATTCAGAAGATCGAACGGTCCACTCTTTATGGGAGCCAGGAGATCACACAAGCCGCTTCGGCCCGGGAGCAGCGGCGATCCGTGCTTAAAAAAAGCACGCTTTCCGGCAAATGAGCATTCAGACTCTGTTCTTTCTAAAGGCCGGGACCGGCGTCATTCCGGCTGACGCGCGTCAGCCAGTCGATATTTTCTCAGCAGCGTATAGAATCTTGAGCGGGACAGACCGGAGATCCGGCAAGCGTTATTGTTGTCCCCGCCCGAATAGAAGATCAGGTCCTTAAGATATTTTCGCTCGGCTTCAGAAACCGCCGCTTGCCGGATCTCCTTCAATTTGGGCGGCACCTGGGGAACGCTCGAGCGTATCGCAGGCTTGCCCGGACCCGCCGGCTTTTGGGGGTAATAGCTCCGTGCCACCCGAATACGAATGTACGTCGGCAAGTGTTTGGGGAACAGCATGGGCTCTTCTTTTGCAGAAAGCAACGCTTTCTCAAGGGCCTGGATCAGTTCTCGCACGTTGCCCGGCCATGGATAAGCGGTCACGATCTCCCAGAATTCAGAGGAAGCTCGTTTGGCGACTATGCCAAACCGTTTGCAAAGGTCGTTCATATAGAAGGTCGTCAATTCCTTGATGTCTTCGGGGATTTCTCTCAGGGAAGGCGCCTCGATCACGACGGTCCGAAGCCGAAAGAGGAGATCTTCCCGGAATCGTCCCTCCCTGACCATGACTTCCAGATCTCGGTTTGTCGCCGCCACGAGCCGGAAATCGCTCCCGACTTCTTGACGTCCTCCGACAGGCCGGAAGCGATGCTCTTGAATGACCCGGAGGAACTTTTTTTGGATCAATAACGGCAGCTCCCCGATCTCATCTAAAAAGAGAGTTCCTCCGTCGGCCTGCTTGATCAGTCCGTCCTCGCGCGTTTCGGCCCCGGTGAAGGCTCCCCGCGCGTGCCCGAAAAGAACGCTTTCGACGAGCGTCTCGGGAAGCGCCGTGCAGTCAACGACCACAAAATTCTTTTTGGCCCTACGGCTGTTGGAATGAACGACCTTTGCAAAAAGCTCTTTTCCGGTGCCGGTTTCGCCGGTGATGAGGATATTGGAATCGCTGGACGCCGCCTGGGCCAGAAGCTCCAGACAGGCCGTGATCTTCTCCGAATCCCCGATAATGCCGTTCCTTTTCAAGACGGTCGGCGCCCCCGGCATTCTTTCCGCTCGATATTCCAGGGCCCGGAGAAGGGGAAGCTTGATGGCGTCGAACGACGCCGGTTTTTCCAGATAATCCCAAGCACCGCTTTTAATGGCGAGTTCGGCCTCATCGGGATGGCCCAGCCCGGTGATCACGATGATCTCCGGAAGAGATCGGGAGGCTTTGAACTTCGGCAGGCTCTCTAAGCCGCTTCCATCGGGCATCGAGACGTCTAAAAAAACGACGTCGAACGGCTCGGATTGGACTTTCTTGAGTCCCTCGCGGAGAAGATGCGCCGAGACGGGGTGATGTCCTAAGCGGGTGACGACGTTCGCGATCCAGTCGCAAACAAGCTTATCATCGTCGATGATCAGAACAGTAGCCATAGAACTTTCTTAAGATCTTACTCAAAAAGATTCTAGGAAAGAAGACGGGATTTGTCAACGCCCGCCGAGGTGCTGGCGGGAGTTAAAAGACATTCCGCTCAGGGCTCGAGGGGGCCCCTCGTTATGATCCGCTCCGGCCTCGCCGGTCGGCTATTTCTTTTTCCGGTCCGCAAGGACCAACGCGATGCCCGCGACAAGCGCGATGCCGCCGACGACCGGAGGCAGCGGGATGGTCTTTCTCTCTGAAGCTGTGACCTTGAGGGGGCCGATATCGATCAGCTTCTCCCGAGTCGTATAGCGGATGCCCTGATAGGCCAGCGCCAAGCCTCCCAGAATAATGAGGACAATGCCCGCGAGCTTCATGGAATCATGCCTCCCTCAAGCCGGGCGAGAATGGGCGTCCTCCCCTTCGGAGAGGACGCCCAATTCAGATCAGCCGAAAGAATGATGTCTCGTCGGGCCTTCCGCTGGAAAGGCGCCGCCGGACACGCGCTCAAGCTAAAGGACCAACGCGACCACGAGGATCACGACACAGATGGTGATGATGATGATGAGATCTCTTGAGGAGATCGCGCCTCCCCCGGCGTCGGACGCCGTGATCACGTCTTGGGCGCCGATGACCAGCTGGGTCGTTGTCCCCCCCTGCTGAGCCGCCGGTTTCTGAACCGCAGCGGCGGCAAAGCCGGAGAGCAGCATGATCATCAATAGGACGCTTCCGATCTTAATCCGTCTTCTCATTCGACTTCTCCTTGTTTTGAATGTTTTCAAGCCGGGCCCTTTCGATATAGAGAGCCCTGACCTGCAGATAATGCGTTCGGATAAACCCCTCCTTGGGGGCAAGCCGGCGAGCCTGGCCGAGGGACTTGAGAGCCGGGATCATCCGCCCTTGATTGGCGTACGCCAAGCCCAGGACGTCGTGGGCGTAAGCGCTTTTCGCGTCCACGCTAAGGGCTTCAAGGGCATAAGCCTCAGCCTCATCGAACTTGCCTTGTCTTAGGCTGACCATGCCCAGGCTGTACAGGGGATACGGATCTTTTCTGAGGGATTCTCTAACCTTTTCCCACTGCTCCCTCGATCTCACGAAATCCGACCTCCGGTAATAAGCCGTGGCCAGGTTGATGGAGGTCAGGGGGTCGTTTTGCAGAGCGGGGAATGGGAACGCGCTTTGGCCGGGGACCACGGCCATCATCCATCGGGACTGGTTCCGCCCTTTTCCCATCTCCCAGACCTTCATGAAGCTTTTGACCTTCATGGCCCTCCGACCTCCGAAAAGGGGGTCGTGGAAGATGATCTGGCCCTTGTCATCATCGAACCCGATAACCACCCGGTAATGTCCTTTGGCGAGCTGTTTTATGGTCTTCGTCAGGACGATGACCGGGATGTCTTTCCTGACCAGGTCTTTCAAGGTCTGCAGGGTTCCCTGGAAAGAGTAGCTCTCGAATCCTTTTGTCCGCGGATACAGGACGAGCTCCGAATTATAGGTCGCTTGGCTTCCGGAGTCATAGATCTCATCGGCGATCTTCCGCTGGCTGAAGGATCGCGTTTCATCCCAGGAGTTGAGGACCATAGCCAAACAAGCCGGGCCGCAATAATTGATTTTCAACCATTTTTCGAAGGGGACCGTCTGGATCAGATGCCCTTTTTCAGGCTTGGTCTTCTGATATTTGAAAACTTGAGCCGAAAAGAGACTCGGGGTCATCAGTCCCAGGCCTGCCAGGATTCCCCATATCCGTATTGCGGCCCGACCCTTTGGCCAGATCATCGCGGCGTATTCTCAGCTAAAGGATCTTCCGGCCCTGCACGAGTCGTATGATCAGAACGATCAACGCAATGACCAGAAGAACATGGATCAGACCGCCGACGTGGAACGCGAAGAACCCGAGAGCCCACCCAATAAACAGGATGATCAAGATTGCCGCTAACATATCGACCTCCTTTTGTGCTTTCGCCTCTCCCGGTCCTGCGCCCCGTCGCTATTCGACGGCACGGAGGACTCGAGAGACGCAACCTGTCAAGGAGCGGTTTTCGTGCCAGACTATTTCCGCGCACTCAGAATCTCAGGAAATCGAACTCCCTTGGGGCAAAACGTAGGGTTTCCTGAGACCGTCGATCCAAATGTCCCGGCTAAAACGAATCGAGCAATTCCCCACCCTAAGGATTTGCCTGAAAAACGGGACTTTTCCTATAAATCAGGCCATACCCTTAGAGATCAAGAGCCTCCCTTTAGAAGGGGTTCTGTAATGGGAGGCGGGCCCTTCGGGATAAGGCCAAAAACGGGTTGGCATATGGCTTGCAGTATCTCTACCGGTAGCTTTCTGTTGGCGGACGGAGCACGGGGCCGCATCGAGCTCCGGTCAGGAGGGACAGGACATGGCCAACCGTAAGAGAAGAGTCATATGGATTGCGGGTGGAGCGATCATTGCCCTTATCGTCCTCATCATCCTCGCCCTCCTGTTCGGTCCCAAAGCTCTGAGATCCCGGATCGAGGCGACCGCATCAAAGGCCCTGGGAATGGATGTCCGTGTCCGAGGCAAGGTGAGCGCATCTTTTTTCCCGATTCTCCGCGTCTCGCTCGCGGACATCGGTGTCACGAACGGCGGTTCCGAAGTGGCGACCGTGGCGAGCATGAAGGTTGGACTGAAGCTCCTGCCGCTCATCACGGGCCGGGTCAAGATCAGCCGGCTGGAGCTCGTCGAACCCGCCGTCTCCATCGTCCGGCAGAAGAACGGAAAGCTCAATATCGAGACGCCGGGAGGCCACCCGTCGGGAAAGCGCCTGGCCTGGGAAAAGCTTTCCGTCTCCCAAGGAAGCCTGCTTTACACCAACCTTGAGTCCGGCGGAGGAGGTGCTCTCGAGGGTGTCGATATTACGGTCGGCAACCTCACCGCCGGGGGGACGCCGGGCGGGGACCCGATGAAGACTCTGTCGTTCACCGCTGATATCCGGTGCCGGACGATCAAGGGCGGGGGCCTCGCGCTGACCGATCTCGTTCTGGGAGTCGTGGGCAAGAACGGCATGATCGAAGTCAACGATGCCCGCATGACCGCTTTCGGCGGGCCGGGGAACGTCACCTTCCACGCGGACTTCACGGGTGCCATGCCTCAATTCAGGATCATCCTCGCCGTGAAGCAGCTCAAGATCGATCAACTGCTTCAAGAATCACCAAACGCGAAGAACCTGGAAGGGCTGGCCGACCTCTCCGCCGACCTGTCCGCGAGGGGAAAGACGGCCGTTGAAGTGAAACGGTCCCTCAGCGGCCAGGCTTCCCTGAGCGGCGAGAACATCGCGGTCAATGGCATGGATATCGATGACTTGATCTCGTCGCTCATCCGGAGCCGGAGGTTCAGCCTCGTGGATGTCGGCTCGTTCTTCCTCGCGGGCCCCTTGGGGCCGGCGCTCACAAGAGGCTACCGTTTCGCCGACCTTTTTCAAGAGTCACGGGGAGGGAAAGGCGTCATCGCCAAGCTCGTCTCGGTCTGGAAGGTCGAAAACGGCATCGCTGTGGCGGTCGATGTGGCCATGGCCACGAAAAAGCGCAGGATCGCCATGCAGGGCGGGCTGAATTTCGCCGACGACCGCTTTGAGGACGCTGTCGTGGCCGTCGTCGATCAACACGGCTGCGCCGTCATCACCCAGAAAGTCCGCGGATCGTTCAGCCGTCCGGAGATCGGCAACATCAACGTCTTGAAGTCGCTCACAAACCCTGTGACGAATTTGCTGAAGAGCGCGGTGAAGCTATTCAGTAACAAGCCATGCGCCGTGTTCTATTCGGGTTCCGTCGCCGCGCCGGAGAATATAAAGCTGCCGTAGTTCGCTCCGTAGATCTGGTCCTTGCGTCTTTTCGGCTCCCGAATTATCATCCCAATATGCCTAAGCAAATGTCCGCGTGCGGAGTCATGTGCTCGGAATGCCAGGCTTACCTGGGGGGGTCCAAGGGCCCGGCCCATCAGGAACGGACCGTCTCGGCTTGGAAAAGAATCTATGAGCTGAAGGAAGAAGCCGCGGACATCGATTGCGGCGGCTGTCTCGCCCCGGACGACCGGGTCTTCCATTCGAGCGTCAGGTGCAAGGCGCGGCTTTGCTGCCGGTCGAAGGGCCTCAAGAGCTGCGCCGCATGCGCCGAGATCTCTTGTGCAGCCCTCGAAAAGGCGCAATCCGTATGGGACGGGGTTCCGGACATCGCCAAGTCCCTTTCCCCGGCCGATTTCGAGGCCTATGCCCGCCCTTATCTCGGGCATCGCGACCGGCTCTCCGCCGCCCGGGCGCCGCGCCGGACGGCATCGTCGCGCCGAGGCTGAGTCCGGCCGGGCCGGCCTCGGCGGCCGGCCGTGCGGAATTCCGAAGGAGGCCAAAATGGGACCAGAAAAATACTCTTACGCAACGCACCTCGACATCAAGTACGGACCGCTCGAGATCGTCGATGTGCCGGCGCTCATCTTGGCCTGTACCGACCGGTGGTTCAACCAAACGCTCTGCCGGGTGAACGACAGCGTCGTCCGCCTGGGCGTCATCCAGGGGGAGTATCACTGGCACCGACACGAGGCCGACGACGAGTTCTTTTACGTCATCGATGGACGTCTCTTTGTCGACATCGAAGGCCGGACGATCGCCCTGGACGAACGTCAAGGAGTGGTCATTCCCAGAGGGGTCAGGCACCGCACCCGCGCGCCTGAGCGGACGATCATCTTGATGGTCGAGAACGCCGGGATCGTTCCGACCGGCGACGACTGAGATCCGCCGGCCGTTATTTCCGGTCGTTTAGGGCAGGGAACCGGCCCGCTTCCTTCCCGTTCTCGTCGAGAACCATTCTAGCAGAAATGCCGGCGGGCGCCGGACGCCGCCGGCCCTCCCGAGACGCCTAGACGCCCTCGCTCGTCTCGAAGAAGTACGCGCCCAGAGAGAGCATGATCAGGGCGAAGCCGATCATGACCGCCAGGTCGAAGAGGACGGGAAGCGAGGACGTCCCGATCAGGACGGCCCGCAGGCCGTCGACCCCGTAGGTCAACGGATCGGCGTAGGACAAGGCCCGGATGACCCAGGGGAAATTCTCGAGAGGCGTCAGCGCGCCCGAGAGGAAGAAGAAGGGGAAGATGATGAAGTTCATGATGATGCCGAAGCCCTGCATGTCCTTCATCCGTGAGGCGAAGATGAGGCCCATCCCGATGAAGGTGAAGGCGATGAGCAGCATGAAGACGAGGCCGAAGGCCAGCGCGCCGGCCCCCCGCGGCCGGAAGCCGAGGGCGAGGGAGGCGCCGAAGATGAGCAACCCCTGGAGCATGGACGTGGTCGCTCCGCCGGCGATGCGGCCGAGGACGAGCGAGATCCGGCTGACCGGAGCGACCATGATCTCCTTGAGGAACCCGAATTCCTTGT
>Ga0326726_10002629_pt1 | contig 16449 bp, 13 predicted proteins | sample MHFenrmetagenome_2_FD_207603 | JGI IMG/M metagenome (GOLD analysis project Ga0326726, IMG submission 207603) | Lab enriched peat soil microbial communities from Michigan Hollow, Ithaca, NY, United States - MHF15MN | ecosystem: Environmental > Terrestrial > Soil > Wetlands > Peat | place: USA... | reverse complement strand
ACGCGACGAACTGAACGCCGAACCTCGCCATGTCGAACACGACGTTGCCGAGCGCCGTGAGCTCCGCCTCGCAACCGCCGCAGCTTCCGGCGGCGACCGATCGGAGCCGAAGCGAGCGGCCGAGGAGCGCGCGCATCTTGGCGTCGAGCGCGGCGGCCAGCTCCACTTCACCAGTCGAAGTCACCAATGCCTCACGCGTCCGGACGGCCATCCGGTAGTCGATCGTGAACGCGGCGACGCGACTCCCCTCCGCGAATTCTTCCGGCGCGAACACGCTGCACCCGAGGTCGATTACCGGAAGCGAGCGACTCGCGTCGGCGCCGGACGCCTCGAGGACGGCCGGGCGCCCGCGAAACCGTGGAGGGAGCGACGCGCTCGTGGCCGGCATCGGCACCGGGTCGGTGCGCTGGCGAAATCGGTTCCGCAGAAGGTCAAGCACGTGTGCACCTACAAGTCATGGCCGGCGTACGAGAGGTTGAAGCTCTTGTTACAGAGCGGAAAGTCGGAGATCTGATTGCCGGTCATCGCGGCGGCGAGCGCGGGCCAATTGTGGAAGGAGGGATCCACCACCTTGTGGCGACGGATGCCGCCGTCGGCGTCGGTCATCACGACGTGCGCGACCTCTCCTCGCCATCCCTCTTCGAGCGCAACCACGATCTCGAGCGGCTGCAGGCGTCCGCACTCGACACGCTCGGCGCCGCGAGGCAGCGTGCTCACCTGCTCGATCACGAACTCGAGCGACCGTTGAATCTCGAGCCGCCGTACCAACGCCCGCGCGAGCACGTCACCGGCCCACGCCTGTGCGACGGGAATCTGCGCGAACCGATAGACGCCGTACGCAAAGTCGTGGCGCACGTCGTGCGCGACGTCGCAGCTCCTCGCGACGAGACCGACGTATCCGTTGGCGACGCACTGCCCGCGCGTCACCACGCCTACGCTCTCGAACCGGGACTGCACGGACGACGCGTCGAACAGGAGTTGGAGTACGGGCGCGAGATCCTCGCGGAGCCGCTCAACGCGACCCGCGACCTCCGTCGCCATGTCGTTGGGAATGTCGAACGCGACGCCGCCGGCCCGGATCAAACCGCGCCCGTATCGGTTGCCGCTGATCGTCATCAGAAGATTCAGACATTCGCCACGCAGTCGCGCGAGGTACGCCGACGCCGGATGAAACGCGACATCGCCCGACATCGCCCCGAGATCGCCGATGTGGTTCGCGAGGCGCTCGAGCTCGAGCGCGATGCCGCGGATGGCCTGCGCTCGTGGAGTTTTTCGGCTGCGCGCCAGCGCTTCGAGCGCGCCGCAGGCGGCGCTCGCGTGGCCGATCACCGTGTCGCCGGCGATCGACTCCGCGACTAGCGTCGCGTGGTGCCGGTCCGACGTCTCGAGCAGTCGCTCGACGCCGCGATGCTGGTAGCCGAGCATGATCTCGAGCGCCAGCACCTCCTCGCCGTGCGCTTGAAAGCGAAAATGCCCGGGCTCGATCACGCCCGCGTGCACGGGCCCGACGGCGACCTCGTGGACCTCCTCACCGACAACCTCGTCGAACGCGTACGCCTCGCGGTCGCCGCGAACCACGTTCCATTCAATGGGTGCGTGGTCGGGGGCGTGTCGCCTGAGCGGCTTAAAGGAGACACCGCCCTGCGGAAGCGTACCGCACTGTTCCGCGATCTCCCGCTCGAAGCGGCTCGCCTGACGGCACCGAGCGGACAGTGCGGGATATCGTTGCCCGACGACGGCGCTCGCCACCGCAAGCTCTCCCGCGTCGTCACGCGCGATCACTGCCGTCAGCCTGAGGGTCGCGCGCGTCTCCGGAGTGCCGAAGAGCGCAACGATCCGCCACCCGTCCCGAGTGCGGACCTCGAGCTCGTTCGAGAGCTCTTCGGCCTCGAGGGCTGGCACGTCCGCGAGTCGAGCGCAGCGGCGATTCGAGACCTCGAGAAACGCGCGTGGGCTCATGGCACGCCTCCGCCAAGCATGCGCGCGGCGTCCGCCAGGGACTCGCGCAGCGGCGCCGGGATGTACACGCCAAGCAGCAGCACGATCGCGGCGAGCGCGAGCGGTCCCGAGACGAGCCAGGGCGATTCCGGCGGTGCGGAGCCATTGCCCTCGTCCCCGGAGGCGCGCTCTCCGAAGACGACTCCGAGCAGCATGCCGCCGATGCCCGCGAAGATGATGGACAGAAGCCCGAGCAGCGCGATCGCCACCCAGATGTGATGCTCTCGAATCGCGCCGGTCACGATGGCGAACTCGCTCACGAACAACCCAAACGGCGGCGAGCCGGTCACCGCGAAGAGACCCACCAGGAGCAGCGCGGCGGAAATCGGGCGCGTGCGCCGCAAGCCGCGCAGATCCGCGGCCGCCGACGAGCCGGTCGCCATCACCATGTTGCCGGCGGCCAGGAACAACATCCCCTTCGCCATGCCGTTGTTGAGCACGTGCAGAACCGAGCCGAATGCCCCCGCGCCGCCGACGCCGAGGCCGAGCACGAGCAGCCCCATGTGCTCGACACTCGAGTAGGCGAGCAGTCGCTTGACGTCGGACTGGCCGATGACGAACGCCGTCGCAACCACGAGCGACGCGAGCCCGAACGCGATCAGCAGCGGCCGCGCGAAGTCGTCGAGGCCGGCGGCGAAGACGATCGCCGTGAACCGCGCGAGCCCGACGAACGCGCAGCTGGTAAGCGCGCCCGACATCAGCGCCGACACGAGGCTCGGGGCTTCCCCGTAGGTGTCCGGCTTCCACGAGTGCAGTGGCGCGAGGCCCATCTTGGTGCCGAAGCCGGTGAGCGCAAAGACGTACGCCGCGCGAAGCCACGCCCGATCGAGCGAGTGCGCGGTGGCTAGAAGGTCGCCGAACATCAACGGGCGCGACCCCGGCGCCATCGGCTGCGCGGTCGCGAGGAGAAAGACTCCGAGCAGCGCGAACGCGATGCCGACCGACGACAGCACCAGGTACTTCCAGACCGCTTCGAGCGAGCGGCGATCGTGGCGATGGAAGATGAGCGGCGCGATGGCCAGCGTCGTCGTCTCCATGCCGACCCACAAGAGCGCGAGGTGTTGGCTCACGCATACGAGCGATGTCGCCGCGAGGAAGGCGAGCAGACATCCCGCGAACCAGCGGCCGCCCCGCGGACTCTCCTCGCGGAGAAACCCGATGGCGTACGACACCACGGCGGCGAACAGGATGCTCACGAGCGTCAGCACCACGAGCCCGAGCGAATCCACGCCGAGCCATCCATTCAACGCGGAACTGCGCGGCGTTCGCCAAAGCGCTCCCACGATGCCCACGTGCGCCGCGCTCACCGCGGCGAGCACGACGAGCCGTGCGCCGCGGCTCGTGAGCGCGAACGCGAGCGCCGATCCGACGAGCGGGATCACCAGCGCGAGCACTACCATGAGCGCTCGCCCGACGGGCGGCCCGGCCTCGTCATGATTCCTTGAGCTCCACCAGATTCGCCGCCGAGATCGAGTCGAACTCGCGGTTGATGTGAAACACCACGATGCCCATGATGAACACCGCGACGAACACGTCGAGCAGCACGCCGACTTCGACGAGGAACGAGATGCGATCCACCAGCGTGAGACCGAACAGGTACACGCCGTTCTCGAGCATCAGGTAGCCGACGACCTGCGTGATCGCCTTGCTGCGCGTGATGAGCACGACGAACCCGGAGAGGAGCGTTGCGAGCGCGATCGGAACGAGGAGGCCCGCGGCCGTCCCCTGCTCCCCGCCGACCGCCGGGAGACGGCTCGCGACCGCGAACGAGAGCCCAACCACGACGGCGCCGAGCAGCAGCGACGCCATGTACCCGATCGCCGGTTCGACTTCACGACGCACCGACGCTTCGCGCATCGCCCACCGCAGGAACCACGGAAGCACCAGCGCCTTGATGACGACAGTGCCGGCACCAAGCGCAACTGCGTGCGGCGAGACGTGACGCTCGACCGCGACCGACAGCACGCCGAGCAGCGCACCCTGTACCGCGAGCATCCGGACGCACGCGGTGACGCGCGACGTGCCGAGCACGGCGAAGGTGGTAAGCACGACGGCGAGTAGCAGCGGTTCGATCAGTGAATGCACGGCCGCCTACCTGAGGAGCAGCACGAGGCCGAGCGCCGATAAGGCGGCGCCGCTGGCGATGTAGAGCGGGACCTTCGGCAGCTTCAAGCGAGCCATCGACGACTCGACGACGCCGACGAGAACGCCCATGAGCACGAGCGCTGCGGCGAGCGCGCCCAGACGCGCCGCGGGCGCGAGCCGCGCCACCGGCCACACGATGCGCGCCACCAGCGCGGCGAGCACGCTCAGCTTGACCGAGCTCGCGTAAAGAATGACACCGAGGTCCGGACCGCTGTGATCGAGAATCATCACCTCGTGGATCATCGTCAGCTCGAGGTGCGTGGTCGGATCGTCGACGGGCGAGCGCGAGCACTCGGCAAGCAGCAGGATGAACAGCCCCGCCGCAACCATCCCCAGCGCGGGTGTGGCGCTCGTCCACCGCTCGGCGAGCGGTGCACCCGCGAGGCCCGAGAGCGATAGCTGGTGCGTCGCGACGCTCAGCGCCGCGAGGCTGACGAACAGCGCGAACTCGACCAGCGCGGCGAAGGTCACTTCGCGGCTCGCGCCCATTCCCTCGAAGCTCGAGCCTGTATCGAGCGCTCCGAGCACGAGCACGAAGCGCGCGAGCGCCAACGCGTACGCGAACGCGACGATGTCCCCCGGGAACGCGAAGATCGACGCGCGGCCATCGAGTGGCACGAGGAGCGCCGCCGCCACCACGCTGCCCAGCGCGGCGATCGGAACGAGGCGGAATGGAGCGGACGTCACACGCGCGTAGACGATCCCGCGACGGGACAGTTTCCAGAGGTCGGCGTAGAGCTGCCAGACCGGCGAGCCGCGTCGCCCTGTGAGCAGCGCACGCGTGCGCGTCGCCACGCCGGGCACCAGCGGCGCGAGGACCAGCGTGAGCAGCAGCGCGACGACCGGCGTCGCCGTCTCGGGCGTCATCGCGCACCGCCTCGTATGACCAGGTACGCGAGCAGCGCTGTGAGCGTGCCCACGACGTACACGAGATACGTGCGGAGTCGTCCCTGTTGCAGTCCGCGCAGCCGGACGGCGGCGCGCTGGATCGAGGCCCACACGGGCGCGACCGCGCGATCGAGCACGAGGTCGAACGGCTCGGAGTGGAACACGGTCGCGCCGCGATGCGTCCGCACGCCGCTCGCCCGGCCGAAAACATCGAGGAGCGGTTCCGCGAAGGACGACGCCGTGTATTGCATTCGCGCCGTCACGCGCGAATATCCACAGCCCCACGTGTCGGAGACGCGCCGCTGCACGCGCGCGCGAAGCCACCGCATGACGAGCGCGGAGATGGCGATGGCCGCGAGCAGCAGCGCCGCGAACCCCGCGACCTGCCACGCGCCCTGCATCGACGCGGCGACGAAACTCGAATCGACCGGCTCCGACGCGACAAAGCTTCCGGTGCGAAGTACGACCGGCACCACCAGCGGCGGAACGATGCCGATCACGGCACACGCCACCGCGATGAGAAAGGCCGGGCCTCGAAGCCAAATGCTCGGCTCGGTCGCCTCGGCCGCGCGCGACGAACGCGGGGTGCCGAGAAAGGCGACGCCCGCGACCTTGGCGAAGCACGCGAGGGCCAGGCCGCCGACCAGGGCGAGCGCCGGCGTCGCGAGCACGGCCAGGCGCAGCGGCTCCGCCGACTGGCCGGCTTGCAGCAGCCCTCGATAGACCAGCCATTCGCTTACGAATCCGTTCAGCGGCGGCAGCCCGACGATGGCCGCCGCGCCGACCGCGAACAGCAGCCAGACCACCGGCATTCGCCGCGCGAGTCCGCCGAGCTGCTCCAGGTCGCGTGTTCCCGTCTCGCGATACACCGCGCCGGCGCAGAGAAACAACAAACTCTTGAAGAGCGCATGGTTCACGGTGTGAAGCAGCGCGGCGCCGTAGCCGAGCGCGGCGAGCGTTGGCTGACCGTACGCGCTCGCCAACGCACCCACCCCCAATCCCATCAGAATGATGCCGATGTTCTCCACGCTGTGGTACGCGAGCAGCCGCTTGACGTCGTGCTGCGCCAGCGCCCAGAGCACGCCCAATACCGCCGACAACGTGCCGATCGCAAGCACGGTCCAGCCCCACCACAGCGGCGGCGGACCGACGAGCCACACCACACGGAGCAGTCCGTACACGCCGATCTTGATGACGACGCCGGACATCAATGCCGAGACGTGGGACGGCGCCGCCGCGTGGGCGGGCGGGAGCCAGAAGTGCAATGGGAAGAGGCCCGCTTTCACGCCGAAGCCGACGAGCGCCAACACCAGGACGGCGTTGCGCGCCGCCCCGGCGGCGTGGGTGCCCTGTGCCAACGCGCCGAACGACCAGTCACCGGTGTCGCGCGCGAGCACGGCGAACAGCGCGAAGAGGGCGAGCGTGCCGACGTGCGTCGCGACGATGTAGATGAAGCCGGCCCGGCGCGACTCGGCGTGCCGGTGCTCGGTCAGAATGAGCAAGAGGGACCCGATCGCCATCAGCTCCCACGCGCCCATGAACGGCACGACCGAACGCGCGCACACCACGAGGACGAGCGCCGCGACTTCCAGCGCAAAGAACGCGTGACTCGGCCACGCGACGAGCTCGCGATCGTAGCGCATGTAGCCGATGCCGTACACCGCGCTCATCGCGCCCACGACGAAGATCGCGACGAGGAACACGGCGCTCAGCGGATCGATGCCCACGACCCAGTCGCCGCCGGGGAGCACGCTCGCAATCGTCGTTGAGACGGTAGCGCCGTCGAGCAGCACGCCGGCGGCCGCGGCGATCCCCATCGCCGAGCCGGCGAGGACGAGAATCGCGAAGATCGTGTCCGCTCCGCCGCGCCGTCGGAGCGCCACTTGCACCGCCGCCGCCAACACGAGCAAGCCGAGTCCGATCCAGAGGAGCATCACTCGGTCGGCTTCCGCTCCGGGACCTGGAATGATCCGGTGGTGCGCGTCGTCTCGATCAGCTCCAGTCGGTCGAGAATGTCCTGGGCCGGGGCGCGCGATCGCAGCAGCTCGCGGAGCGTCTCGTCACGAAGCACGAATCCCAGCTGCGCGAGAATACGCAGGTGCGTCGGCACGATCGGGCTCACGACCATGAACAGCGAATGCACGGGCTTGCCGTCCATGGCGGCGAAGTCGATCGGGTGCGTGAGCAGACCGAGGGTGACGAACGGCCGGGCGATGTGCAGGACGATCGGGTTTCGAACGTGCGGGATCGCGATACCGTCGCCGATACCCGTCGATCCGAGCGCCTCACGTGCCTCGAGGACGTCGAGCAGGAACGCGCGGTCCTGCTCGGGCGGCAGCGGCAAGCGCTCCACGAACTGCGCGAGCACGCGGTGCTTGGACGCGCCGTCGATGTCGTGAAAGATCCCGCCTTCGCGCAGCAGCACGGAGAGCGGCGGCACCTCGTCGGGCGCGCGATGGGCGACGTCGAGCAGCGCGCGCGACGCGGGGACGCCTGCCTCGACGGCCCATTCCCACAACTCGATTGGGTTCAGGTACAACCGCTCGCTCACGGTATGCGCGGGCAGCGCCCGCTGGTCGATCCAGCGGCGGATGGTGCCCTCGTTGACGCCGAGATAGCTCGCTGCTTGACGGAGCGTGAGTTGCACGGGACCGAAACGCCTTCGCGGTGTCGCGCGTCTTCTACGCGGGAGTATATTGAACCAGCGTTCAACGTCAAGCGGGGATTGGAGCAGTGCTCGTTCCGAAGTTGTTCACGACCCTCAAATCGTACACGCGTGCCCAGCTCGTCGACGACCTCATCGCGGGGGTGATCGTCGGGATCGTTGCCCTGCCCCTCGCGATCGCGTTCGCCATCGCCAGCGGCGTGAGCCCGGACCGCGGCCTCTACACCGCCATCGTCGCCGGCTTCATCATCTCCGCGCTGGGCGGGTCCCGCGTACAGATCGGCGGTCCGACCGGCGCGTTCGTCGTGATCGTCTACGGCATCATTCAGAAGTACGGCTACGACGGGTTGGCCGTCGCCACCGTCCTCGCCGGCATTTTCCTCGTCATCATCGGCGTCGTGCGGCTCGGCGCCGTCATCAAGTTCATTCCGCATCCCGTGGTCGTCGGCTTCACCAGCGGGATCGCCGTCATCATCTTCTCGAACGAAGTCAAGGACTTCCTCGGCTTGAAGATGGGCGCCGTGCCAGCCGACTTCATCGACAAGTGGCGCGCGTACGTCGAGCACTTCACGGCGGTGAATCCGTACGCGCTCGCGGTGAGCGGCCTCGCGCTCGCGATCATCGTCGTGTGGCCGCGCGTCAACCGGCGCATTCCGGGACCGTTCGTCGCGCTGCTCGTGTCGACCGCCGTGGCGCAGCTGCTGCATTGGCCGGTCGAGACGATCGGAACCCGCTTCGGCGGCATCAGTGCGGCGCTGCCCCATCCGGTGCTGCCGCACATCACCTTCGCGCAGGCGCAATCGCTCGTCGGGCCGGCGTTCACCATCGCGATGCTCGCCGCCGTCGAGTCGCTGTTGTCGGCCATGGTCGCCGATGGAATGATCGGCGGGCGCCATCGGTCCAACATGGAGCTCGTGGCACAGGGTATCGCGAACATCGTGTCGCCGATGTTCGGAGGCATCCCGGCCACGGGCGCGATCGCTCGCACGGCCACGAACGTGAAGAACGGCGGCCGCACGCCGGTCGCCGGCATGACGCACGCCGTCACGCTCCTCATCATCACGCTGTTCGTCGGCAAGTGGGCCGCGCTCATTCCGATGGCGACGCTGGGGGCGATTCTCGTGATCGTCGCCTACCACATGAGCGAGTGGCGGTCGTTCGTCGCCGAGCTCACCGCCCCGAAGAGCGACGTCGTCGTGCTCCTCGCCACGTTCCTGCTCACGGTGCTCGTCGACCTCACGGTGGCCATCGAGGTCGGGATGGTCGCGGCCGCGTTCCTCTTCATGCGCCGCATGGCCGAGGTGGCGAACGTCAGCTCGGTCACCATCGAGTTGGAGGACGGCGGGGATCAGTATGCCACCGATCCGAACGCCGTCAGCCGTCGCAGCGTCCCGCCGGGCGTCGAGGTCTTCGAGGTCAACGGCCCGTTCTTCTTCGGCGTCGCCGAAACGTTCAAGGACACCGTGGGCCAGGTCGCGAAGCAGCCGAAGGTGCTCATCATCCGGATGCGCAACGTGCCGTCGATCGACTCGAGCGGGATGCATGCGCTCAAGGACGTCGTCCACCGGAGTCGCAAGGATGGCACGCTGGTGCTCCTCTCCGACGTGCACACGCAGCCCCTCGTCGCCATCGGTCGTTCCGCCGTGTTGGAGGAGATCGGCGAGGAGAACCTCTTCGGCAACATCGACGACGCGCTTGATCACGCGCGCGCCTATCTCGGCCTCCCGCAGGGAGTGCGTCCGCCGGGCGCGACACCGACCGTCGCCCGTGAAACCCCGCGCGGAACACCGGCCCTGCGATGACCGCCCGGCCGTCGCGCTCCAGCTCCCGGCGTGACGCTACTCGTAGCGGAGCGCTTCGATCGGATCGAGCACTGCCGCGCGGCGGGCCGGCCAGACGCCGAAGAGCATTCCCACTGCCGCGGCGAAAGCGAAGGCGATGACGAGGGCCGGCACGTTGAGCGACGTCTCCCAGCCGAAGCTCTGCTGAAGGATCGAGGACGCACCCGCGCCGACGCCGATCCCGAGCATGCCGCCGGCGACGCAGAGCGCGACCGCTTCCACCAGGAACTGCAGCAGGATGGTGCGCCTCGTGGCGCCGAGGGCCTTTCGGATCCCGATCTCACGCGTCCGCTCCGTCACCGAGACGAGCATGATGTTCATGATGCCGATGCCGCCGACGAGCAGCGACACCGCGGCGATGCCGGCGAGCAGGACGGAGAAGGTCTGCGCGGCCTCGTTGAGCGTGTTCAGGATGTCCGCCTGGTTGCGGACGCTGAAGTCGTCGGGCCGGTTGGCCGCCAGGCGGTGCGAGCGACGGAGCGCGAGCTGAATCTCGCCCATGGCGACCGTGACCGACTCCGGCGACGCGACGCGCGCCCAGATGTCGTTGATCCGGTCGGTGCCGAAAATGCTGAACCGTCCCGTGCGGAACGGAATGAGAATCTGCTCATCATTGTCGCCGAAGCCGGTCGCACCCTTCTTCGCCAGCACGCCGATGACGCGGAACTGGCGGCCGGCGATGCGGATCGGCTCTCCGATGATGGCTTGCGGGTCGGTCACGTCGAGCATCGGGAGCACGTCGGCGCCAAGCACCGCCACGCGTTGGCGGCCTTGGTCGTCGGCCGCGGAGAACATCGCGCCCGCGTCGATCGCGAACCCGCGCACCCCGAGAAAGTTGGGTGTGGTCCCGGTGACCTGGACGTTCGCGTTCTTGTTCCGCCAGACCACCTGGAGCGAGCGGTCCTGCTGCGGAGTGACTCCCGCGACGTTGAACGCGCGCTCCTCGATCGCCTTCACGTCGTCGTAGGTGAGCTTGGCCGACGTCTGCGTCCCGATGCCGCCCTGCATGACGCGCTGCGGGTTGATCTGGAGCGTCGTCGTGCCCAGACGGCCGATGCGGTCCTGGACCGCGCGCGAGGCGCCGTTGCCGAGCGAGATCATCGCGATCACCGCGGCCACGCCGATGATGATCCCGAGCATCGTCAGCGCGGACCGAAGCGGATTGGCGCGCAGCGACGCGAATGCGGTGCGGATGACTTCACCGAGCAGCATGTCACTCCAAAGCTACCACACGCCCCCGGGGAACGGAGATTCGGCGTCACCGCGGAGCGGCGACGCGATCAGGTCGCGGTCACGCGGCTGCGCGAGTCGAACGGCAAGCCGGGGCCGTTGCTGGCTGGCTTTGCGACGACGAGCGTGAAGAAGAACGTGCTTCCCTCCCCCACGGTGCTCTCCACCCACAGACGGCCGCCGTGGGCGCGCACGATGCCCTGCGCAATCGCCAGTCCGAGTCCGGACCCGCGCGTGGCGCTCGTTCGCCGGGCGTGCCAGAAGCGATCGAAGACGCGCGGCAGCTCGGCTTCCGGGATTCCACATCCGGTGTCTCGAACCGAGAATACCACCTCGCCACCGTCGGCGCGCGCGCCGATCGCGACCGCGCCGCTTGCCGGGGTGAACTTGAGCGCGTTGCCGACCAGGTTGCCGAGCACCTGGACGATGCGCGACGCATCTGCCGTGACCCAAGGCAGGTCCGACGACACGTCCGATCGGAGGCGGACGTTTTGCGCTAGCGCACGATCCGCGAACTGCTGGACGACGGCGTCCACGATCTGATGCGGCGCCTGCGGCTCGGCTTCGATCGACAGCCTGCCCGCATCGATGCTCGCCGCGTCCAGCAGGTCCTGCATCAGCCGGTGCATCCAGTCGGCCGATGCGAGAATGTGTTCACCGATCGATCGGCGCTCGTCGTCGGCCGACGGATGGTCGACGAGCCGGCGCGCCAGCATCGACACCGCGCTGAGTGGATTGCGCAGGTCGTGCGAGACGACGCTCAGCACTTGATCGCGCGCCGCCGTCGCTCGCCGGGAGCCCCGGAGAAGGCGCGTATTTTCGATCGCCTGGGCGGCGCGCTCGGCGAGTGCAGTCGCCAGCTCGAGATCGGACTCGTCGAACACGTGCTCGGCCGACGAGCCGATCGTCCAGACGCCGAACACGCGTTCGTGCACGACGAGCGGGACGATGATGAGCGAGTGCACGCCCATGCGCCGCGCGATCTCGAGGTGCCGGGGCGTGGCGACGTGCGCCTCGAGCCAGTCGTCCGACGCGGCTTTGATGATCCGCGCGTCATGCGTACGCAGCACGTCGACCGCCGCCTCCGGCGAATCCCAATCGAGCGGATCGCGCTCCCAGTCTCGGAGCGCGCCATCGACGACCGGATCGGGATGCCGACTTGCGGCGCGCCGGAACAGCGGCTCCGTTCCCTCGCCTTCCTCAATGACGTCCAAGACGCTCCACACGCCGACCGCTGGAACGGGAAGCTGCGCGGCCACGGCGAGCGCGTCCTCGTAGTCCGGCGCCTGCGCGAGCAGCATGCCCGCTGTCGCCAGCGCCTCCTGCTGATCTTCCCGTCGCCGGCGCTCGGTGATGTCGCGCAGCACCGCGGTGAAGATCCAGCCGCTCGGCGTTTGCAGCTTCGAGATCGACGCCTCGGCTGGAAATTCCTCGCCGTTTTTCCGGCGGCCGTGAATGTGGCGCCGCCCGCCCATGCGCCTCGCCGTCTCCCGGCCCGCCGCGAACGACTCGATATGCGCGTGATGGTCGCGCGCGTGACGTGCCGGAAGCAACAGCTCGAGCGGTTTTCCCAACAGCTCCGCCTGGGTGTAGCCGAAGATCTCCTCCGCGCCGCGGTTGAAATGGACGATCGTTTGCCGTTCGTCGACGGTGATGATTCCCTCTGCCGCGATTTCCAGAATCCCGGCAAACTTGGCTTCGGACGCGCGCAGCGCGATCTCGGCGCGCGCCCGTCCCGTGAAGTCGCGCCGAATCGACCGGCCGAAGGCGAGCGCGAGACCGAGCGTGGCCGCCACGATGACGAACGAGGCGACCAGCAGCTGCCACTCGCTCTCGGTCTGCCGGCGGGAACGCGCCGAAAGCAGGTTCTGTTCGGTCCGATCGGCCGCATCCACGACACTGTCGATCTGGGCCGTCAAGCGCTCGCCAATGGCGAGCCGCGTCGAGGTCCCCTGCGACACCCGATTCGGTTGGACGAGGCTGATCGTGCTATCGAACGCCGCTTCGCGGGATGTGATGAGTCCGCGCGCAATCGCTAGGCGAGCCTGCTGCTCGGAATTGTCGGCGCTCAACGAGTCCACCCGCTGGAACGCCCCCTCGGTCGCGAGGATGTTCGCCCGGTGTCGAACCAGATAGGCCGAATCGCCCGTCAGCAGATAGCCGCGGAGGTCGCCCTTGGCGGCATCGATGTGCCGGGAAAGCTCGCGAAGCTCGCCCCGGAGCTCGTGCGTGTGCGACACCCACCGGGCATCGCCCTCGAACCTTTTGGTGCTCGCGACGCCGATCGCCGCCACGGCGATGACGAACACCGACGTCGAGGCAGCCGCGAGGAGGACCTTGCGATCGGTGTGAATGGGCATGCGGACACGGATGCGGTAACCCCGGCATGCCGGGCGGGCAACCCGACGGTCGCGGAGGGTCTCGAGGCGCTCGTAGGAAATATCCGAGTCGTCACAAGCCCCCGCCAGCGTGTGAGGCAATGGACGGCTCGGCTCAGCGAGTCCCCGGACGGCGAAGGGACGGCGCGACGTCGATCTTGTACGCAACGGGCAGGCCCCGTCACGCAGACGCGAGTTGGCTCAGGCCCTGGCGGAGGCGGCGATGAACGCGATGAACGCGATGAGCGCGCTGAACGCGATGAATATGGATTCACAATTCCGCGGCGATCAGCCGAGAACCGATCTCGACATCGCCAATGATGTCGCGAACGCACTCCTTCGCGATGCCGACGTTCCCGACGCTACCATCGGCTGTCGCGTCCACGATCGCTGGGTGTGGCTGGTTGGCGCGGCCGAGCGTCACAGCCAGCGTGTCGCCGCCGAGCGAGCGGTCGCGCACATCCCAGGCATCAAAGGTGTAACGAATTTGGTGCGCCTCGACTACGCCAGCTCGCGCAGAGAGCCGCCTTCGAGCAGGCGGTGAACGGCCGTCGAGATCAGCGGCGCGATCGATACCACGTGAGGCTCGAGTCGCCCACCCACCTCGGCGACCGGCACGATCGTATCGCTCACGAATAACTCGTCAACTCCCGCGCGCTCGAGCTTTTCGAGCGCTCCGGGAGCGAACACCGCATGGGTTGCCGCGACGATCGTGTTGGGAAGCGCGCCCGCGTCGGCGAGGGCGCGCATGCTCTCGACGATGGTGCCGCCGGTGCTGATCATGTCGTCGATGATGATGCAGCGACGTCCCGCGACGTCGCCCGTGATGCGCGCGATGCGCACCTCGGAACCGCCGAGGCGCTGCTTGTAGCAGACGGCCACCGGGAGCCCGAGCGCTGTTGCATACCGGTTCGCGAGACGGACGGCGCCAAGATCGGGCGCGACGATCACCCCGTCCAACGGCGGTCGGCGCTGTAGCGCAGCCGCGAGGGCCGGCACCGCCGAGAGGTTGTCGACCGGACTTCGGAAGAAGCCTTCCAAGGCGGGTGTGTGGACATCGACCGTGATCACGTGGTCGATGCCAGCGCGCTCGGCGAGCTCAGCCACCAGGCGCGCCATGATCGGCGTGCGGCGGCCGTCGCGGCGATCCGAGCGCGCGTAGCCGAAGTATGGAATCAAGGCGACGATCCGCGCCGCGTCGGCTCGCCGGCAGGCGTCTGCCATCGCCAGCAGCTCCACCAGGTGGTCGTTCACCGGCGGCGACGTGGCGGCGAGCAGCAGGACTTCGTGCCCCCGCACCGGCCCGTCGAGACGCACCGACACCTCGCCATCGGGGAATCGCTCGGCCGTGCACGCGGCGCGGCGGAGGCCGGTCCCGTGCTCGACCGCCTCGGCCAGGTGACGACTGCCAGAGCCGACGACGAGCGTCGGCGGCGCTCCGCTGATGGTCGAGGACGTGTGCATGGATTGCGTCCGGCGTGATGGTCACCGAGGCGGAAAGACATCGGGGCTGGCGCCCTTTCCCGCAAGCCCCCATCCCGAAGCCGGCGCGGCCATTCAGCGCGATGACGCCGCCGGACGGGCCCGCGCACGAATGTCGCGGAGATACGACTGAGGACACGGCACCTCGCACCGCGCGCGCAGACGGAGTGTCATCCATCCATCGTCCTCGCAATTCGCCAGCGACCGGCGTCGTCGACCAGTTCGTTCGGCGATTCAACGCGGTCAGCTACGGGGCCGCCGTCCTGCTCCTCTACGCCATGGGCGCAAGCGCGCTCGGGCTCGCCTTCTTGCCCGCGCTCTGGCTCGTGCATCGCTGGGGTCCGGGGCTGTGGCTCACTGGGGGCTTGGCGCACCTCCTCGGGCTGGCCGTGCTCGTCGCGGCATCGCTGTTCGTTTGGGGCTTCGCCCTGCTGGTCGTCGTCCCGATCTACAACCTGATCCTGCCGGCGCGTCTCCATGCCTTTCGAGGCGGGTACTTCACGGCGGCGGCCGTGCCCTGGTACTTGCACAACGGACTGTTCTATCTCGTGCGTTTCACCTTTCTGCCCTTCGTGACGCTGACGCCGTTTGGAATCCTCTTCCTGCGGGCAATGGGAATGCGGATTGGCCGGCGCCCGCGCATCACGACCGAGTTCATCTCCGACCCCTGCATGATCACGCTCGGTGACGACGTCACGATCGGCGGCAGCGCGCACGTGTTCTGCCACTACGGGGGCGGCGGACACCTCGTCATCGCTCCGGTGGTCATCGGCAGCCGCGTGACGATCGGCCTCAAGGCGACGGTGATGGGCGACGTCGTCATCGGCGAAGGTGCGACCATCCTCGCGCACTCCGTGCTCCTGCCAGGCACGCGCGTCGGCGCGGGCGAGCTGTGGGGCGGAGTTCCCGCGCGTCCGATCCCGCGCGAGGAGTGGGATCGTTACAAAACACTCATCGCGCGGGATGGCCCGTCCGACTAGGGCTCTCTAGTGCCGGACGGCGACGACGCGACTCGTCGCCTTCGGGAACTGGGCGACGATCGCCTCGGCCGCCTTCGCCAATTGCCGGACATTGTCGCCCGGATCGCCGGAGAGCTCAGCCCGACCCTCTCCGCGCCACAGCAGTTCCTGGGCTACCGGCTTGACGACGTCGATGATCACGCTGCCTTCGGTGTACTGCGTGACCGTCTGCTGTGGTCCTGGATATCGCGGCCAACGGGGCCAGAACGGATATCCATAGTCCCAGACGTTCACATCGAGTCTCTCCCGCGCGCTGGCGTAGAATGCGACACCGAAGTCGGCCCGTTGCTCGTCGAGCACATAGCCGCGATCCTGAAACGCCTTGACGATCCGCTCGCGGATCTCGCGATTGGCGATGGAGTTGCTGATCATCGGATCATCGACACCGGTCGCCGCTCGGCCGTCGCGCCGCGCCGGACCCGGGAGCATGCGAAAGGTGCGCAAAGTGGACAGGCCGGCGTCGGGCGCGGCCATGGTGCGGACGTCAATCGATGAGCCGCAGGCGGCTGCCAGGACCGCCAACGCCGCAATGCTCACCAGTCGAGATGGGGACTGCATAGTGCCTCCGTGGATTCGCCGGGCGCGTCCGTCGGCCACGGCGTGCTGCCTCCTCCACGTTACGACCAGGGCCGTGCCCCAGGTGTCGGCGAATGCCCACCCATAGGAAAGGATTTCCGTTACGCCATTTCTTGCGGGACGACTTAGTCCCCCGCGGACTGGCGAGAGCCGTGGCTCGCCGATGTTCGGAGCGCCGCGCCGATCATCACGAACTCCGCGACGTTCTCCGCCGAGAGCACACCACA